>Ga0210095_1000067_pt1 | contig 41086 bp, 36 predicted proteins | sample China_Galinas_PW_FD_184861 | JGI IMG/M metagenome (GOLD analysis project Ga0210095, IMG submission 184861) | Wetland microbial communities from San Francisco Bay, California, USA, that impact long-term carbon sequestration - China_Galinas_PWA_D1... | ecosystem: Environmental > Aquatic > Marine >...
CCGCTTGCGGCGAAAGCCGACACTCAGAAGTCTGTGGCTCGAAGTTGAGCTCCATCCCTGGATCAGCCCTCTTAAGTTTTTTTCTGCGGGATATGTTCATACCTCCTCGGCTGACGGCCTGTAGTCACTTTTGCCCGATCAGGAGTGTGCTATCGACGAATACGCCAGCAGTCCGGTCAGCGCGATCGCCGCGAATACCGCGCCGGCGATGAACGTCGCCGAGGCACCGTAGCTGCTCCACAGTGAACCGGCGATCACACTGGCGAGTAGCAGTGCGGCGCCGGATACGAGATTGAAGATTCCGAAGGCCGTACCGCGCAATTCCGCCGGAGCGGAATCCGCGACGAGTTTCGAAAGCAGGCCCTGCGTGAACGCCATGTGCAGGCCCCAGAATCCCGCGCCGAGGAAGGCGACCCAGGGTGAGTGCGCGATCGCCAGCACCGTGTCGGCGATCACGAGTATCCCGAGCCCGAACACCAGCAACAAGCGTGCGGATACGCGGTCGGCGGCGGCGCCCGCCGGGAAGGCGAAGGCCGCATAGACGGCATTCATGACGATCATGATCATGGGTACGAATCCGATCGTCAGTCCGACGTCGCTGGCACGCAGAATGAGGAATGCCTCGCTGAACCGGGCGAGCGTAAAGACCGCTCCGAGCCCGACGACGAACCAGTAGCGCAGCCGCAGCCGGCGGGCGTCCGCCAGCTTCAGACTGCTCGCGGTTCCAGCATCGCGCCCCAGCGTAGCGGGCTCGCGCACGGCAACGGCAAGCAACAGCACCGAGAGGAAGCCGGGCAGGACGGCCACCCACAGCACGGACTCGATGTTGTCGGCGAGCCAGATCATGGACACGACTGCCAGCAGCGGCCCCAGGAAGGCGCCGACCGAATCGAGCGCCTGGCGCAGACCGTAGGCTGCACCCCGTTGCTGCGGTGGCACAATGTCGGCGATCAGCGCGTCGCGCGGCGCGCCGCGGATACCCTTGCCGATGCGATCTACGAAGCGTGCCCCGAATACCCACGCGATCGTCGTCGCGAGCGGGAATATCGGCTTCGAGACGGCGCTCAGTCCGTATCCCAGGACCGTGAGCAGCTTCCTTTTCCTGAAGTAGTCGCTGATGGCGCCGGAGAATACCTTGGTGATCGCCGCCGTGCCTTCGGCGACGCCTTCGATCACGCCGACGGTTACCATGGATGCACCGAGCACCGTGACCATGAACACGGGCAGCAGGCTGTGGACCAGTTCGGAAGAGGTGTCCATGAACAGCGAGACGAAGCCCAGCGCCCAGATGCCTCGCGGCAGGCGGCGGTATTCGCTGTCGGACGTCGGCATATTGCGCTCCACTTGTTTGTCGTGTTCAGGCACCGCGTGCCCAGAAGATGATCGCGTACAGAATCAGGTTCCAGACGAGGACGGAGAAGCCGGCGACGTATTCCAGCCTGCGCGGCATGCCAAGCGGTCGCACCATCGGCTCGATGTAGTGTTGGATCCAGCCGCCTGCGTACACCGACTGGCCGGCCCGCTCGCGAAAATGCTTCTCGAGCGGCGTCAGGGGGCAGGTCCAGTGCGCCAGGTTGACGAGCGACGACCAGGCGACGACCGGGACATGAATGAACGCAACGCGTGCATCGAAGTACACGAACACGGCACCGGTCAGGGCGAACAGGGCGAAGAGCGCGTGCCCGACCAGCACGGCGTCGGCGGCGACGGCCCATTTTCCTGAAGTAGTCATTTCCGATGTGAATCCTAACGCCGACAGGCATACTTCTGCCTCATGAAGCTCGACCGGGCCATACGCATTGCACTCGCGGCGCTGATCCTGCTGGTCTTCTTCGTCGGCATCGCCGCGATCATCTTCCTCACCGAGTCGGCGCTGAATGTCTGGGACCGCCTGCTCGCCGGGCCGAGATTCATCCTCTACGGGTACGTGGGGGCCATGCTGGCACTGTTCGTCGCCGTGCTGTGGCTCATCTGGCGGCTTCTAGTGCGTCGCGGACGGCCGGCGCGGCCCGCAGCGCGCGCACGGCCGTTGACTCGCGAGGAGATCGGCAAGCGTCTCGCCGAGGCGGAGGCCAGCGGTGTCGACGTGAGCGCGGCACGCGCCGAGCTCGAGGGACTCGCCGCGCGACAGAGTGCGGGCGCCGTGCACTTGTGTTTCTTCGGCGAGGTCAGCACCGGCAAGAGCGCCCTGATCAGGGCGCTGGTGCCGGAAGCGGAGGTGGCGGTCGACGTCCTCGGCGGCTCGACGACGGGCATCCGCCACTACCGCTGGCACACCGATACGGCGGGCGAGGTCCTGCTCACCGACGTGCCCGGTATCGGCGGGCACGCCGAGGGCATGGACCGGCTCGCGGCCGACGAGGCGCAGCGTGCGCAGATCGTGCTGTTCGTCTGCGACGGCGACCTGAACCGTGACGAGGCCAGGGGCGTCGAGCGCCTGCTCGAGTTCGGCAAACCGCTGATCCTCGTGTTGAACAAATCCGACCGCTACGACGTCGATGAGCAGGCCACGGTGATGAAACGCCTGCTGGACCGGCTGGACGCTATCGGGGGCGAGACCGACCGTGACCGGGTGGTCGCCGTCTCCGCGGGCGGCGAGACCGAGGTCGTCCTGCGCGGCGCCGACGGCAGCGAAGCCGTCGCAAAGCGCCGCCGCCCGGCCGACGTGGGCGTCCTCGTCGTCGCGATCAATCGCCTGCTCGAAGGAGAAGCCGGGGCGATCGATGCGCGCCGTGACCGCGCGGTGTTCCGGCTCGCCGCCGACAAGCTCGACGAGGCAGAAGCGCAATATCGCCGGCAGCGGTCGGAACAGGTCATCCGCAGCGCGACGCGCCGGGCGGTGATCGGATCAATGGCAGCGGTCAGCCCCGGTACCGATATCCTGATCCAGGGTTACGTCGGCACGACGATGACGCGGGAGCTGTGCAAGCTGTATGGCGCCACGCCGCGGGACCTCGACATTGAAGAGTTCCTGGATCTGAGCCAGAGTCGCGTCGGGCGCGCACTGCCCCTGTCGCTCGCCGTCGCGGGCAACGGGCTGAAGGCGTTTCCGGGCGTCGGCACCGTCGCCGGCGGGCTCGTCCACGCGGTGGCGTACGGCCTGATCTTCGACGCGCTGGGCCGCAGTCTCGTGCAGACGCTCTCAAAGCACGGCGAGCTCGTCCCCGAAGTCGCCGCGGAGGAATTCGAGGAAGGCATCAGTGAACATATTGAAACGGGTGTTCGGCAGGTGGTCCGGATGGCCCTGGACGAAAGCCGCACCCGGACCTGAACCCGAGCGGGACGGCGGTGCCGGTCACCTCGCGCTCGCGCGCGAGAGCCTGCGCGAACTCGTCGCCGACCGGCGCCTGCCGGACGGTGTGCGCGACGCCCTGACGCAGGACTACGAGGCGGTCGAGGCCATGCTCGACAAGCTGGAGCACGGACACGTGCACCTGGCCGCATTCGGCCGCGTTAGCACCGGCAAGTCGTCGCTGCTGAATGCCCTGATCGGACGCCGCGAATTCGCCGTCAGCCCGCTGCACGGCGAGACTCGGCGTGCCGCGATCAAGGCGTGGAGCGAGATCGAGGCCCGTGGCGTGTTCCTGATCGATACCCCCGGTCTCGACGAGGCCGGCGGGGAGGAACGCGAACGACTGGCGCGGGAAGTCGCGGGTCGCGCGGACCTCGTCATGTTCGTGCTGGACGGCGACATCACCGCGACGGAGCTGCGCGCGCTGCGCAGCCTGCTCGCCGAGGGCAGGCCCGTGCTGGTGGTGCTGAACAAGTGCGACCTGTACACGACCGCGGAACGCGACGCGCTGCTCGACTCCGTGCGCGCCAAGACCACGGGCCTCGTCGAGCCGGCCAGCGTGCTGGCCGCCGCGGCGGATCCGCGGCCGCAGACCGTGCTCGACGTCGACGGCCGGGGCCGCGAGCACGCGGGCCTGCGCGAGCGCGAACCCGACGTCGAGCAACTCCGGGTGCGGCTATGGGACATCCTTGCCGCCGAGGGCAAGACGCTCGCGGCGCTGAACGCGAGCCTGTTCGCGGCCGACCTGTCCGACCAGGTCGGCCGCCGCATCCTGGCGGCGCGCCGCGAACTCGGCGACAGGCTGGTGCGCACCTACTGCATCGCCAAGGGCATTGCCGTCGCCTTCAACCCGATACCGGTGGCCGACCTGTTCGCGGCCGCGTTCATCGACGTCGGCATGGTCGTGCACCTGTCGAAGGTCTACGACTTGCCGCTCAGCCGCCGTGAGGCGGGTTCGCTGGTTCGCGTCATCGCCGCCGAGGCGGCGGCATTGATGGGTACCGTGTGGGCGCTGCACTTCGTCTCGAGCGCGCTCAAGGTCGGCACGGCCGGGCTGTCGACGCTGGTGACGGCGGGCGCGCAGGGCGCGATCGCATACTACAGCACGCTGGTCGTCGGCCGTGTCGCCGCGGAATATCTCGCCGCCGGCAGATCCTGGGGCACGGGAGGCCCGAAGCAGGTCGTGCGACGGATCCTGGACAGCCTCGACCGCGACACGGTGCTCGCCGATGCACGGCGCGAGATCCAGGCGCGCCTCAAGCTCGGGAGGAGCTGACCTGGACCGCGAGACGCGCATGCGGCGAATCCGGGATACGATCCGCGACATCCCGGCCGGCGCCGTCGCCAGCTACGGCCAGATCGCCGAGATCGCCGGGATTCCGCGCGGCGCCCGCCAGGTCGGCTACACACTCAGGCATCTGCCCGACGGCAGCGACGTGCCCTGGCACCGGGTCGTGACCGCATCGGGCCGGATCGCGTTCCCGGCGGACTCGGGCGCTTTTCGCGAGCAGCGCGAACGCCTGATCATGGAAGGCGTCGCGGTCAGCACGGGACGAGTCGATATGCGTCGGCATCGGTGGCAACCCGACCTGGACGAATTGCTCTGGAAGCCGTCATCGGCCTGGGACGAGCGTTGAGCCTCGGCAGCCGGCTGCGATCGCGTTACATCGGTTTGTTACTCACCGACGGCGCCGAATCGCTGCGCCGCCGCATCGCCGAAGCACGCCGGCGACTCGCGCACAAGCCTCACGTGGTGTCGGTCTTCCTCGCACTCGACGATCCGTACTCGTACGTCTTGAGCCAGTATCTTGCAAACCTGCGCAAGACCTACGACGTCGAAATGCGCTTCTACCTGACGCAGGCCTGCGCGGGAGACTTCCGCCCGCATCCCGAATTGCTCGCACAGTATGCCGAGCGCGATTGCGAACGACTCGCACTCGAACTGGGTGTGCCGTTCCTGGACCGGGGCAGCGCGCCCCCCGTCGAGCACCGCCGTGTGCTCGTCGATACCCTTGCCGAAATCCGTGATCGGCCGGAGTTCGGCGATGAACTCTTGCGCTGCCTGGCGCAGTACTGGCGGGGCGACGGCGAAGCGGTCTCTCGCCGTTGCGACGGGGCGCGCGGCAGTGACGCCGGCACCGCATTGCTGGCGGCGAACCAGCGCCGGCTGCTGCGGATGGGACACTACAACACCGCGACGCTGCACTATGCAGGCGAGTGGTACTGGGGCGTGGATCGCCTGCCTTACCTCATGGCCCGCCTCGACGCACTGGGGGCGGCGAAAGACGTGACGCCGGACCCAAAGCTCGCCTCGATCCGCCAGGTCATGCACACGACGCTGCCGGTTGCCCGGCCGGCGTCCGCCGGCGCGTTGCCGCCGCTGGAGATGTTCCACTCCTTCCGCAGCCCGTATTCCTACCTGGCGCTCGGCCGCGCTAACGCGATCGCCGACGCGTTCGGGCTGCAGTTGAAGATCCGGCCCGTGTTGCCGATGGTGATGCGCAACATGCGGCTGCCGGCAGCGAAGCGCTGGTATATCTGGAGAGACGCGGCGCGCGAAGCGCGGCGGCTCGGCGTGTCCTTCGGTCCCGTCAGGGTGCCGTCTGCCCGGGGTATCGATCGCTGCATGGCCGTGTTTCACTATGCCGTCGGCGAAAAACGCGAACGCGATTTCGTGCGCCATGCAGGCGAAGCGATCTGGGCGCGCGGCATCGACCTGGCGACCGACAAGGGCATGCGCAAGGTCACGGGGCGCACGGGGTTATTCTGGCCGGAGGTCGTGACCGCGATGCGAACCGACGACTGGCGGTCCGCGGTCGAGGCGAACCGCCAGGCACTGATGGAGGCAGGCTGCTGGGGCGTGCCGACCCTGCGCCTCGGCGATTTCACGGTGTGGGGTCAGGATCGCGCCTGGCTGCTCGCGCGACACGTCGAGGACCTCTGTGATTCGGGAGAAGGCATTCTGATATGACGACCGTGATTTTCTCGCACGGCCAGGAGTCGGGCCCCTGGGGCACCAAGATCCGCGCCATGGCGGACCTCGTGCGCGAGCTCGGCTGCGAGGCCGACAGCATCGACTACCGGGGGCTGGCCGAGCCGTCCGCGCGGGTGGACAAGCTGGTGGCCGAGTGCCGCGACCTCGACGATCCCCTGATCCTGGTCGGATCGAGCATGGGCGGTCACGTCGCCACCGCCGCGGCAGGGCCGCTCGGAGCGGCCGGGCTTTTCGTGCTGGCGCCGGCCTACTACATGCCGGGCTACGAGGCGCTCACCCCCGTCCCGCCGGCCGTGCCGATCGCGATCGTGCACGGCTGGCGCGACGACGTAGTGCCCGTCGACAACAGCATTCGATATGCACGCGCCTGCCACGCTGAGCTGCATCTGGTCGATGGAGACCACCGACTGACCGAAAAGATCGACGAGATCAACTATTATTTGCGCCGGTTTATTGAAAAGATCGGCGTTTGACGAGGCCAATCCAAGGAGACGGACCATGAGACTGTTACTGATGATCGCCGCGCTTGCCCTGGCGGCTTGCGGGCCGAGCACGTCCGACGAAACGGCACACTCCGATACTGCCGCGAAGACCGCTGACGCGGCGAAGGCAGAGGCGGCATCGAAACCCGCCGACGACAGCCTGTACGAGTCCGTGCGCAAGCCGCTCGACAAGGCCGAGGGGGTCGAGGACACCCTGCAGCAGGCGGCCAAACAGGCCGACGACGCGATCGAAAAGGACAGCGGCGACTAGCGGGCAGGCATCCGCGCACATTTCAGGCCGGTCGATACTCGATGAGCGTTGCGGGAACCCTCTTCCGGCCGTTGTACTGGCTCGCGGGCAAGGTGTTCGCGGTCTGGGCCCGCCCCGCGATCCAGCCCGACACCCCGGGCGAACTCATCACCGACTCCGAAGCCGCGGTGTGCTACGTACTCGAGAGCGGTGGCCTCGCGGACCTGCTGGCGCTGGAACGGGCCTGCGCCCGTAACGGCTTGCCGTCGCCCAGCGGCGGCTTCGAGTTCTGCGGGCATCGCTTTTCGCGCCGCTACTTCGTTCTGCGGCCGCTGACCGGCTTCATCTTCCGGCGCCGCGCGCCCAAGGCCTCCCGACGCCTGCATCAGCTCGTGCATGCCGCGCAGGAAGGCTGCGAGGATCTGCTGCTGATCCCCGTCGCGATCTACTGGGGCCGCTCGCCGGACAAGGAGCGGTCCATCTTCAAGCTGTTGTTCTCGGAGAACTGGGAAGTCGCCGGCCGCACGCGCAGGTTCTTCGCAACGCTCGTGCACGGCCGCAACACCCTGCTGCGATTCAGTGAGCCGCTCGCATTGAGTTCGATCGTGCAGGACGGGCTCGATGTTCCGCTCGCGGTTCGCAAGGTGTCGCGAATCCTGCGTGTGCATTTCCGCCAGCGCCGTGCTGCCACCGTCGGCCCGGATCTGTCGAACCGGCGCACACTCGCGCGCCAGGTCATGCTCATGCCGAGTGTGCGACGGGCGATCGAGATCGAGTGCGGCGCCGATCCGGCGCGCCGGGAGGCCGCCGAGCGCAAGGTGCTGCAGTACGTGAACGAGATTGGTGCCGACATCTCGTTCCCTGCGATCCGGGTCATGGTGCGGGTGTTGCGCTGGCTCTGGCAGCGCATCTACGAAGGGATCGAACTCGGGCACATCGATCGTCTGCACGATGTCGCGAAAGAGAAAGTCATCGTCTATGTGCCTTGCCATCGCAGTCACTTCGACTATCTGTTGCTGAGCTACATCTGCTACGAACAGGGTTTGCAGCTGCCCCACATCGCCGCCGGTATCAATCTCAACATGCCGTTCGTCGGTCCTGTCCTGCGCCGCGGCGGGGCGTTCTTCCTGCGCCGGAGCTTCAAGGGCAATCGACTCTACGCGACCGTGTTCGACGCCTATCTCGACCAGCTGCTGGCGCGCGGCTATTCGATCGAATACTTCGTGGAAGGCGGGCGCAGCCGCACGGGACGCCTGCTGGCGCCGAAGGGCGGCATGCTCGCGATGACCGTCCATTCCTATGTGCGGCATCCGAAACGGCCGGTGGTGTTCGTACCCGTGTATTTCGGCTACGAGAAGCTGATCGAGGGTGATGCGTTCATCAACGAGCTCGGCGGCGCGGAGAAACAGAAGGAGTCTCTGTCCGGGCTCATCCGCTCGATCAAGTCGCTGCGCGAGAATTTCGGCCGTGTTTACGTGAACGTCGGCGAGCCCATCGAGCTCGAAGGCATGCTCGATCGCATGCAGCCGGCCTGGCGCGAGATGGCGGAAGACGACGGCGAGCGCCCGGCATGGATGACGGCCGTCATCGACGAGCTCGGCAACAGGATTATCGGTGGCATCAATTCGGCCGCCGCGGTGACGCCGATCAGCCTGCTCGCCTACGTGCTGTTGTCGACACCCAAGCAGAAAGTCGGACTGGAGGAGCTGCGCTCGCAGCTCGCGCTCAGCAAGGAATTGCTCGAACGGTTTCGATATTCCGATTCGGTGACGGTGCCTGACTGGAGCCCCGACGAGATCATCGCGCACGGCGAGAAACTCGATGTGATCAGCCGGACCTCGCACCCGATGGGCGATGTCATCCACATGGCCGAGCACACGGCCGTCCTGATGACCTACTTCAGGAACAACATCCTGCACCTGCTGGCGGTACCGGCCTCGGTGGCCAGCTGCTTCATCCAGGGTCGCCGGCTCGCGCACACCGAATTGCAGCGGCTAATCCGGCTGATCTATCCCTTCATGCGCCGGGAACTGGCGCTGCAATGGGGTGACGATGAGGTGGACGCCATCACCACGATCGCCATCGACGCGCTCGTGGACGCCGGCCTCCTCAAGCGCGGCATGCGCAGATCCATACTCGAACGGCCGCCGGCCGGCTCCGCGAAAGCGTACCAGCTGTTAATGCTGGGGCAGTCGATGGTCCCCATGCTGCAGCGCTTCTACCTGGTCATCGCCATCCTCGTGCAAAACGGGTCCGGCAAGCTTACGCGCAGCCGGCTCGAGCGGATGTGCGAGATGTCCGCAGAGCGCCTGTCGATGATCTATGGGCTGCACTCGCCCGACTTCTTCAACAAGGTGCTGTTCCAGGACTACATTCGGATGCTGCAGGAGCAGGACGTGCTGCGCCGCAACGAGGCGGGCATGCTGGAATTCGACCAGGGCATCGTCGGCATCGGCGCCGACGCCCGCCTGGTCCTGGGCGAGGAAATCCGCCACAGCATCCTGTCTCTCGCCGTCAACGAACACTTCCCCGACGAATGAACGTCGTCTCCTTCTACCAGTTCCTGGACCTCGCGGAGCCGAAAGTCTTCGCGGCCGGATTGCGTGCCGAATGCGAGCGGCGAAGCGTGCTCGGGACGATCCTCGTGGCCGGGGAGGGCGTGAACGGCACGATCGCGGGCGCCGCCGCCGACCTGCGCGGCGTACTGGCTTGGGTCGGGCGCGCGCTCGTGCTCGACACGCCGCTTGCGGGCCGCTGGACCGAGGTCTCCGCGGCGCCGTTCCGGCGCCTGCGCGTGCGCGTCAAGCGCGAGATAGTGGCGCTCGGCAGGCCCGACCTCAGGCCGCAGCAGTGCAGTAGCCGGCATGTCCCGCCGGCCGAGTGGAACGCGTTGCTCGACGACCCCGCCGTCGTCGTGATCGATACGCGCAACCACTACGAGGTCGAGGTCGGCAGTTTCCCGGGCGCGCTGGACCCCGGGACCGACAACTTCCGGCAATTCCCGGACTTCGCGCGCAAGCTGGCCGGCGGCTCTCGCGATCGGCGAGTCGCAATGTTCTGCACCGGCGGCATCCGCTGCGAGAAGGCCGCCGCGCTGATGCACGAACTCGGATTCGAGGAAGTCTGCCAACTCGAGGGCGGCATCCTGCGCTACCTCGAAGAGATGGCGGGCAAGGACAATCGCTGGCAGGGCGAATGCTTCGTGTTCGACACGCGCGTCGCCGTCGACCGCGACCTCGCCGAAGGCGAATACGTGCAATGCCATGCCTGCCGGCGTCCGCTCTCGAGCGCCGACCTGGCCTCGCCCGACTACGCCGAAGGCATCTCCTGCCCGCACTGTATCGGCACGCTCACGCCGGAACGCGCCGCGCGTCTCGAGGAACGCCGCAAGCAGGTCGCCCTCGCCGCCGAGCGCGGCGAAAAGCACATCGGCCCGAAATAGGGGAGAGGGCGCGGGCGCCGGGACGGCAACCCTTTCTCACTCGGAACCCCACTCGCTCGAAAGGCTTGCCGTCCCGGCGCCCGCTATCGACGCGAGTCGCACGCACGACGCTGTGGTTGAGCGGCGTATGCCGGGTATGTCCTCTGAGCGACTGGGGTTCGGAGTGAAGAGGACATACCCGGCATACGCCGCGGTCTGCGACAAAACCTACGCGTCCAGGTCGGGGATCAGTTCGCTCTCGAGGGCGGCGATCATGTCCTTGATGAGGAGCTTGCGCTTCTTGAGGCGGCGGATGCGCAGTTGGTCGACCAGCGGGTCGGTCTGCAGCCTGTCGATCAGGTAGTCGAGGTCGCGGTGGCTGACGCGCAGTTCACGCAGTCTCTCGAGTTGTTTGAAGGATTCGGTATCGACTTTGTCGGTCATTCGGGTCCTGCGCCGCGTCCTGCCGGAGCCGCCACTGAATATATTAGTTCGGCATGACGGTGATGCTACTCGCCGCCTTCGAGCAGCGCCAGCCAGTCCCGGTCGGCCGCGCCGACGACCACGAACCAGGGGTTCAGTATGTCGGATTTCCTGTTGTAAGACAGAGGCTTGCCATCGAGTTCGAGGACCTTGCCGCCGGCTTGTTCGACGACGGCCTGCGCCGCGGCCGTGTCCCATTCCGAGGTCGGGCCGAGGCGCGGATACACGTCCGCGCGACCCTCGGCAACGATGCAAAACTTGAGTGAGCTGCCCATCGGCACCATATCGGCATCCCCGAGCCGGGTGAGGAACGCATCGAGGCTGGAACCGCGGTGCGAGCGGCTGCCGACGACGCGAACCGGACTGGCGCTTGCGCTTGCGACGTGCAGCGGCACGGGCGGCGCACCGGCCGCGCGCATCTCGGTGCCGCGGCCCTCGCAACCGATGTAGGTCTTGTGCTGGACCGGAACGTGCACGACGCCGAACACGGGACGGTGCGATTCGATGAACGCGATATTGACCGTAAACTCGCCGTTGCGATTGACGAATTCCCTGGTTCCGTCGAGCGGGTCGATCAGCCAGTAGCGGGGCCATTGGCTGCGCTCCTCGAATGGCGGCAGCCCGGACTCCTCGGATATGATGGGAACGTCGGGCGTCAGCGCCTTGAGACCCGCGACGATGCGGCGATGCGAAGCCAGGTCGGCCTGCGTCAGCGGCGAATCGTCGCCCTTTGCCTGTACGTCGAAGTCGGTCGCGTAGACCGCCATTATCGCCTGTCCGGCTTCGATGGCGAGGGCCGTGATCGGCTCTACGAGGTCGTTGAGGTTCATGCCGTCTCCATGGCGCCGGGTGGGGCGCGAAGTATAAAGCAGTGACATTCGATCCCAAAACAGTGCTGGACCGTTGCGAGACCCTGATGCTGGACATGGACGGCACCATCCTCGATCTCGCGTTCGACAACCGCGTCTGGAAGGAGCTGGTGCCCGCTCGTTACTCGGAGGTCAAGGGTATCCCGCTCGAGACGGCGCGCGACCGCCTGTTCGCGAAATACAGGGCAATTCAGGGACAACTCGAGTGGTATTGCCTGGATCACTGGAGCGAGCGGCTCGGCTTCGACGTACTGGCTCTGCACCGCGAGGTCCGCGACAGCATCGTCTATCTGCCGGGGGCGAAGGCATTCCTCGAGGTGTTGCGGCGACGGGATGTGCAAGTGCTGCTCGTCACGAATTCTCATCCGGATACGCTGGCCCTCAAGGAATCGGCCGCAGGCTTCTCGGCGTATTTCGACGGGACATTCTGTTCACACACGCTCGGATACGCGAAGGAACGCCAGGAATTCTGGCAGGCCATGCGCGAGGAGACCGGTTTCGATCCCGCGAGTACGCTGTTCGTCGACGACACGGAGGCCGTGCTCGCCAGCGCGGACAAATTCGGCATCCGTTCGCTGCTGACGATCACCCGCCCCGACACGACAGAGCCCGTACGCACCGATTCGCGCTATGCGGGTATCGAGGGCGTGTCGGTCATGCTGTAGGAGCCCGCCCCAGCGGGCGACCACTCAATGTCGCCCGCTGGGGCGGGCTCCTACAGCCGCATTCTTAAGACGATTTCGGCTTGCGGGGACGTCGGCGCGGCGGTTTCTTGTCGTCCTTGCGCTTGCGCTGACCTTGCGGGCGCCGCGGTCTGGTCTTCGAAGGCGTCAGCTCCGGCAGTAACGCCGGATCGAACGTTGCGACCGGGATCTTGTGTCCGATGAAGTCCTCGATGTCGGGCAGGGAGGCCGCATAGGTCTCACAGCCGAAACTGATCGCGTCGCCCGCAGCGCCTGCACGCGCGGTACGGCCGACGCGGTGCACGTAGTCCTCGGCATCCTGCGGCAGGTCGTAATTGATGATGTACTGCACGTCGGGGATGTGCAGGCCGCGCGAGGCGACGTCGGTCCCAATCAGTACCTGCAGTTCGCCGCTCTGGAACTGCATCAGCATTTTCAGGCGCTTCTTCTGCGGCACGTCGCCGGAGATCGCCTTGGCGTGGATGCCGTTCGCCTCGAGCGCGGCTTCCACGCGCTCGGCCTCGCGCCGCATGTTCACGAAGACCATGATGCGTCCGGCACCCATCTCTCGTATCAGGCCGACGAGCAGCGGCAGCTTCTCCTCGTTCGAGGGGAAGAAGATCGCCTGCCGCACGCGGTCCGCAGTCACCTTGTCCGGTTCGATCAGCACAAGCTCCGGCTCGTTCATGTGTTCGTACGCGAGCTCCATGACGCGGTGCGACAACGTCGCCGAGTAGAGCATGTTCAGACGCTTGTCGGGCGGCGGCAGGCGTCGCAGGATGTAGCGGATGTCCTTGATGAAGCCGAGGTCGAACATGCGGTCGGCTTCGTCGAGCACGACCACTTCGATCCGGTCGAGCTTGTAGACGCCCTGCTTGAAATAATCGATGAGGCGCCCGGGAGTACCGATGAGGATGTCGATGCCGCCTTCGATGATATTGCGCTGCTTCTCGTAGTCGGTACCGCCGAACGCGACGGCAAACTTGAAGCCCGTATGGCGGCCCAGCAATTCGGCGTCATTGGCGATCTGCACCGCGAGCTCGCGGGTCGGGGCGAGCATCAGGGCCCGCGGTTGCCGCTCACCCGGCGCGGGCGGCGAGGCCAGCAGTCGCTCGAAAGTCGCGATCAGGAACGCCGCCGTCTTGCCGGTCCCGGTCTGCGCCTGACCCGCGACGTCGCGCGGCTCGAGCGCGATCGGCAGGGTTTGGGCCTGGATCGGTGTGCAGAATTCGAAACCGGCATCCCGGATGCCGGCCCTGACGGAGTCCTCGAGCGCCAGGGTGTCGAATCTGAGGTCGCTCAGATGGTTTTTGGACATAAGAAAGGTGGTGGTTCCTGTATTTTAGGCTTGCAAAATGCCTCGTTAAGGGTTCAAATTGTCGAAATACCGACGCGACAACCGTCGCACCCGCCAGTATCGCAATCATCGAAGCACAGAAGAAGCCGCGATAAAACTGCGACATATTGCCTGATAGACCAGGCAGCGTCATCCATTTTGTGCTGTTCGTCGACCGTGCACGCGGCAACGGGCAGAAACGATATCCATACCGTCTTTTTTCAAGTGGAGGGAGTAGCCGGTGAGTGACAACATCGTGCATACCAGTGATGGTAACTTCGAGGCGGACGTCCTGAAGTCCGAGAAAGCGGCCCTGGTGGACTTCTGGGCAGAATGGTGCGGCCCCTGCAAGATGATCGCACCCCTGCTCGATGAGGCTGCAAAGGAATATTCCGACCGCATGTCGGTCGTCAAGCTGAACGTCGACGAGAACCCGAATACCGCTCAGAAGTTCGGGATTCGTAGCATCCCGACGCTGATGCTGTTCAAGGATGGCACCGTTCAGGCACAAAAGCTCGGCGCCATGTCGAAATCTCAATTAACCGAATTTCTGGAAACTAATCTGTGAGAGGATACTTGGGTAACCAAACGAAAAGCCGACCGACCAAGTCTGGCAACAAGAGCAAGGGCAACTCCAATCGGCGTCGGCGCAGGCGCTCGCTGCCGGGTGAATTCCCGGACGACGAAGATAACCTGGAGGTCATCCCGCCCGAGCAGCTCGAGCAGAGCAAGAACATCATGAATCTGACCGAGCTCAAGAGCCGGCCCGCCGGCGAGCTCGTCGATCTCGGTCAGTCGCTGGGAATCGAAAATCTCGCCCGCCATCGCAAGCAGGAAATCATCTTCTCGATCCTGAAGGCACACGCCAAGAACGGCGAGGACATCTACGGCGACGGCGTGCTCGAGATCCTGCAGGACGGTTTCGGCTTCCTCAGGTCGTCCGACGGCTCGTATCTCGCGGGTCCCGACGACATCTACGTCAGTCCGAGCCAGATCCGCCGATTCAACCTTCGCACCGGCGACACGGTGTCGGGCCTGATCCGGCCGCCCAAAGACGGCGAACGCTACTTCGCGTTGCTCAAGGTCGGCCAGATCAATCACGATTCGCCCGAGAACGCGCGCAACAAGGTCCTGTTCGAGAACCTGACGCCGCTGTTTCCGACCGAGCGCCTGAAGCTCGAGCAGGGCAACGGCAGCACTGAGGACCTGACCGCCCGCATCATCGACATGGTCGCGCCGATCGGCAAGGGTCAGCGCGGGCTGATCGTCTCGCCGCCGAAGGCCGGCAAGACGATGCTGCTGCAGAACATCGCCTCCTCGATCGCGGCTAACTCGCCGGAGGTGGACCTGATCGTGCTGCTCATTGACGAGCGGCCCGAGGAAGTGACCGAGATGGAACGTACGGTGCGCGGCGAGGTCGTTTCATCGACCTTCGACGAGCCCGCCAGCCGGCACGTCCAGGTCGCGGAGATGGTCATCGAAAAGGCCAAGCGTCTCGTCGAGCACAAGCGCGACGTCGTGATTCTGCTCGATTCGATCACGCGGCTCGCGCGCGCCTACAACACCGTCGTGCCCTCGTCGGGCAAGGTGCTGACCGGCGGCGTGGACGCCAATGCCCTGCACCGGCCGAAGCGCTTCTTCGGTGCCGCGCGCAATATCGAGGAAGGCGGCAGCCTGACGATCCTCGCGACCGCACTCGTCGACACCGGCTCGAAGATGGACGAGGTGATCTACGAGGAATTCAAGGGTACTGGCAATATGGAGATCCACCTGGATCGCCGCATCTCCGAGAAGCGCGTGTTCCCGGCCATCAACATCAACCGTTCCGGCACCCGCAAGGAAGAACTGCTGACGGCACCCGACGAGCTGCAGAAGATGTGGGTCCTGCGCAAGGTGCTGCATCCGATGGACGAGCTCGCGGCGGTCGAATTCCTGCTCAACAAGTTGCAGGATACGAAGACGAACGTGCAGTTCTTCGAGGCGATGAAGCGCTAGTTCGGCGTCCCGGGACTTACCACCGCGTCAGCCTGACGGCCGTACCAGCCGGGAACCGTGTTTCGCCGGCCGCCAGCTCGACGTATCCGTCGGTGCTTGCGAGCGACGTAAAATCGCCCGACGTATTGGTCGGCGCCGGCATCGCCAGGAGCTGACCGCCGGTGTTCGATACCAGCCGCACGGGCATGAAACAGGTCAGGGCCGGCTCGAACGTCACCTCTTCGGTGAGCGAGGCAAATTCGGGCCGCACGGCACCGAGGCCCGACGCCGCATCGAGCGCCGGGATCAGGTACTCGCGGCAACACACGAGAGTGGAGACCGGATTGCCGGGCAGGGCAAAGACCGCCTGTCCGCGTGGCCCGGTCCCGAACCACATCGGTCGGCCCGGCCGCTGACTGATGCCGTGGAACACCGCGGAAACGCCGAGCGTATCGAGGACCTGCGGCACGAAATCGGCCTTGCCCATCGAGACGCCGCCGGACAGCACCAGCACGTCGGCCGCATCGAGATGCACGTCGAGGCGCTTCTCCAGCACGGCCGGATCATCGGTCAGGTGCTCGTGCCCGGCGTCGCGATAGCCATGCGCGGCAAGCATCGCGATGACGGCGGGACCATTCGTCAGGCGGATCTGGTGCGCTTCGATCGGCTCGCCCGCCGGCACGAGTTCGTTGCCGGTCGAGATGACGCGCAAGACCGGCGCGCGGCTGACGTCGACTTCGGTGAGACCGCAGGAAAGCAGCACGGCAACGTCCATCGCGCTGATCCGCCGTGCCTGCCGGAGGAGTTCGGTGCCGCGCTTGTGGTCGGAGCCGCGGCCGTGGATGAACTGGCCGCGCCGGGCTTCGTAGCCTTCCTCGATGGCAGCGACGCCGCCGGTGATGCCGATGCGTTCGACGGGCACGATGCAGTCGGCCCCGTCGGGCAGCGAGGCGCCGGTCATGATCTCGATACACGCGCGGCGCTCGAGTGTCTGTTGCGCATCGCCGGCAGCCTGCGTCGCTCGTATCGGGAATGCCCGGGTGCCGTCTTCGAAGTCGTCGAATGCGATCGCTATGCCGTCCATCATGACGCGGTCGAATGGCGGCTGATCCCGTTCGGCCAGTACGCTCTGACGAAGTGCCCTCCCGGCCGCGTGCGCGACGGGGACCCGCTCAATATCGAGCGCTGGTATCGACCGGCGGATCGCCTCCCGCGCTTCCCGGGGACTGGTCACGATGCGACCCGCCGCTCGCGCGCGATGGCGCGATGGCCGATGTCACGCCGGTAATAGACGTCCTCCCAGCCGATCTTCTCGGCGGCGGCATAGGCTTCCCGGGCCGCCCGCTCGACACTCTCGCCGAGGCCGGTCACGCAAAGCACTCTGCCGCCGGCGGTAACGACATCCCGGCCATTACGCGCGGTGCCGGCATGAAAGACCTTCTGAGTGTCGCTGTCGGCGTGCTCGAGGCCCGCGATCACGCTGCCTCTTGCATAGTCGCCCGGATAACCGCCGGCTGTCATGACCACGCCGAGCGCGGCGCGCGGGTCCCAGTCCAGCGACTGCCGTGCGAGCGTGCCGTTCAGCGTCGCCGCACAGATCCCGACCAGGTCGGAGCGCAACCGGACCAGGATCGGTTGGGTCTCGGGATCGCCCATGCGGCAGTTGAACTCGATCACTTTCGGGCTGCCGTCCGGCAGGATCATCAGTCCGGCATAAAGGAAGCCCGTGTAGTTGGCACCCTCTGCCCGCATGCCCGCGAGCGTCGGTCGGATCACCTGCGCCACGATCGCGCTCTCGACGGCCGGCGTCACGACCGGCGCCGGCGAGTAGGCGCCCATGCCGCCCGTGTTGGGACCCGTGTCGCCCTCGTCGCGTGCCTTGTGATCCTGCGAAGACGCGAGCGGCAGTACCGTGTCGCCATCGGTAACGACGATGAAGCTCGCCTCCTCACCGGCAAGATAGTCCTCGACGACGATCCGCGTGCCCGCGCTGCCGAAGCGCGCCCCGGACAGCATCTCGGTGGCAGCAGCTTCCGCCTCCGCCACGTTCATTGCCACGACGACGCCCTTGCCCGCGGCGAGACCGTCCGCCTTGACGACGATGGGCGCGCCCCGTTCCCGGATGTACGCCAGCGCGGCATCGAGATCCGTGAAATTCCGGTACCCGGCGGTCGGGATCCCGTGCCGGGCCAGGAAGTCCTTGGTAAATGCCTTCGAGCCTTCCAGCTGCGCCGCCGCCGCGCTCGGGCCGAAGCAGGGCAGCCCGAGCCCGGAGAAATGATCGACGATGCCCGCGACCAACGGTGCCTCGGGGCCCACGATCGTCAGTCCGACGCCTTCGTCAAGCGCCAGCCGCGCGAGCGCGTCGATATCGGTGGGCGAAATGTCAACATTGCGCACGCCGGGCTCCGTTTCCGTGCCCGCGTTGCCGGGCGCAACCAGAACCTCTTCCGCTGTCGGGGAGCGGGCGCATTTCCAGGCCAGCGCGTGTTCGCGCCCGCCGTTGCCTATGACGAGGACTTTCAATGCCGGAAGTGTCGCATGCCCGTGAAAACCATGGCCAGACCATGTTCGTCGGCGGCGCGGACGACCTCGTCGTCGCGTATCGACCCGCCCGGCTGGATGATCGCGGCGATGCCGGTCTCCGCGGCGGTGTCGATCCCGTCGCGGAACGGGAAGAAAGCGTCCGAGGCCATAACGGAGCCGGCGACGTCGAGCCCTTCGTCGGCGGCTTTGATCGCGGCGATCCTCGTGCTGTAGACGCGGCTCATCTGACCGGCGCCAATACCGACGGTCATCCCGTCCCTGCAGAATACGATTGCATTCGACTTGACGAATTTGACGACCGCCCATGCGAACAGCATGTCCTCGATCTCGCGCGCCGATGGCGTACGTTGTGTGACAACGTCGAGATCGGCGGCGCTGATTCGGCCCGCATCGTTGTCCTGCACGAGCAAGCCGCCCGACACCTTCTTGAAGTCGAAGCGCTGCCCGGTATCGCTCGCTTCGCCGGTCCGCAACACGCGCAGGCTCTTCTTGGTGCGCAGGATCGCAGCGGCATCCTCGTCCACGGCCGGAACGACGATCACCTCGACAAACTGGCGGTCGACGATCTTCCGCGCCGTGGTCGCGTCGAGCGGACGGTTGAACGCGATGATGCCGCCGAACGCCGAGGTCGGGTCCGTGCGGTAGGCGCGCTCGTAGGCCTCGCCGATGTCCGGCGCGACAGCGACGCCGCAGGGGTTGGCGTGCTTGACGATGACGCAGGCGGGCTCGGCAAACTGGCGCGCGCACTCGAGCGCTGCGTCACTGTCGGCAATGTTGTTGTAGGACAGCGCTTTGCCCTGCAGCTGCTCGGCTGTTGCCAGCGAGCCGGCGGCGGCCTGTTGGTCGACGTAAAACGCCGCCACCTGATGCGGGTTTTCACCGTAGCGCAGGCGCTGGACGAGCCTGCCCGAATAGAGCATGCGCTCGCCGAACGGTTTGTCGCCCAGCGTATCGGCCATGTAGCGGGCGATCGCCGTGTCGTAACTCGCCGTGTGGGCATAGGCCTTCGCTGCCAGTCGGCGGCGTTCCCCGAGGTCCAGGGCGTCGTGCCGGAGCGCCTCGACGATGCCTTCGTAGTCGGCCGGGTCCACGACGACCGCGATGTTCTCGTGATTCTTCGATGCGGCCCGGATCATCGCGGGTCCGCCGATGTCGATGTTCTCGATCGCTTCCGGGAGCGTCGCGTCGCTGCGGGCAATCGTGTCTTCGAACGGATACAGGTTGACTGCCAGGAGGTCGATCGCTTCGATGCCGTGCTCCGCCATGACCTGGTCGTCGATCCCGCGGCGGCCCAGCAATCCGCCATGGATGACCGGATGCAGTGTCTTTACGCGCCCGTCCATGATCTCCGGGAAGCCGGTCTTGTCGGACACGTCGATGACGGGGACGCCGGCCTCGCGCAGGGCGCGGGCGGTGCCGCCCGTGGACAGGATCTCTGCGCCGAGGGCCGACAGTGCCTGAGCGAACGGCACGAGGCCGCGCTTGTCCGAGACGCTCAGCAACGCCCGTTTGACTTTCAACATCTGATTCCCTGCGTCACGCTCGAAAAGCTGGCGGAAATTCGAAATTCAATGGATCAAAGAATAGGTCTTGAGTTTCTTGCGCAGCGTGCCGCGATTGATACCGAGAATACCGGCTGCCTGACTCTGATTTCCGTCCGTGAAGTCCATGACGGCCTTGAACAGGGGTCTTTCGACTTCGCCGATGACGAGATCGTAGAGATCGCCTGGTCGATCGCCGTTCAGACTCGCGAAATACTGCTTGAGTGCATCTTCGGTGTGCTTGCAGAGCGGTTTCTTGATCTTGGAGGCCGGGAGCAGGGAATTTTTTTGGCTGTTGTTTTTGGCCACGTCGGTCAGGTCCTGTTGCGGCGAAGCGCCCGGAGCGGCTGCTTGCGTCGCGAGAGAAGTCGATGCGCTTCCTTCGTTGCGGCCGAGCATGATATCACGCCGAACCTCGTTTGGTAGCAACCTGCGGCAAGTGCCTCGTTGTGCAATTCGTGGTGCAACGCGACACGCCGACGCCGCGCTCTTGTGCATCGCAGGTGATGGTCGAGGCGTCAGGACGAGTTAGACGTGATACTTCAAGCGACTTCTGAATTGTTACCCGGTTACTACTTGAAATCTTCGACCGCGCAGCGCAACCGGCCGCTTGCGAGTCGGTAACAGACATTCAGCTTGAATCCCGTGGCTTCCGGTGCCGGAGTGTCGATCGTAATCACGGCGTCGAAGGTGTTGCCGGCGGGGACCGGCTTGCGCGGATCAGCACCGGCGGCAAGGTACTCGCCGGGCTCGAGGACGCGGCTGCCGATGATCTCCTCGAAGCGGTCCGTCAGCGATACGTGCAACAGCGGGTAAGGCAGGGCCTTGTCGGATTTGTTGCCGACCCGCGTGTATATGGTCAGGCGTTCCCCGGTGTCGTCGGTACTTCCCTTGGTCGCCTCGAACCGCCAACCCTTGATGTCCCAGGCCGGGGTCAGCGGTTTGCCCAACATCCGGTACAGGGGCCCGACAGTCCGGTTGAATGCCGGTATGGTCGCGAACGCTTCGCGGGACTGGTGCGCAACCTGCGCGAGCAGAAGCAGCGTCAGGACCACGACCGCCGAGATCATCCCGCGCCGCCGCGGCGCCGAGTCGGCGCCGTGATCCGCCGCCATCACGCTGCGCATCGTGTCGCGCGCGCGGGCCGCGAAGCTGTGCTCGGGCGCCGGCTTCGCCGCGCCGTCGTCGAGTTCGTCTTCCCAGGGTGCATTGCGGAAGTCGTCGCCTTCCATGATGATCGTCTCGACCAACGGGTTGCTCGCTGCGTGCTGCGACTTCAGTTCCTCGAGTTCGGCGTCGACCTCGCGATTCGGTTGTTTCTGCACGATCGTCGACGCGAACCCGTCCTCGTCTTCGACCGCGACACTCAGGAGATCCCGATCGATCAACAGGTTGATCGTCTTTTCCTCCTCGCTCATCCCGGCCATGTCAAAGCCGGCCGAGCGCCCGACATCCGCTTCGTCCAGCAGCGCCAGACCGGCGTCATCGAGCTCTTCGCCCGGCGGCGGCTCGCCTTCGGCGGCTTCGTCGTCCGCTGGCGACCCGTATTCGGCCTCCGCGTCGACGGCTGTGCGCTCGCCGTCGTCTCCCTCGTCGACGAGTGCCAATCCGCCGTCGTCCGCGTCCTCCTGGTCATCGTCGCCGGCGGCGCGGACGGCGGCCTCGGTCTCGAAAGCGGCAGCCATCAGGTCTTCGTCGATCGACGTCTCGGTGTCGCTGTCTTGCTCGCCAGCCTGCGTGGCCCCGATGAGCTCCCCGTCGATCGCTTCGTGCGTGCCGCTCAGGTCGATGCCCATGGCCTCGGCCTGCAGCGCAAACTGGGTGTCCATGTCCGGCGGCTCGTCCCGGGGTTCGTCCACCGCGGCCGCTTCCGATGCGATCAGGTCGTCCGTCGGGGGCTCTTCAGCGATGTCCGGAGCTTCGGGTGGCTGTGCGGGTTCTTCGGCGGCAGCCGGCTCGGCACCCGTCTCGTCCACCTCGCCCAGCAGGTCCTGCCATTCGTCGGGTTCGCCGAACGCGAGGTCGACCTGCGGATCGTCACGTTCCCGTATTGCCCTGGGCTCTGGCAGAACGGGCGGCTCCGGCGGGCGCGCGGCATCCTGTTCGGCGTCGAAGTCCTCGGGCAACGGGGTATTGTCGTCGAAGCGCATTTCCTCGAAGACTTCGGGTGCATCGACTGCGGCCGGAGCCGTGGTGAGTACCTCGTCCACCGGGGTGGCGGACTCTTCGAGCAACTCGTCGACGCCATCGGCCTCGTTGGCGTCGGCAGGCAGGAAGCGGAGCATCCCGGTGTCGGCGATCAGATCGGGTACCTCGTCGTCCTCGTGCGCCGGAGCCGGCTCGTCCGAGGCCTCGACGTCTTCCGAGTCGAGCACGCGCCACTCCACGCCGGTATCTTCGATACGCACGTCTTCCGGGCCGACGAGTTGATCGACGGTTTCCAGCAGGTCGGCGTTTCGCTGCGCCTCTGCGCTGCTCGCGCGCCGTTCCGGCGGGGCCTCGGAGAGATGCTCGAGGGCATTGAAGGCGATGCCACAGCCGCCGCAACGGACCTTCCCGGCGGCCTGCCTCAGCACGTCCGCCGTGATTCGAAATGCTTCGCCGCATTCAGGGCACTGGGTGTACATCGCTCAGTTTTCGATCCTTCGACCGCTCAACCGCGCCCACGTCTGTCCGCCCTGGTCGGAGAACTGCGGCTCGTCGAAATCGATCCATGGGCGATAGGCCGCGAGCACGTCGCCAACCTGATCCGAGAGTATGCCCGATAAGCCGAGCAGACAACCTGCGCCGACCCGCATGGCGATCGGTTGCGCGAGCTTCGTCAGCGGTCCGGCCAGGATATTTGCGACGACCACGTCGAACTCGCCATGCAGCTCGCCGGGATCCCGCGTGACGAGCAGCTGCGACGCGACGCCGTTCCTGGCGGCATTGGCCGCCGTCGCCGTGACGGCCTGAGGATCGATGTCGAGCGCCGAGGCCCGGCGACAGCCGAGCTTCAGCGCGGCGATCGCCAGCACGCCGGACCCGCAGCCGTAGTCGAGCAAGGTCTTGCCCGCGAGAGGCAGGCCGTCCAGCCATTCGAGGCACATCGCGGTCGTCGCATGCGTACCGGACCCGAACGCCATGCCGGGATCCAGGCGCACCTCGACGGCAGCGCCGGCCGGCGCCGTCGTGTCGCCCGGGCAGACCCAGAGACGGCGACCGAAACGCATGGGTGCGATGTCGCGAGCCCATTCGAGTTCCCAGGCCCGGTCTTCGAGGTCGTCGATGCGATGCGGCGGCAGGTCGTCGATCCCGAATGCACGGCGGATGTCTTCGACGAGCCGCTCGAGATCGACGTCCGGGGCGAACAGGCCCGTCACCCGGGTCTTGCGCCACAGCGGCGTCGCGCCTGGGGCAGGCTCGAGCACGGGTTCTGTGTCGGCGGCCGAGAAACTGACCGAACTCGCGCCGTGCCGCGCGAAGATTTCTTCGACGCTGTCCGGGTCCAGCATCCCCAGGTCCATCGCAAACTGTCGCCAGTCCATCTTCGTGGCAACCGTATGTCCCGATCAAACCAGACCGAGACGCTTCTCCAGATAGTGAATATCGGTACCGCCCCGCTGGAAGGCCGCGTGCTGGAATATCTCCTGGTGCAGCGGCACGTTCGTTTTGATGCCCTCGATCACGATCTCCGTCAGCGCGTTCCTCATCCGCGCGACGGCGGTTTCCCGGTTCGCGCCGTGCGCGATGAGCTTGCCGATCATCGAGTCGTAGTACGGCGGCACCCTGTAGCCGCTGTAAATGTGACTGTCGATACGGATCCCGGGTCCGCCGGGCGAGTGCCAGAGACTGATCATCCCGGGCGACGGCATGAATGTCTTCGGGTCCTCGGCGTTGATGCGACATTCGATCGCATGGCCCTGGATCCGCACGTCCTCCTGCCGGATGCTGAGGCGTTCGCCGGCGGCGATGCGCAGTTGCTCGCGGACGATATCGATGCCGGTGATCATCTCGGTCACCGGATGCTCGACCTGCAGGCGGGTATTCATCTCGATGAAGTGGAATTCGCCGTTCTCGTAGAGGAATTCGAAGGTCCCGGCGCTGCGGTAGCCGAGTTCCTCGCAGGCGAGCACGCAGCGTTCACCGATGCGCTTGCGTTGTTCCGCGGTAATCCCCGGCGCCGGCGCTTCCTCGATGACTTTCTGGTGACGGCGCTGCATCGAGCAGTCGCGCTCGCCGAGATGGATCGCATTGCCGTAGCCGTCGGCCAGCACCTGGATCTCTATATGGCGCGGCTTCTCGAGGAACTTCTCCATGTAGAGAGCATCGTTGCCGAACGCCGCTCGGGCCTCCGCCCGCGTGATCGTGATAGCCGCCAGCAGCGACGCTTCAGAATGGACGACCCGCATGCCGCGGCCGCCGCCACCGCCGGCCGCCTTGATGATGACGGGATAGCCGATCTGGCGGGCGATGCGCAGGTTTTCGTCGGCATCTTCACCGAGTGGGCCATCGGAGCCGGGGACGCAGGGGACACCCGCCGCTTTCATTGCCCGGATTGCTGATACCTTGTCGCCCATGAGCCGGATCGCGTCGGCCGGCGGTCCGATGAAAACGAAGCCGCTCGATTCGACGCGTTCGGCGAAATCGGCGTTCTCCGACAGGAAGCCGTAGCCCGGGTGGACGGCCACGGCGTCGGTGACCTCGGCCGCGCTGATGATGGCCGGCATGTTGAGGTAGCTCTCCGACGACGGCGGTGGCCCGATGCAGACGGTCTCGTCGGCGAGCAGCACGTGCTTCAGGTTGTTGTCCGCCGTCGAATGCACGGCCACGGTCTTGATGCCCATCTCGCGGCACGCGCGCTGGATGCGCAGTGCGATCTCGCCGCGATTGGCTATGACGATTTTATCGAGCATCGGGCGGGGATCCGGTCAGTCGGACTGGCGCTGGTCGATGACCATCAGCGTCTGCCCGTATTCGACGGGCTCGGCATTTTGCACGCGGATCGACTTGACGACTCCCGAGACGTCCGCCTCGATCTGGTTCATCATCTTCATCGCTTCGATGATGCACAGCGTGTCTCCCTCCTTTACGCGATCACCGACCTGGACGTAGGGAGCGGCGCCGGGAGAAGACGCGGCATAAAATGTGCCGACCATCGGCGCCATCACCTGGAAGCCGTCCTCCTCGGGTTCGGCCGCCGGCACGTCGGGAGCGGCGGAAGCCGCTGCTGCGGGGGCTGTCGGCGCGGCCGCCGGTGCGGCGAAGACCTGCTGCGGCACCGGTGCTGCGTGCTGGGCATAGCGGCTGATCCGGACCGACTCTTCTCCCTCGGTGATCTCGATCTCCGCGATGCCGGATTCCTCCAGTAGTTCGATCAGTTTCTTGACTTTTCTTATGTCCATCAGTGGTCCCCGGAAGCTGCGATGCGCCGGCACGCTGCCTGCACCGCCAGTTCGTATCCGTCAGCCCCGCAGCCGCACAGGCGGCCGCGGGCGACGTTGCCGAAAAAACCGGTGTGGCAATACGCGGCCCGGCCGAAAACCGTGCCGAGAGGGATCTCGGCGCAGCGGATGTCCGCTGCCAGTGGCTTCGGGTGGGGGGCGATGAGCACGAGTGGCTCGGCCATTTGCCATCCAGTTTCAAGAAGATGGCGGCAATTTTAACCCTTTTTATGGACGATCGTGCAACCCTCAATTGCCTTGGAGGGCTTTGCGGGCACCGTCGGCGTCCAGCTCGCCTCGCTCGAGGCGCCCCAGCACGGCTGCGATCGCGTCGAGCTGGTCGCGGTGGAGCTCGCCGAAATGGGTGTCGAGCAACTCGCCGTCGGCCGAGACCACCATCGTAAAGGGTAGCCCCACGAAGTCGATACCCCACGACTCGACGAGATTCATGACGTCGTCCTGCCCGACGAGCACGGGATAATTGAAGGCCGCGCTGTGCGCGTATTTCGCCACGTCGTCGGGAAAATCGACGGCGATGCCGATCACCTGGATCCCCGTTGCGCCCTGTTCGGTCTGGAAGGTCTTCAGCAGCGGGATCTCCCGACGACAGGGCGCACACCAGGTAGCCCAGAAATTGAGCAAGCGGTTTTTGCCCGCCCATTCGCTGAAGTCGTGGGACTTGCCGTCGATGCCGGGCAGGCTGAATTCGGGGTGCACGGTCCCCGGGACCGACGGATCTTGAGCTGCCGCTGCCGCGGGTGGCCCGGAGGCGGGTTCGCGCACCGGCAATCTGGCGGCATAGAACAAAGCGCCGGCCATCAGCGCGATAAAGCCCATGGCAAAGACGAGAAACGATCGCTGCATGACGGCCTGTGTCAGGGCCCTGTGCCGGCCGCAGAGGGTTGTCCGGTGTCCGTGCCGAAAACGCGCCTCAGGTGGTCGACGAAGTCCTGTGCCTTCATGTAGCCGACGACCTCGAAGCCATCCCGCAAGTCGCCGTCGGCGCCGAAGAAGACGATGGTCGGCGGGCCGAAGATACCGAAGCGTTTCAGCAACGCCTGGTCGGCCTCGTCGTTCGCGGTGACGTCGGCCTGCAGCAGCACGGTACCCGCCAGTGCCGCCTGCACGCCGGGATCGGTGAACGTGTAGGCCTCCATCTCCTTGCAGGATACGCACCAGTCGGCGTAGAAGTCGAGCATGACGGACTTGCCGTTGGCGGACGCGTCGGCGACGGCAGCATCGAGATCGTCCACGCTCTTGATGCGATGAAACGCGAGACCCTGCTCATCGGCGGCAGTGGTGACCGCAGTGCTCGCATGGTAGATCGAGTTCAGCGGCTGCAGCGGATTGCCGCCACCGGTCAGCGCGCCGAACATCATCAATAGCCCGTAGACGATGGCCAGAAAGCCGAAGCCCTTGCCGAGCTTCTGTGCTGCCGGGGACTCCGGGGTCAGCGTCGTGAGGCCGCCCATGAACACGCCGGCCATGACCGCCAGCACTGCCCACATGCCGAGCGTTACGGTTGCCGGCAGTATCCGCGTCAGCATCCAGACGGCCAGCCCGAGCAGCATGAATCCGAACGCGCTCTTGACGGCGATCATCCAGCCGCCCGCCTTCGGCAGCAGGTGTCCCTGGGCTGCACCGACGATCAGCAGCGGAGCGCCCATACCGAGGCTCAACGCGAACAGCGAGGCGCCGCCGCGCAGCATGTCGCCGGTCTGCGCCATCACTGTCAGGCTGGCGATGAGCGCGGGAGCGACGCAGGCCGTGACGATCAGCGCCGACAGGGCGCCCATAACGAAGGCACCGATCGTCGTGCCGCGCTTCTGGTTGCCGCTCACGGCCGCGAGGCGGCTCTGGATACCGCTGGGCATCTGCAGGTCGTAGCCGCCGAACATGGCCAGCGCGAGCAGGACGAACAAGCCCGCGAAAACAATCAGGACCCAGGGCTGATTGAACGTGGCCTGCAGCTGTGCGCCAGCGGCCGCGGCGGCGACCCCGGCGGCGGTATAGACCAACGCCATGCCGAGCACGTAGCTGAGCGCCAGAGTGAATCCGCGCAGCGGACTTGTGTCCTCACCCTCGCCGGCGATGATCGCGGTCAGTATCGGGATCATCGGCAGCACGCAGGGCGTGAATGCGAGCAACAATCCCAGCCCGAAGAAAGTCACCAGCACCAGGGCCGGATTGCCCTGCGTGATGAGTCTCGCCAGGCGGCCCTGCTCAGTCACCGGCTCCGCGTCCCTGGGAGGCAGTTCGCTGACCGATGTTGCCTCCGGCAGCGCGACGGCGAGCGTCCGCGTGGTCGGCGGATAGCAGAGCCCGGCTTCGGCACAGCCCTGGTAGGTTACATCGAGCTCGATGTCCATGGGGGCCGGCGTGGCACGCGCCAGCGGCAGCTCGGCGGTCAGATTGTCGACGTAGACCTCGGAGTCGCCGAAGAACTCGTCGTGATGGTGCTTGCCGGCCGGCAAGACGAGGCTGCCGACCCCGACGTCGCCGGTCTTCGAGGCCACCGAGATCCGGTCCTTGTAGAGGTAGTAGCCCGGCGCGATGCGCCAGTCCAGTTCCACGCGACTGCCGTCGAGGGCGATCGCCGACGGCGCGAAGGCCTGATCGACCGGCAGGAACTCGCTGCCGTTGTCGTGGCCTACCGTCGCGAGATCGAGTTTGCCGCCGGTACCCCCGTCCGGCTTGAGGGAGACGGTCTCGGTCCAGGATTGCGGCGGGTAACAGATGCCCATATCGGCGCAGCCCTGGGCCTTGATGGTGAGGTCCATCGTCTGCGGGCGGGTGCCATCGATCCGATACGGGATCGAAACGTAGAAGTGCTCGCGATAGATCTGTTGCTTGCCGAAGAACTCGTCTTCGTGCGTCAGGCCCTCGGGCAGCCGCGGTGTGCCGAGCACCACCGCTGGCGTGCCGCTCTCGAAGCCGAGCTTGTCGCGGTACAGGTAATAGCCGTCCTCGATCGCCCAGTCGATTTCGAGCGCGTCCCCGGTGTCGGAGACGGCGTACCGGTAGGCCTCTTCGGGCTTCAGAGGCTCCTGGTCCTGGCCCTGCGCCGGCGTGACCGGCAGTGCGCTGAGTGCGGCCAGCAGCGGCAGCAGGTAGCGAAAGATCGTTGCTTGCATCGAAGCCGTATCCGGGTGGTTGGGGTGCCGTTAGCCATACGGACCGCATCGGGGCCGCGGGGTTTCACGCTCTCGCCTCCGGGCATCCCCTGAAAATTGGTTTCCGGGGCGGCGCAGCATAACCGGGGCCGACCCCGAAGTCATGGACACAGTTCGGATTTTTCCCGCACCGAGGGCCCCGTGGGGCCTTGAAATTTGCTTTGGCATGCCTATTATTAGCACTCGCCGTGGCCGAGTGCTAATGCCTCGAGGCCACGAAGGCCCCAAGAATTCATTTGAAAATTAATAACTTACAGGAGTGAAACCACATGAAGATTCGTCCGCTTCATGATCGAGTCATCGTCAAGCGCATGGAAGAAGAGCGCACGTCGCCCGGCGGAATCGTGATTCCGGATGCGGCGGCCGAGAAACCGATCAAGGGTGAGGTTGTCGCCGCCGGCAACGGCAAGATCCTCGAGAACGGCGAGGTGCGCGCGCTCGACGTCAAGGTCGGCGACAGGGTGTTGTTCGGCAAGTACGCCGGCACCGAGGTCAAGGTCGACGGCGAAGAACTGCTGGTGATGAAAGAAGACGACATCATGGCGGTGATCGAGAGCTGATCGTCGCCAGTCCCATAGGATATTCAGTAAACGTGGCGGCGTTTGCCGCCTGCAAGATCGCAAAGAGGATATAGAGATGGCTGCTAAGGAAGTACGTTTTAGCGACGACGCACGCCACCGGATGTTCGCAGGTGTGAACGTCCTGGCGAATGCGGTGAAGGTGACCCTGGGTCCCAAGGGCCGCAACGTTGTGCTCGACAAGAGCTTCGGCGCGCCGACCGTCACGAAGGATGGTGTTTCGGTCGCCAAGGAGATCGAGCTCGAGGACAAATTCGAGAACATGGGCGCACAGATGGTGAAGGAGGTCGCCTCCCAGACGTCCGACGTCGCGGGCGACGGTACGACCACCGCTACGGTGCTTGCGCAGGCGATTCTGCGTGAGGGTCTGAAGTCTGTGGCCGCCGGCATGAATCCGATGGATCTCAAGCGCGGCATCGACAAGGCATCGGTCGCCATCGTCGAAGAGCTGAAGAAGCTGTCGAAGCCCTGCAAGGACGACAAGGCCATTGCCCAGGTCGGCAGCATCTCGGCCAACTCGGATATCGAGATCGGCGAGATCATCTCCGAGGCCATGCAGAAGGTCGGCAAGGAAGGCGTCATCACCGTTGAGGAGGGCTCGGGCCTCGAGAACGAGCTGGATGTCGTCGAAGGCATGCAGTTCGACCGCGGCTACCTGTCGCCATATTTCATTAATGACGCGCAGAGCCAGCAGGTCGAGCACGAGAATCCGCTGATCCTGTTGCACGACAAGAAGATCTCGAACATCCGCGACATGCTTCCGGTGCTCGAAGCCGTGGCCAAGGCCGGCCGTCCGCTCGTGATCGTCGCCGAAGATGTCGAAGGCGAGGCGCTTGCGACGCTGGTCGTCAACAACATCCGCGGCATCGTCAAGGTGGCCGCGGTCAAGGCGCCCGGCTTCGGCGATCGCCGCAAGGCCATGCTGCAGGACATCGCGATCCTGACCGGTGGCCAGGTCATCTCCGAGGAAGTCGGCCTGTCGCTGGAGAAGGCGACGCTGGACGACCTGGGTGAGGCCAAGAAGATCCAGATCTCCAAGGAAACGACCACGATCATCGACGGTGCCGGCCGGGCCGCGGACATCAAGGGCCGCGTCGACCAGATCAACCGCGAGATCGAGGATTCGACCTCCGACTACGACAAGGAGAAACTGCAGGAGCGGGTCGCCAAGCTCTCCGGTGGTGTGGCCGTGATTAAGGTCGGGGCCGCGACCGAGGTCGAGATGAAGGAGAAGAAGGCACGCGTCGAGGACGCGCTGCATGCAACCCGCGCGGCCGTCGAGGAAGGCGTCGTGCCGGGCGGCGGCGTCGCCTTTATCCGTGCCGTTGCCGCGATCGGCAAGCTGAAGGGCGACAACGACGACCAGAACGTCGGCATCGCAATCCTGAAGCGCGCCGTCGAAGAGCCGCTGCGGCAGATCGTGCGCAACGCCGGCGGTGACGCCAGCGTCGTGCTGAACGCCGTCGCAGAGGGCAAGGGCAACTTCGGCTACAACGCGGCGACCGGCGAGTTCGGCGACCTGATCGAGCAGGGCATCCTGGACCCGACCAAGGTCACGCGTTACGCGCTGCAGAATGCCGCGTCCGTATCGGGCCTGCTGCTGACGACCGAAGCGATGGTCGCCGAGGCGCCGAAGGACGAGGCCGCTGCACCGGCGATGCCGGACATGGGCGGCATGGGCGGCATGGGCGGCATGATGTAAGTCTCCCGGACCGATCCGGTCGAAGAGAGCCCGGTGCGAGAGCGCCGGGCTTTTTTTTCGCCCGCGCGGGCCTGACGGTTGCGTTCGACGCGGAGTGATCCCGGCATCCTCCTGATCAGGCGGACTTGCGCGCCGCCACAACCGGATCGGTAGAACTACCAATTTCCTCCGCCCACGCCCGGCAGGAAAATAATCCGGGAGGGGCTATGGACTCCGACACACGGATGTCGAGCTACGCACACGGCTGCGGAGAATCACCTCTGCTGGGCGTGACTGTAGGGGGCGTACTCGATGCGGCCGTCGAGCGCCAGTCGGAGCAGGAGGCGCTCGTCGTCGCGGACCAGGGTCTCCGCTGGTCCTGGCGGGAACTGCGCCATCGCGCGCGCGCGTTCGCGGCAGGGTTGATCGGCATCGGGCTGAGACCCGGAGAACGCATCGGCATGCTGGCGCCGAACCGGGCCGAATGGCTGGTGGCGCAGTTCGGCAGCGCCTACGCGGGCCTGATACTCGTCAATATCAATCCGGCCTATCGCCTGGGTGAGCTCGAGTATGCGCTCAACAAGGTGGGTTGCCGGGCGCTGATCACCGAAACGCGATTCAAATCCAGCGACTACCTCGCGATGCTGCGTACGCTCGCGCCCGAACTCTCAACCGCCGAACCTGGCAGCCTGCATGCACGGCGAGTGCCCGAACTCCGGGCCGTCATCCAACTCGGTTCGGAGACGGTTGCGGGCATGTATCGCTTCCACGACGTGCCGTTGCACGCGAACGAGACCTCCAGGCAAGTACTGGACGACATCGCGAGGAGGATGGATTTCGACGCCCCCATCAACATCCAGTTTACGAGCGGTACTACCGGGGCTCCCAAGGCTGCGACGCTCACGCATCACAACATGGTGAACAACGCCGCCATTTCGGCGCGGGTAATGAATTTCGGCGCAGGCGATCGGCTGTGCGTGCCCGTACCCATGTATCACTGCTTCGGGATGGTCCTTGGGACGCTGCTGTGCGCGACCAGCGGAGCGACGATCGTCTTCCCGGCCGCGGCATTCGACCCCGAAGCCACGCTGGCGGCGATCGAGGCGGAGAAATGCACGGCCGTGCACGGGGTGCCGACGATGTTCATCGCAATGCTGGACGTCGCCGATTTTGAACGCTATGACCTGCATTCGCTGCGTACCGGGATCATGGCCGGGGCGCCGTGCCCGGCGGAACTGATGCAACGGGTCATCGGCGACATGCACATGAAGGACGTCACGATAGGCTATGGCATGACGGAAACGGGGCCGCTGTCGACCCAGACACGGCCGGACGATTCCGTCGAACGCCGTATCGGTACGGTCGGACGAGCGCTGCCAAATACGGAGCTCAAGATCGTCGACGACAAGGGCCGGATCACGGCCGCTGGCGAGGCCGGCGAACTGTGTGTGCGCGGTTACAACGTCATGGCCGGGTACTGGGCCGACACGGAGCGGACGGCCGCGGACCTCGACGCCGCGCACTGGATGCATACCGGTGATATCGCAACGATGGATAGCGACGGCTATTTCCGGATCGTCGGCCGGAGCAAGGACATGCTCATCCGCGGCGGCGAGAACATCTACCCGCGCGAGATCGAGGATTTCCTCTACTCCAATCCGAAGATCGAGCAGGTCGAGGTTGTCGGAGTCCCGGATCCGAAACTCGGCGAAGAGATTGCCGCATGCATCCGCTTGCGCGAGGGGGAGTCCGCGACGTCGGACGAAATCAGGGACTACTGCCGCGATCGCATCGCACATTTCAAGATTCCACGTTTCATACGTTTCGTGGACGAATTCCCGATGACCGTCACGGGCAAGGTTCAGAAGTACGTACTGCGCGAGCACCTGGCACAGGACCTGGGGCTCGCCACGTCGAACATCACGAGAATAGGAGCAGAGAAATGAACGGTTCCGCATTCCGCTTTTGCGATGATCTTGGACCCAAGACCATCCTGCATGTCTACCAGCCGACCATCGGTCTGAAGGCGATCGTGGTCGTCGATAATGTCGCAGCCGGCCCCGCGATCGGCGGCACCCGCATGGCGCCCGATGTGTCGCTCGAAGAGTGTTTCCGCCTGGCACGCGCCATGACGTTCAAGAACGCTGCGGCCGGCCTGCCGCATGGCGGCGCGAAATCCGTGATTTTCGCGGACCCGGCCATGGCTGCCGATGACAAGGAGCAACTGGTGCGGGCATTCGCGCAAGCGATCCGGCCGATTACCGACTACATCCCCGGGCCGGATATGGGTACCGACGAGGGCTCGATGGCATGGATAAGGGATGAGGGCGGCCGATGCGCCGGTTTGCCGAAAGAGGTCGGCGGAATTCCTCTGGACGAGATCGGTGCCACGGCATTCGGCGTAGTCGCGAGCGCCGACGTGGCGAAGGATGAACTCGGCATGTCGATCGATGGGGCCCGCGTTGCCATCCAGGGTTTCGGCGCCGTCGGAAAGCATGCGGCGCGGTTCTTCGCCGAACGCGGCGCGCGGATCGTGGCCGCCGCGGATTCGACTGCCACGGTCTACGATGCCGGCGGTATCGACGTCGCAGCGCTGATCCGCCACAAGGCATCGGGACGCCACATCCGGGATTACGGGAAGGGCGAGATCCTCGGCCGCGACGACGTCGTCGTCGTCGACTGCGACATCCTCATACCGGCGGCGCGTCCGGACGTGATCCGAGCCGACAACCAGCACGAAGTCAAAGCCAGGCTCATCGTTCCGGGAGCGAATATTGGTATTACCGGGGAAGCGGAGAGACAGCTGCACAAGCGAGGCGTGCTGTGCGTACCCGACTTTATCGCCAACGCAGGCGGCGTTATCTGCGCGGCGGTCGAGTACGGCGGCGGTACACAGGGCCAGGTATTCGGAATCATCGACGAGAAGATCCGGCGCAATACGGAAGAAGTCCTGGCCCGGATGAAGCGCGGCAAGCTACTGCCGCGTGAGGCAGCCGTTGCGATGGCGCGCGAACGGGTCGTGAAGGCCATGGAATACCAGCGCTTCGTGTCAGGGCGCCGGTCGCAGCAGTCGGGAGTCGATCTCAGACTTCGAGCCACGGCCTGAAACGGGCCGGTCATGGAGTGGGGCTCCGCCTGCGCCAATAGTGCCACAGGCGGAACCCCAGCAGCACGGCGACGATGACCGCATAGATCAACGGTTCCCGGATATCGGCCTTCACCTGCCACCAGAAATGCCAGACGCCGAGTATTGCGACGACATAGATGCTGTAGTGCAGCCTGTTCCAGCGCCGCCCCATGCGCCTCCGGATGCCGTTCGTGGAGGTGGCTGCCATCGCCGTGAGCAGCAGTAGCGCCGTGAAGCCGAGCGTAATGAATGGCCGTTTGCCGATATCCTCGAGGATCGCGGACATCAGCAGGCCCTGATCGAGGATGAGCCAGGTCAGGAAGTGCATCAGCACGTAGAAGAAAGCGTACAGGCCCAGCATCCGGCGGAACCGCAGCAGCCAGTTCCAGCCCGTGATGCGCCTGAGCGGCGTCACGGCGAGCGTGATGCAGATAAAGCGCAGCCCCCAGTTGCCGAAGCGGTCCTGGATGTCCTCGACCGGGTTGGCGCTCAGGTGTCCGGTGAGGTTGAACGCGTCGCCGACGACGTAGAGCGCCGGTAGCAGGCAGAGGACGAATACGACCGGCTTCCAGACGAAGCGGATCTGGTTCAGCTTGTTCACACGTGGCCGTCAGAAGTTCTTGCGCAGATCGAGCCCATCGTACAGGTGTGCCACCTGGTCGCCGTAGCCATTGAACATCAGCGTCGGCTGCATCGACGCGAACAGGCCTGAGCCGATTCGGCGTTCGCGCGCCTGGCTCCAGCGTGGATGATCGACGTGTGGATTGACGTTGGCGTAGAAACCGTACTCGTGCGGCGCCGCCATGTTCCAGGTGGTCGGTGGCATGCTCTCGACGAAGCGCATGCGCACGATGCTCTTGATGCCCTTGAAACCGTATTTCCACGGCACCACGAGGCGGATCGGTGCGCCGTCCTGGTTGGGCAGTACCTCGCCGTAGAGGCCGACGGCAAGGATCGTCAGCGGATGCGTAGCCTCGGCGATCGTCAGCCCCTCGCGGTACGGCCAGTCGAGCACGTGCCGGCGCTGGCCCGGCATCTGCGTCGGATCGTACAGGGTCTCGAATGCGACAAATTTCGCATTCGACGTCGGTTGCAGGAATTTGATGACGTCCGCGAGCGGGATGCCGACCCAGGGGATGACCATCGACCAGGCCTCGACGCATCGCAGCCGGTAGATGCGCTCCTCGAGGCCGAACGGCTTGATGAAGTCGTCGAAATGGAACGTGCCCGTTTTCTGCGCGTGGCCTTCCACGGTGATCGACCAGGGGCGCGGTTCGAAGTCCTGTGCGTACATCGACGGGTCCGCCTTGCCCGTGCCGAACTCGTAGAAATTGTTGTAGGTCGTGATGTCGTCGTAGCTGTTCGGTGTCTCGTCCGTGCTGAATTTGCTCGGCTTGACGCCGGAGAGCTTTGCGCGGCGCTCGTCCGGCACCACGGCGGAAAGCGCCGGGCCGGCGAGCGCGGCCGCGCCCGCGAGGCCGCCGGCCTGCATGAAACGGCGGCGATTCAGATAGTTATCTCGGCTCGTGATTTCCGACGGGCGGACATCAGCGGGTCTCCTGATCAGCATGGCGTTTCCTCTTGGCGGTATCCTGTATACCAAGTAGACCCGCGCAAGGTCCGTAATATTGCAGGATTGTGGGTCAGGCTGCCCGGAAGGACCATGACCACCAGGATTCTGAGTACCTATTACGCGGCAACGGCGCTGTTTCTACTGTTGGACTACGGATTCGGAATCAGCGTCCGTGTCGCCTTTTTGGACCGGCTGCCGGCCATCAAGGCCGTCTATTACGCGGCTTGCTTCGTCTGCTTCGCGCTGATGGCGTGGCGGCCGGCCCGGGCGTCGCTGATTGCCACGCTGGAGTCACTCGTCGTGCTCGTCGCGCTGATCCTGGACATCGGCATCAGGTCCATGGTCGTCACCGACCAGATGATCGAGACGGGCGCCGGCATCGTCACGCCGCACGAACTCGTGAATTTCCTGATTGCGGGCGGAATCGCCTGGATCGGCTGGCAGCGGGGCATGCGCGTGCTGACCCACGGTGGCGGGTCCGGCTGAAGAGGCCTCTGCACCCCCAATGAGGGCTTGTCATCCGACGCGGTCACGGCTAGTGTCCGAATCAGGACGCTGAAGGGGACGAGTAGGCGGGCGAGCCGGGCCGCAGCGACCGGGGGACGGTGGGAGCCCCGGGACCGGAACCGCCGAACATCACCCCGGAGTCGCCGCCCGAAAGGGACTCTGATCGAAGGTCCCGAGTAGGCGCGGCCGATTGGTCCCCGAGATCGGGCCGCGGGTCCGTCCGACCCGCAGAGGCGGTGCGCGTGAGCGCGCTGCAAATCCGGGTGGTACCGCGCTATCTGATAGTCGCCCCGGAGTGACGGCGAACATCGCCGGCACTCCGGGGCGCTTTTTTGTATGGAGAACCGAGTTTGGCTTTCAGGGAAATATCCAGCCGTTACGAGGGGCCGGCGCTCGAGCAGGAAGTGCTCGATTTCTGGCGCGACAACGACATTTTCACGAGAACGCTCGAGCTGACGGCGGGCGGACCGGAGTACTGTTTCAACGAGGGTCCGCCGACGGCAAACGGCAAGCCGGGCATCCATCACGTGCTGGCACGCACGTTCAAGGATGCGTTTCCGCGCTACAAGACGATGCGCGGCTTCCACGCGCCGCGCAAGGCCGGCTGGGACACGCACGGCTTGCCCGTGGAGCACGAGGTCGAAAAGCGCCTGAAGGCGGAAGGCAGGATCGACACCTACGACAAGGAGGAGATCGAATCGAAAGTCGGCATCGAGGAATTCACGCGCCTGTGCCGGGAATCGGTGATGACTTACATCGGCGACTGGGAGCGGATGACCCGGCGCATGGGATTCTGGGTCAACCTCGACGAGGCCTACTACACGCTCGACAACGACTACATCGAGTCGGTCTGGAATCTGCTCAAGACCATCTGGGACCGCGGGCTCATCTACCAGGGCTACAAGGTCGTGCCCTACGATCCCCGCATCGGAGCGACGCTGTCGTCGCACGAACTCGCGCTGGGATATCGCGACGTCGAGGACCCTTCGATCACCGTGCGCTTTCGACTCGCCGACGAATCGGACACGTATTTTCTCGTCTGGACCACGACGCCGTGGACACTGCCGGCGAATCTCGCGCTCGCGGTCGGCGAGAACATCGACTACTGCTACTGCAAATCGGGCGGACAGACTCTGATCGTGGCCGAGGCGCTGCGGGAGGCGGTCTTCCGCGACATCGAACACACCGTAACCAGGACGGTGCGCGGCCGCGAACTGATCGGGCTGCGCTACGAGCGCCTGTTCGATTACCTTGAAGTGGACGCGCCGAACGCGTTCCAGGTGTTTGCGGCCGACTTCGTCAGCACCGAAGACGGCACGGGCATCGTCCACACCGCGCCGGCGTATGGCGTGGACGATCTTGCGCTGGGCCAGCGGCACGGCCTGCCCGTCGTGCACGGTGTCGGCCTCGACGGCAACTTCGTGGATGCCGTCACGCCGGTCGCGGGCCTGTTCTTCAAGGACGCTGACTCGACGCTGACCCGCATCCTCGACGAGCGCGGGCTGCTGTTCCGCGCCGAGCGCTTCACCCACAGTTATCCGTTCGGCTGGCGCACCGGCGACCCGATCCTCTACTACGCGAAGAATGCGTGGTATATCGAGACCTCGAAGTTCCGGGAGCGCATGGCGGAACTCAACCGGACGATCAACTGGGTACCCGAGCACATCCGCGATGGCCGTTTCGGTAACTGGCTGGAGAACAACGTGGACTGGGCGCTGTCACGCGAACGGTTCTGGGGGACTCCGCTGCCGGTCTGGACGAACGGCGACGACGGCTACATGTGCGTCGGCTCCCGCGCCGAACTCGAGGCACTGGCCGGGCGCTCGCTGACGGACCTCGATCTGCACCGGCCGGCGGTCGACGACGTGACGTTCGAGAAGCACGGCAAGACCTGGCGCCGCGTCCCGGAAGTGATCGACTGCTGGTTCGATTCCGGCGCGATGTCCTATGCGCAGTGGCATTATCCTTTCGAGAACCGCGACGAGTTCGAGCGTCATTTCCCGGCCGACTTCATCTGCGAAGCCATCGATCAGACGCGCGGCTGGTTCTACACGCTGCACGCCATCGCAACGCTGGTGTCTGACAGCATTGCGTACCGGAACTGCATCTGCCTGAACCATATCGTCGACAAGGACGGCAAGAAGATGTCCAAGTCGCTCGGCAACATCGTCGACCCGTACGACGTCTTCGACACGGTCGGCGCCGATGCGCTGCGATGGTATTTCCTGGCACGGCTGTCGCCCGACATGCCGAAACGGATCTCCGTCGACATCGTCGCCGACGTTGCCAGCTCGTTCATCAACACGTTCTGGAACACGTACGGCTTTTTCGTCCTTTATGCGCGTATCGACGACGTCGACCTGGCCCGGCACGTACCGGCGAAGCAGCGGCCCGAGATCGATCGCTGGGCCCTGGCACTGCTCTACGACACGACGGAGAAGGCGACGCAAGCGCTGGAACATTACGACGCGAAGTCGGCCGGCGAGGCGATCGAATCCTTCGTCGACCAGCTGAGCAACTGGTATGTGCGCCGGAATCGCCGCCGATTCTGGAAATCGACGGATCCGGAGGACAAGCACGTCGCGTACCTGACCCTTTACGAATGCCTGGTCGCCGTGCACAAGCTGATGGCGCCGTTCGCGCCGTTCCTGGCCGAGGCCGTATATCAGAATCTCGTCCGCGGCGTCGACGCGGCCGCGCCGGCCAGCGTGCACATGAGCGGCTGGCCGGAAGCCGACCCGGCGTGGCGGGATGACAGGCTGCTGGCGGACATCGCGGTCGTACAGAAGATCGTCGGCCTGGGTCGGGCTGCGCGCAGCCAGTCCGGGCTGCGCACGCGCCAGCCGCTGGCGAGGATGCTGGTGCGGGCGCCGGACGATGCGGCGGCCCGCGCCATTACGGCGCACCAGGACCAGGTACTCGAGGAGCTCAACGTCAAGGCGATCGAATTCATCGCCCGCGATGCCGGCCTGGTGAGCTACACGATCAAGCCGAATCTGCCCCGGCTGGGCAAGCGCTACGGCAGGAAGATTCCGCAATTGAAGGCCTGGCTGGCGAACGAAGCCGACGGCGAGGCGATCGCCCGTGCGGCCGCGCGGGGCGAGCGATTTGCCACGCCCGTGATCGACGAGGCCCTGGAGCCCGAGGATTTCATCATCGAAACCCACTCGGCCGAGGGGTTTGCCTGCGAAGGCGACGTGGGCTACCTCGTGGCGCTGGACACGAGGCTGGACGACGACTTGCTCGACGAGGGCCTGGCCCGCGAGGTCGTACGCTCGGTCCAGGACGCCCGCAAGCAGGCCGGCCTCGAGGTGTCAGACCGTATCCGGCTCGGCATCACGGGCTCGGCGGGCATCGAACGGGCGCTGGCGAAGCACCGGGACTACGTTATGACCGAGACCCTGGCGACAGACTGGGCGCCGGGCCAGGCAAAGCCGCTGTTCGTGGCGGAACGCGAGCTCGCAGACGAGCGCTGGCGGATCGAAATCGGCCGCTTGTAGCGGCCGATGCCGGTACTTGCGAACTGTTTGCGATCTCTGTTATAAGAATTAGACGCAGGTATCTGAAAGATCAACGAGTACTCGAAGGATCGAGCGGTTTGAGAGGACCGCGGGCCGCAGGAGGTGGCCGCTTTCAAGCGTAATGAAGCCGCATCCCCAATAGCGGTCAAACAACATAAGCGCTGGAGTGGAAATGTCGTACCACGCCGATCGATTTTTTGCCGCCGTTTCGGTACTGGCGGGTCATGGGCACATCAAGCAACGACTGATCAGGGCATACGAGGACAATCTCACCGAGATCGACGAAGACGATCTCCCGGATGCGGCGCTCGAGGCATTTAAGGACCTCAGGCGGCGCATGCAGCGCGTGGCGCCGTCCAATGGCGAGGGCCACGTCTGCGCCTCCGTGCGCAAGATGTCGGTCGAGGAAGCCAGCGAATGCGCCGTAGCGCTCGTTGCCCTGTATTCGCAGATCGCCAGAGCGAGCGAATGTGAACATGCCGCCCTCGCACGCGACGGCGGCGAGCGCCCGGGAGTGCCCCCGTTCCTGGTCAAGACCAACTGATCCGATCGATCGCGCGGCAGGAGCGGCTTCAGCCGCGATTCCGTGTCGTGCAGCTAATCGCGGCTGAAGCTGCTCCTACGGCTTGATCGGGTAGTAGACGTAGGTCACCAGCTCGCTCTCCGGCACCTTCGTCGGGTCGCTCACGTAAGACTCCCAGGCCGCACCGGCACGCTCGATCCCGAGCGCGGCGAGGTAGGCGGCGATCTTGCGGTGCGTATTGCCGAGGTCACGATAGGGGCCGACGTGACGTACCCGGATGACCGGACCCGCATAAGTTTTGCCTATGCGCACCGTCGTGGCATCCTGCGCGGCCGCCTCGGTGTCACCGCGCACCGGTATCGCGGCGTCGAAGGACAAGCGCGCACCGCTGAACGAGCGCATGATGGACATGGGCGCGCCGGCTTCTGACAGGCCGTGCCGGTCGATGAAGCCCAGGATCTCGAAATAGGCGGCTCCCATGGCCTCGGAGATAGCCGCCGGATCCGGTAGTGAAGTCGTGGGCAGATACGCGATCGTCTGTGCCTCGACCTGGATCTGTTCGATCTGGAGGTCGCTGAAGTCCGCGTCGGGCAGGCTCTCTGCCATTTCCTCGAGACTGGCGAGACCGGCTTCGTGTTCCCGACGGACGACGTTCCTGCGCAGTATTCCGAGATAGCGGGCTGCCGGGTTGAAGCCGTAGTCGAGTTCGTAGCCCCACGTGATCCGCGTACCGTCTTCACGCGACTCGAGGCTGAACCACGACTTCGCCTGGGACGGTGTGTCGGGGTCGACGGTCACACCGACGTATTCGTAAGGCCGGCTCTCGGTGATCACTTCGCTGCCGGCTCCGATGATGTTGCCGTCCCAGCTCATCGAGGCGCCGACCCCCCGCTTCGGACCGGAATAATCGACGCGGGCATTCGGATCCGTCTCGAGCCAGGCAGACCAGAGGCTCACGCGATGGAAATCGTCGACGAGGGCGAAGACTGTCGCCGGGTGCGCGTCGATCGTGGCCGCTACTTCGACGTGCAGCCGGCGCGGCAGCGCCAGCCCGACGATGATCAGGACGAAGATGACCGCGCCGATGGCGACGAGGAATTTGCGCAC
>Ga0210095_1000069_pt1 | contig 40260 bp, 42 predicted proteins | sample China_Galinas_PW_FD_184861 | JGI IMG/M metagenome (GOLD analysis project Ga0210095, IMG submission 184861) | Wetland microbial communities from San Francisco Bay, California, USA, that impact long-term carbon sequestration - China_Galinas_PWA_D1... | ecosystem: Environmental > Aquatic > Marine >...
GCCATGGGTCGCTGAGTGCCGGCGAGCTCGCCGAACAATTCCCGATTACCCGCGCCGCGCTGTCGCATCACTTCAACATCCTGAAGTCTGCCGAACTCGTTCGAACCGAGCGTCGAGGACAGTCTATCGTCTACTCGCTCAACACATCGATCGTCGACGACGTACTCTCGCTTGTCGCGAGCATTTTCGACTCGAAAAAAAGTGAGAGTGCAGGCGACAAAAGCCAGGAACGATCATCATGAAACTGACAGTTCACGACACGCTTGCGGTGACTTCGATCATCGCGCTTTGCGTCTTCGCTTACTATCTCTACCCGAGCATCCCGGACCCTATGGCAATCCACTGGCGTCCCGACGGCGCCCCGAATGGATTCGCAAGCAGGGACGCCGGAGTTGCAATCCTGATCGCAATTCCGACGATCACCTTCCTTTGTCTCAGGCTGTTTCCGCGTATTTCTCCGTCGGGCTATCGCATGACGCAATCGCGACGTTCATATGCCCTCGTGATTGGCATCTTGACATTGGTTCTGGCCGGGATCTGTGAGAGTGCCCTTTTCAGCGCGACCGACGCCGGTCCACGAACGAAACTGATCGGGCCCGTGCTGATCGGCGGACTCTTCGTCGTGCTTGGCAACTACATGGGCAAAATCGAACGCAACTGGATTTTCGGGATTCGGACACCGTGGACGTTGGCCAGCGCGGAAGTCTGGCTCAGAACGCACCGAGCGGGCCGATGGATCTGGCTCACAGCGGGCCTGATCCTGCTCGCCACGCCCCTTTTGGGACTGCCGCCCATAAGAATGGTTGCTTACGTGGCGATCATCGCGGCAATCGTATCGGCACTCTATTCGTTCGTTGTCTACGTCAGACTATACGGCTTGAGCGGACCATGATCCCGGCAGGATCCTCGAACGGGTACGGCTGACCAATTGCACTTCGCAAGCCTGGCACGCGAGTGTGGCCCTTCCGCGGCGAGGCGGAGCGTGTTTTCTGGCTGTTTGCCGCCCGAAATCCGGGCGATACGGAATACCTAGTGCCGATACGCCGGCGGCGGCGGCTCGTTGACGAGTTTTTCCACTGCGCTCAATAATCCGCCACGTGGCGGATTTGGATTCGGGGCACCGAGCTCGTCATCCACCAGGTCACGGCCGTGATAGCCGCAGTCCGGCACCGCGATGCCGTCCGGCCGATAGAAGGTCCAGCGGTCCCGGAAGTCCTTGTCGATCCGGAAGCCCCGCTCGTGCACCAGCGCGTGGTGCTTGGCGCACAGCAGCATCAAAGTATCGACGGCGGTCTCGCCGCCGTTCGCCCAGTGCTCGATGTGATGGATGTCGACGAAGCGCCGGTTGCGGCAGCCCGGGAAGCGGCAGGTGTCGTGATCCCGGGCTCTGACCGCCCGCTCGATGCCCTTCGGGACGATGCGCGACTGGCGACCGATGCTGAGCGGTTCGCCCTCGGCCGTCTCGGTCAGCACCACCGCGCGGCCGTCACAGCACAGCCGCTTGACGGTCTCGATGGGCACCGAGGAACGGCCCACCTCGCCGGCCAGCGCCGACTGGTCGACGTGGATGTGGACCAGGTACCGATCCGAGCTGCTGCGGGCCTCATTCACACTGCCCTGAAGGTATTCCCTGAGCATGCGGACGAAGGCATCGGCCTGCCGCGTCGACCAGGCCGTATCCACCAGGTCGGGGATCTGCAGGCACTCGTCGTCGCGGGCCTTGTCGAGCGCCTTCTCCAGCAGCTCGCCGGCGTCCAGTGGGAGCTCGACCGTCACCGACAGCGTGCCGCGCTCGGCGTCGCGGTGGATCCGCAGGGAGCGGTTGGCAAACGCCCGCTCGGCGATGTCCCTCGAGTCGGGGCTGCCCATGCGAAGCTCGCGGCAGTACTCGGCGACGTGGCTGGCGGTGTTGCGCAGCGCAAATGCCACCAGCGCCGCTTCGTTGTCTCCATTGGCCACCCGCGTCAGCGCACGGACCTTGGAGTACGCCAGCTCGCCGGTCGCGAACGCCGCGCTGACCGCCGGCAGGTGCTTCAGGGCATGCGCGACGCGAACCTTCTCGCGGGCGGTGGCCGCCGACAGGTCGCAGCGCCAGGCGAGCCAGGTGGCGGTGTTGTCCAGCCCCCACTTGAGGCAGCCGCCGCGTTCGTCGAACTCGCGGATCCGCACCAGCAGTTCGTAGGTGGCGGCATTGAGGCCGGTACACAGTTGCAGGATGCGCGCATCGAGCGCTTCGATGGGGGTGAGTTCGGCAGCCATGACAGGTCCCTCCGGGGCGGCTTGGAATGACCTGTTATTATATCCAGTATCCTACTACTTTTCCATTCTAAATCAGCTTGTTACGGGCAATAATCGGTCCCAACGCGAGGGGTATAGATATATCCCACGGAAAGAAAATCCCCAAGCTAGGCAACCCCCTGGAAGTAAGGCCGCAGTTGAACCGATGAGCTTCTGAATGTCGGCTCTCGCCTAAAGCGGCCGCTCGACCAGGCTAACTTGTAGGAGTATGGGAGTCTGCAAACTGGTTCGCTTCTCTCCAAATTCGTTACGATTTTCATGAAAAAAGACGGCTTTCCGTACTGTATTCCTGACAAGCGCGACCTTAGTGAAATCGAGCTTGCGTTGCTGAACCATTTGCTACCACAGTTACAGGGCCTGACCGTTGAAGCCAACGAGTTAAAGGTCGTGGCCCGTTGCGGTTGTGGAGAGTGCCCGACCATATTGTTTGGAAAATCAATAGATGATGAACCGATCACGAGTTCCGATTCGCACGCCGAAATGGACTGGTCAGGACGAGCTGAAAACGGCACTTTGGTCGGAATAGGGATATTCACAAAAGGCGGAGTGCCGACTGAACTTGAGGCTTGGTCGGTTGATGGTGGCATTGTCGAGACTTGGCCGCCAATAGACGCGATCAAGCGTATGCGATGAGCGCTTATGGCCGTTTGCGGTCGCCCCCGGCGAAGTTGAACGAACGGCCGCTTTCCGCACGCGAAAGCCGACATTCAGAAGTCAGTCGCCCGAAGTCGCCGCCACATGCCCGGATTGGGCCGGAGGTTTTTTTCTACGGGATATCTCTATACCCCTGGCGGACCTATTTCATCCATTCAGGCCGCAGATGCTCCGGCCCCGCCCACCCCCAATCCGCAAACATTGCTCTGTAGTTTTCAATGTTGGACGTCCAGTCGAAGATCAAGATACCTCGGTCGCTGCCCAAATGAGGAAACCAGGCGACTGCAAGAAGGGTTGTGCCATCTGCAAGTGTTTCACAGTGTCCAATCTCTACGTCGAGCGCTAATTCTCCTGCGGCTCTGGCGAGCCATTCTTGAATGTCACTCATAATGGGCTGCCGGCTTCAACCTCTGGATTGGGTAGTTCTATTCGTACTTGCCCGTATCGTTGCGGGACCGAATGCCGGATAAAATGATGTTGACGGGGTGATCTGGCGGGCGAGCCCAGCCGTTTCAAGATCGCAAGTCCGAAACTGCCACGCCTTACGTCCGCCCGGCTGCTCCGGCTGGCCATACTGCCCAGAGCATATTGGAGAACACTCATGCAGAAGGAGCAGAGATTGGAACAGAATATGGCGTATACACCAGAGATGCCATGGGAGACGTTGACCGAGTTCCCCGGTGAAGGCGATGTCAAACGCCTGCGTGATCAGGGACCGGGAGAGGGCATGACCGTCATCGTTCGATTGCACCCCGACGGACACATCACGCCACACTCTCACACCGCGGCAGTGCAACATTACGTCCTTGAAGGGGAATACGAATCGGAAGGTAAGGTTTACGGTGCCGGGACATATCGGGTGCTTCCGGGAGGAGCAGACGTTGCCGATATCTCCACGCAGAACGGAGCCACTATCCTGATGATCTACGATTCTCTTCATTGAGAATCGGCTCTTTGGCGGATATTGACGTCAATAGCTAGTTATCCTGACTGGTCACCCGCATTCGTTCGTGCCACGCGGCAATCGACTCGTCCGGATATTGATCGAATACCTTGTCATCGGGTCCCTTGCACAGCTCGACCCAGGAGGCTTTCGAGCCGACCATCAGGTGCGTCCGCTCGGGCGGAACCGGCAGCTCGGTATCGATCGCGGATGCGTGCGGATGCACCAGATCCGGCCATCGTGAATCCCAGATCCAGAGCGCACTGCCGCACAATTTGCAGAAGTGCCGCCGAAGCGGACTCCTCTTGCTTCCATCGTTCGAATCCTCGTGCAGGGCAATACGGTAGACGCTGACGTTGGACTCGCCTTCGATTTCGAGGGTTGAATAATCGCCCCCCAGGTTGATGGCAAACCCGCCCCCGCCGGCCGTCTTGCGACAGATCGAGCAGTAGCACAGATTGAACGGATACGGATGCGCGGAGCGAAGCCTGAACCGAACGCCGCCGCAGTGGCAGGAGCCTTCGAGCAGCAATTCAGACGATCCCGGCGTTCCTTAGCGGCAACTCCCGGATCCGCTTGCCGGTCGCGGCGAAGTACGCGTTCGCGATGGCCGGCGCCAGCGGCGGCACGCCCGGCTCGCCGACGCCGCCCGGCGGCGCATCGACTTCCATGATGTGCACGTTGATGGACTTCGGCGCGTCCTCCATGCGCAGGATCGGATACGTGTCGAAGTTGCCCTGCACGATCGCGCCGTCTTTCGCCGTCAGTTCGCCGTACAGAGCGAGGCTCATGCCGAACATGCCGGCGCCCTCCATCTGCGATTTAACGCGGTCCGGATTGACGACCAGCCCCGCATCGATCGCGGTCCAGAGCTCCTCGACGGCCAGCTTGCCATCGGCATCGACGCTCACCTCGGCGACGGTCCCGACCGTGGTCAGGAACGAGCGATGCACCGCGATCCCCAGGCCGTGGCCCTCCGGCAGCTTGCGGCCCCAGCCCGCCATCTCGCTGACCTTGCGGACGACCGCCGCGATGCGCCCGGTATCGATCGGGTGCTTGTCGATCGACTGCCCGTAGTTCTCGTACTCGGCGCCGTCGGCTTTCGGATCGATGCGCCGCGGCGGGCCGAGCAGCTTCAGCAGGTGGTCCCTCGGATCCATGTTGGCGGCATGCGCCAGCTCATCGACAAAGCTGCAGTTCGCGAAGGCGTGGAAGACGTTGCAGACCGAGCGCAGCCAGCCGATTCGGACATAGGCCTGCGCATCGCCGATCGTCAGGTGCATGTTCGGCACTGCGTAGGGATTGTCGACGAAGCCGAGGCCGAGCTCGCCGGCGCTGGGTCCGGTGATGTTGGGCGCGAAGGTCGAGCTGATCGACGGGAAGGCCGTGCAGTGCTGCCAGGCCGTGACGTTGCCGTCGCCGTCGAGCGCGGCGCGGACGTGCTGGGCACTCACGGAGTGCAGGTAGCCATGGCGAATGTCGTCCTCGCGCGTCCAGGTCACCTTCACCGGCTTGCCGGTCTGGCGGGCGAGCCACGCCGCCTCGGCGATGAAGTCCGGCTTGGACTTGCGGCCGAAGCCGCCGCCGAGCAGGGTCACGTGGACCTTGACCTTCGATTTGTCGATGCCGAGCAGGCCGGCGACGGTGCCCTGCGCAGCCTGCGGGTCCTGCGTGCAGCCCCAGACCTCGCAGCCGCCGTCCGCGAGCATGACGGCCGTCGCGGCGGGCGGCTCCATGGGCGCCTGGGCCAGGTGCGGTGCGTAGTACTCGGCCTCGATGGTCCGGGCCGCGGCGGCGAACGCAGCGTCGACGTCGCCCCGGTTCAGCACCTGCTTGCCGCCGTTGCGTGCGCTCTCGGTCAGCGTCTTGCGGTAACTTGTGGAATCGTAGACGGCGTTCGGACCCGGATCCCACTGGATCTCGAGCGCCTCCCGGCCGCGTTCGGCGGCCCAGGTGTTGCCGGCCAGCACGGCGACGCCGCCCAGCGGATTGAAGACCGGCGGCGATGTGGGCGGCGGCAGCTCGATGACGTCGACGACGCCGGCGATTGCCCTCGCCGCCTTGTCGTCGAGCGACTTCACGGTGCCGCCGAGCGCCGGGCTGCGCTCGATCGAGGCATACAGCATGTCGGGCAGCACCGTGTCGATGCCGTAGTGCGCCCTCCCGGTCGTCATGTCGAAGCCGTCGATGATGTCCATCGAGTGGCCGATATAGCGGTAGTCGGCCGGATCCTTGAACGGCACCTCGCTCGGCACGTCGAGGCCGGCCGCGACTTCGACCAGTTCGCCGTAGCGGGCGGAACGGCCGCTCGCCGCGTGGCGCACGGTCTGTTCACGGGTGATGCACTCGGCCGCCGGCACGCCCCAGGTCTTCGCGGCGGCCGCGATCAGCAGCGCGCGTGCCGTGGCGCCGGCATTGCGCAGGATGTCGAACTGGCGCCGGATGCTGGTCGAGCCGTCGGTGTTCTGGTCGCCGTACTTCGCGTCGCCGAGCGCCTGGATCACTTCGATCCGGTCCCACTGGGCATCCAGCTCGTCGGCGATGACCTGCGGCAGGCAGGTGCGGATGCCCTGCCCCATCTCGGACCGGTGGCAATAGATCTCGACGATGTCGTCGTCGCGGATGTTGACGTAGACGTTCGGCGCGACGCTCGGCGTCGATGCCTCGTCGGCGAATGCCAGGCGGCCTGCGCCTGTCATCGTCAGTGCGAATACGAGGCCGCCACCCGCGCGGCCGGTCTGGCGCAGGAATTCCCGCCGGCTGATGCGTTCGAGCGTGCTCATGACTTGTACCCCGCGGCCTTGTGGATCGCCTCGCGGATGCGCGTATAGGTCCCGCAGCGGCAGAGGTTGCCGCTCATCGCATTGTCGATGTCGGCGTCGGTCGGGGCGGGCTTGGAATCCAGCAGGGCCGCCGCGCTCATGATCTGCCCGGACTGGCAATAGCCGCATTGCGGCACGTTGAGCTCACGCCAGGCCCGCTGGACCGGGTGATTGCCGTCCTCGGAAAGGCCTTCGATGGTGGTAACTTTGCGGCCGGCCGCCGACCTGACGCGGAAGACGCAGGAGCGTACCGGCGAGCCGTCCACGTGCACGACACAGGCGCCGCACAGCGCCTTGCCGCAGGAAAACTTGGTCCCCGTCAGTCCCGCGACGTCCCGGATGGCCCAGAGCAGCGGCATGTCCGGATCGACGTCGAGCGAAACCGGCTTGCCGTTCAGGGTGAGATCGACCGCCATCAGTGTCTCCTGCCGTGTTCCCTCGCGATGGGGGCAATCCTAACACCAACACGGCAGCGCGCGCCCGCGCGCTGAAAAGCGGTAGCGAAGGCTCCGGCGGGGAACCCGCGGGAGCCGATTCAGAGGGCGCGACGGCGGTTGTACGGGTCGTTCGACTCTACGTCGGCCGCGGGCTCTTCGAGCGACAGTCCCTCCAGCTCGTCCGGCGAATCCATGAGTTCGCTGCAGCGACGCTGGATCAGTTCGAGCTTCAGCGAGACGCTGGATTCGGACAGCGGGACGTCCATGACCTTTTCTTCCATTGGACCTGGCTCTTCGTACTGTCGCCGCATTGCGACAGCTTCATCTGTCGCAGTATAGAGACAGGGGATGCCCCGAATTGTGAACCGCGTCACACCTGGAGTCCCGAAAATCCGGCTTTTCAGGCACTTATGTCAGATCGGCCGGATTTTCAGGATGGCGGCTGCCCTACGGCTTCAGGCGGTCGACGAGGCCGAGCACGATGACCGTGGCGGCCGCGGCATAGTACAACTGGCTGAGGCCCTGCAACGCATCCGTGATGTACGGCCCGATCGCCGGTATGGCATTCAGCCCTGCATAGGCGACGCCCAGCGCGACGGCCGCAACCAGGAAGCGCATGCGGTCATCAGCGGCGATGAACCAGGCGCCGACGATGCCGAACAGCGCGATGAGAACGTCGCTGTACGGAAAGCCGTGCATCACGCCGGCGACGATCGCCACCAGCACGGCAACAAGCTGGATGATCTTGTCAATTCCCATGGTGAATCCCCTTCAGGTTGTTTTTCTTATCGTTGTAACTACTGCTGTTTTTTTGTCTTGCGGCCGCTTTGCACGGCCGCGCACAGCATAACAGGAATCTTTATAGAACGTTTATTATTTAATTATCAAATAGATATAGGTATTTATCGGAGTGGTTTCAAACTAAAATTCAGAACCTTACGAGCGCCGAGCCCCACGTGAAGCCGGCCCCGAATGCCTCGAAGAGCAGCAGCTGGCCGCGCTGGATGCGTCCGTCCCGGACGGCGGTATCCAGCGCCAGCGGGATCGAGGCGCTCGACGTGTTGGCCTGCTCGTCCACCGTCACGACGACACGCTCCATGGGCAGGTCCAGCTTCTTTGCGGCGGCGGCGATGATCCGCAGGTTGGCCTGGTGCGGCACGAGCCAGTCGATCTCGTGTTTCCCGATGCCGTTGTCCGCCAGGGTCTCGCGGGCGATCGAGTCCAGCGTCGCAACCGCGCGGCGGAACACGGCGTTGCCGTTCATCTGGATGAACGCCTCCCCGGCCCGCAAGGCGTCGTAGCCGGAGCCGATCCCCTGCGGGACCTGCAGGAGGTCGGCGTACTGGCCGTCCGAATGCATGTGGGTCGCGAGGATGCCCGGCTTGTCGCCGGGCTGCAGGATCGCGGCGCCGGCGCCGTCGCCGAACAGCACGGCCGTGGCGCGGTCCTGCCAGTCCGTGATCCGCGAGAGAATCTCGCTGCCGATGACCAGCGCGGTCTTCGCACCGCCGGTTGCGATCAGCCGGTTGGCGAGGTCCAGCGCGTACACGAAGCCCGAGCAGGCCGCCTGGATGTCGAACGCCGGGCAGCCGTGGATGCCCAGCCGGCGCTGGATGATGCACGCCGTGCTCGGGAACACCTGGTCGGGCGTCACGGTGGCCACGATGATCAGGTCGATATCGGTCGGCTCGATGCCGGCCATCTCGATCGCTGCCGAGGCTGCCGCCATCGACATGTCCGAGCAGGTCTCCCCGTCTGCCGCGATGTGGCGGCGGCAGATGCCGGTGCGTTCGCGAATCCATGCGTCCGACGTGTCCATCATCTTCTCGAGATCGTGATTGGTCAGGACTTTCTCAGGCAGATAACTGCCCGTGCCGGTGATGCGTGCGTATGTCATCGATCGCGTTCCTTTCGGGTCAGCGCCGCAGGAACGCGGCCACGTCGCGCAACGTCGGATGGTCGAAGACGTCGCTGATGTCGAACTTGCCTGGGTAGCGCTCGTCGACCGCGAGCACGATCTCGGTCAGCGTCAGCGAGCTGACGCCGACTTCGAACAGGTTGTCGTCGGGCCCGATGATCCGCTCCTTGACGAATTCGCGACAGATCAGCTCGAGTTCGGCGACCAGCGGATCCGCATCGGTCGGGGCGTCCGACATGGGCCGCAGCATCGTTGCCAGCACCTCGTCGAACTCGCCGTCCAGGTAGGCGCTCAGCAGTGCGGCGCGCTGCACCTTGCCGCTGGTCGTCTTGGGGATCTTCTTGACCGGGATCACGTGGTCGACTTCCAGACCGCTGTGCTCGGCGATCCGGGCACGCACCCGGTCCGCGAGCCGCCGGAAATCGTCGATGCCGCGCCGGTACAGCACGAACACAACCAGTTCCTCGGTCTGGCTGCCCCTGCGCCGCGTGCCTCCGGCGACGACCTTGCCGAGATCCAGGCCCTCGACTGCGGCGGCGATCTCCTCGATGTCGTGGGGATAGTAGTTCTGGCCGTTGACGATAATGATGTCCTTGGCGCGGCCGGTGATGACGAGCTCACCGTCGACGAATACGCCACAGTCGCCGGTACGCAGCCAGCCGTCCGCGGTGAACAGCGCGCGCGTCGTCGCCTCGTCGCCGTAGATGCGCTCGGTCATGCTGCCGCCCCGGAGCTGGATGTTGCCGACGCGGCCCTCATCCAGCACGGTGTCGGCGTCGTCGGCGATACGGATCTCGACGTCGCGCATCGGCTTGCCCACCCTGACGAAGCTGACGGCATCACCCTCGCCCGGCTCCGCGGACTCGAACGGTTCGCCGATGCGCAGCGAGTGGCGGTGCACGACGATCCGGGACAGCTCGCGGCCGGGTTCCGGGAAGGAGACGCCCACCGTCGCCTCGGCGAGTCCGTACACCGGGCACATCGTCGAGCGCCGCAGGCCGAAGGGCGCGAGTGCGTCCAGGAACTCCTCGCACAGCGCGTAAGAGATCGGCTCGGCACCGTTCAGGATCAGTTTCACGCGGGACAGGTCGAGATCCTGCGGACCCTTGCGCTCGAACAGCTTCAGGAAATGCTTGTAGCCGAAGTTCGGCGAACACAGTTGTGTCGTCCCGAGTTCGTCCGCCTTCAGCATCCACAGGAGCGGGCGCCGTACGAACACGCTGGTGTCCATGACGGCGTGATTCATGCCTGCCGCCAGCACGCTCAGGTGGAAACCGATGAGGCCCATGTCGTGCGTCAGGGGCATCCAGCTCAGGCTGGTCTCGTCCGGTCCCCAGCGCGCAGCCTCGACGATGGCACGGATGTTCGTGCACAGGTTGCGATGCGTGAGGCAGACTCCCTTGGGGTCGCTGGTCGATCCGGACGAATACTGGATGAAGGCGAGATCCTGCGGATCCGCGCTGCAGATCTCGCCCGCCTCTCCCGGCCGGACGTCGCCGATCAGGACCGTGGCCGACTGCAGTTTCGAGCTGATGTCGTGCAGCGATTCGGATGCCGCGAATTCGAGCAGCCGGTCCAGCAACGGCGCATCGGTGAACAGGGTCCCGCGTTCGAGCTGTCCCAGTATCCTGAACAGCTTGTAGCGATGTTCGTCGCTGATGCCCACCGCGACGGGCACGGGGACGATGCCGCCGAGAATCGCGGCCCAGAATGCGACCACGAAGCTCTCGTTCGAGGTGCTGAAGACGACCAGTTCGTCGCCTTTGCGCATGCCGCGTGCCTGCAGCGAACCGAGCAGCGCGAGCGCTCTCTCCCACAGGTCCGCGAAGCTCAGGGTCGATTCGTCCTGTTCGCCGTCGATGAACCGAATGTGGCGATCTCTGCCGCGTGCGTCCGCGAGCAGATCTGTTAGAGAGTCATGGAGTTGCATTCGATCGTCGTGGCAGTGCCCGCGACATATTACATTGACCGGCAGTGAATCGATACTGCAAACTCGATTGCCGTCAGATCCTTTCCACGAAATGAGCAAAGAGCAGCCTGTCGAAAACGCCTCTACCGAGAACGGACCCGATACCAGCGGACGCCGTCGACTGACGCCGCTGCGGCGTCTGTACTACTTCCTCGGCATGCCCGTGCTCCGCGCCCTCACCTGGCTCGTGACGCGGACGTATCGCTACGTCGCCGTCATCGGAGAGGACAACATCAAGCCGTACATCGAGAGTGAGGCCGCGTGCGCCCCGGCATACTGGCATCAGCATCACGTGCTCTGTTCGACGTTGATCAAGAGCTGGATCGACCGCGGCTTCAAGGCGTGCTTCCTGATCTCCGCGTCCGTCGACGGCGAGGTCCCGGAGCGCATCGCCCGTGCCTGGGGTGCGGAAGTCGTCCGCGGCTCTGCCAACACGGGCGGCGCACAGGCCCTGCGCGACCAGCATGCGATGATGAAGAACGGCTATTCGATCATCTCGACGCCGGACGGACCGCAGGGCCCGCAGCACGAATTCAAGACGGCCGTCGTGATGATGGCGCGCATCGGCAACGTACCCATCGTGCCGATCGCCTGCGCCGCCGAAAGGGCCTGGTACCTCGATCGATGGGATGCCTTCATGATCCCCAAGCCGTTCAGCCGGGTCGCGGTTGCGGTCGGGGTACCGTACGTCATACCCCGCGGCACGCCGGTGCAGGAACTCGAGCCGCACCGGTTGAACGTTCAGCAAGCAGTCATGTCCCTGATGCGAGAATGCGAGGACCGATTGAAATCGGCCTGAGGTCTCATCGATGCGAATGTTCGCCAAAAATTCCCGCGTGGGCGTCCTGTTGTGCCTGGGGCTGTGTATGAACGCCGGAGCCGGCCGCGCGGAGACGCCTCTGACGCCATACACGGCCGAGTACGACGTCCAGGTCAGTATCGCGGGCGGCCGGCTCGACACGCAACTCGTCGCGAACGACGGCGGCTACGTCGCGACCCACACCGTTCGCGCGACGGGCTGGGCGCGCATGTTCGTGCACGGTTCGATCAGCGAGACCTCGATGTTTCATGCCACGCCGGACCACGGCCTGCGTCCGGATCGCTATCACTCCGAAGATTCCCTGTCGCGCGACAAGGGCACGGTGTCGATCCGCTTCGACTGGAAGGACGGCACCGCCACCGGCAGGGTCAACGACGAGGCCGTCGTCACGGATCTCCACGGCACGGTATTCGATCGCATCTCGATCCAGTACGAGCTCATGTACGACCTCCTGAACGGCCGACCTAGCGACAAGTACGTGCTGTTCGACGTGGATGAGCTGAAGCCGCTGACCGTGCGCAACATCGGTCACCGCAGCATCAAGGTCCCGGCCGGAACCTTCGATGCGATCGGCATACAGCACGAGACCGGGAATTCGAAGCGCACGACGACGCTCTGGTGCGCGAAGGAACTCGGCTACCTCCCCGTCATGATCGAGCAGTACCACAAGGGCAAGCTCAGCGGTCGGGTAGAACTCAGCAAGTACACGGCGACTCCGCCGCGGGACTGACGCTTCAGCCCAGCGTGATCGTGAGCTGCAGCAGGAGCAGCATCGCCGCGGTGACGAAACCGCCGAGTAGGATGCAGGCCGTCCAGCGGGCCAGGTCGCCGGCATAGGCGATCACGGGCGCCGCGGGGAGCGCTGCCAGGCAGCCCAGCGGATAGACCACGAGCGCCACGTAAGGGAAACGGTGTGCCCAGTCGCGGAGTTCCAGCCGCGTACGCGCCGCCGTCGCGATGTCCTGCATGGCACCCAGCCGTTCGAGCGCCTGCCATTCGGCAAGCTCTCGATCGAGGCCGGTCGTGAGCGCATCTTCGACCAGGTCGTCGAAATGCGCGTCGAGTTCGCCGAGCGTGCGGCGTACCTGCCGCGCCGCCATGCCGAACCGCAGCAGGTCCTGCTCGAGTGCCGCAAGATCAGGCCGGGGCACGGGCCGGATTCTCCAGTGCATTCGAGATTCCCCGCTGCACGCGTCGCCAATCGTTCTGGAGTTTCGTGAGCCGTTGCCGGCCCTTGTGCGTCAGGGAATAGTAGACCCGGGTCCGGCCGCCGACCGAGCGGCGCCGCGAGCGCAGTGCCCCGCCCCGCTCGAGCCCGTGGAGTACCGGGTAGATCACGCCCTCGCCCAGCGAGATCGCCTCGCCCGTCGCGGCACGGATCGATCGCACCAGTTCGTAGCCGTACATCTCGTTCTGGTCGAGGAGGCGCAGCAACAGCAGCTCGGGTACGCCGCTCATGAAGGGAGGATTGGTCTGCGCCATCGACGGGATGCTCGTGACCGGATCCGGACAACATACCTTGAACAACGAGGTATGTCAACGCTTACTTTGTGGTTCGAGGTATGTACAATATACCTCGTATTTCTAGGTATCGGTTCGAGATGTCGGACCAGTGCGTTCCACGGGCGGCGGTCGGTACGAAGCCTTTGTTTCCCGCCGGGCCGAGTATCGTCGCCGCCCGTTTTTCGCGGGGCGCGGGCATCAGACGCGATCGAAGGTCTGGCGTACGTCCAGCAGCGTATTGCTGCCCTTTGCGATCCGGATCGTGCGCACGAGCGTCTTGCCGCCGTCCGCGAGGCGATACGTCTCGGTCAGCAGGGCGTCGTCCTCGTCGAGCGTCTCGATCGCGTAGGCCTCCCCTTCCCAGCCGGATGCCCGCTGCGCCTTCGCCGCGCCGATCTGCACCTCGCGATTCTCGCCGAAGCGGTATTCCTCGACGATCGCCCGGTCGAAACTGATGAACAGGCCGGCATCCGTCTGCGTGATCTTGAGGTTCTTGCCGGTAGTCAGGAACAGCTGCACGAGCGTGCCGTCCCTGCGCTTCGTGTCGCCGCCGTCCCCACGCAGGCGCCAGCGACCGGACAGGTCGACACCGGCCGGCACCGCCGCACTCTTGGTCTCGAGCGTCCGATGTCCGGCGCAGCCGGCCACGGCGAGCGTGACCAGCGCGAACACGCAGATGACGCGGCGCCCATCCATCATGAGTCCGGCAACGGTATGAAATCGGTCTCGCCGGGCACGGGCGGGAAACGGCCCTCGCGCCAGTCCCGCTTTGCCTGTTCGATGCGTTCGCGCGAACTGTTGACGAGGTTCCACCAGACGATGCGGGGTCCCTCCAGCGTCCCCCCGCCGCACAGCATCAGGTGTGTGTCTGTCGCCGCCCGCAGTTTCGCGGAAGTCCCGTCCGCCAGCACCGCGAGCGTGCCGGGCGGCGCCGTTTCGCCGCCGACGGTGCAGTCGCCCTCGACCACGAACACGGCCAGCTCGTCGGTCTCGGGAAGCTCGAGCTCGGTTCCCGCGGCCAGCCGCGCCTCGACGTAGACGATCTCGCTCTCCGAGGTCACCGGCGACGTCGCGCCGTAGGCCGACCCGATGACGACGCGCAGCGATGCACCGTCGCGTTCGACGGCAGGGATCGCATCGGCGGGATAGTGTTCGAAGCGCGGATCCGTCTCCTCGTATTCCAGCGGCAGCGCGACCCAGGTCTGGATGCCGTGCAGCCGCTGTCCGCTCGCCAGTACCTCGTCGGTGACCTTCTCGGAGTGCACGATGCCCTTGCCCGCCGTCATCCAGTTCACCGCACCCGGCCGGATCGTCTGCACGTAGCCGAGGTTATCGCGATGCAGTATTTCGCCCTCGAACAGGTACGTGATCGTCGCGAGGCCGATGTGTGGATGGGAGCGCACATTGACGCCCTTGCCCGGCGGGAAGTCGGCCGGGCCAATGTAATCGAAGAACACGAACGGGCCGACACGAGGGCGCTGTTTCGACGGCAACAGGCGGCTCACGGTGAATTCACCGAGATCCCGCTTGTCGGGGTGCAGGACCTGCGAATAGACGGCGTTGTCGGGCATCAGGTACTCCATCACTGGGCGGTGGCGAGTCGGCGCGAGAAGTCGTTGTGCCGCGTAACGCGGACAGCGTCAAGTCCGAGCCAGTGACCGAGCGCCTGCAATTCGGCGGCCAGTCGTGCGACGCCTTCGTCGTCGACGCCGGCCGGTTCCTCGTGCGCCGCGCGCACCAGCAGGCGCCGACCGGCGCGGTCCGCCTTCAGGTCGACGCGAGCGACGATACGGTCACCGAGCCGGAACGGCAGTACATAGTAGCCCCATTTGCGCTTGTGCGCGGGCACGTAGATCTCGATGCGGTAGTGGAAGTCGAACAATCGCTCGGTGCGAGGCCGGAACCAGATCAGCGGATCGAAGGGCGACAACAGCGAGGCGCCGCGGATCGCCCGCGGCAGCCGTGCGCCGGCAGCCAGGTAGGCCGTCGGCTTCCAGCCTTCCACGCGGACCTCGGCCAGCGTGCCCTCCTCGACGAGATCGGCGATCCGCGGCGCGCACTCGCGCGGCGACATCCGATAGTAGTCCGCGAGATCCTGCAGCGTGCCGACCCCGATCGCGGCGGCGGCATGTCGCAGCGCTTCCCGCTGTGCGTCGGCCTTGTCCAGCGACCGCGCGAGGTGCTCGCGCGGCAGCACGCGTTCGGGCAGGTCGTAGACACGCTGGAAATTCGACAGGCGCCGGGACACGGCCAGCGCGCCACGGGCGAAATGGTATTCGAGCGCCCGGCGCGACAACGACCGGTACCAGTCACCCGGCTTGCGCTGCGGTGCCGGCAGCGGCGGCAGGTCGCCGGCGGTCAGCGCCCCGTCGCGGCGGACCTGTTCCAGCACCGCGTCGAGGTAGGTGCGACGACCGCGCAGCTTGCGCAGCGGATTGTGGTCGTGCATGCGATGCGCGCGGCGCCGGTGCTCGAACCAGGCCCAGCAATGTGCGGGCACGATCGATGCCTCGTGCGCCCACTGCTCCGTGAAATCGCCCCGCGCGTAGACGAAACGATCGAATCGGTCGCGATCGAAGGCCCCCAGCCTCGACCACAGGACGAGGTAGTGTGCCGGCACGAGGACGTTCACGTAGTCGAGTTGCAGCAGACCGAGGCGCCGGATCTCGCGCCGGAAATGACGGGCGTCGACGGCTCCGGCGGGTCGTTCCCGGTCGAAGCCCTGCGCCGCCAGCGCGATGCGTCTCGCTTCGCCGGCCGAGAGTCGCTGCCGTCGCATCGGTGCCCCGGATCAGCCCTCGACGAGCCCGTCCGCGCGGCGGCCGGCAGCGACAGACAGGCGCCGGTCCGTCGAACTCACGTAGTCATGCGAGCGGACGCCGTCGAGCAGGCGCCATTCGCCGGTGCAGTCGGACGCCGTGAATGTCATGCACAGCCAGCCCCGATGATCCGTCTCCATGTAGGCGAGATTCGGGTTTAGCGCCAGCGTGGCATCGCTGAGCGCCCCCGGACGCCTGAGCGGCAGCGATTGTCCGAAGCCCGGCGAGGTCACCGAGGGCGCCATGAACTCGACGGCGAGGGTCTCCTCGCTCCCCCTCGGTACCAGGTTGGCGGCGAGTGCCGTGTGCAGATCGCCGCTCAGGAACACCGGGTTCGCGCAGGTCTTGCCGACTTCGGCGAGCAGACGCTCGCGCGCGGCGGGGTAGCCTTCCCAGGAATCGAGGAGCAGCGGCAGATCGAGCTTGCTCATGGCGACGTGGTAGTCGAGCTCCTTGCGCGAGATCCCGGCCGGACGGTCGGGATCCAGCAGCGGTTCGAGGTCGGGCGAGCGGACCGCCGCAACGAGGATCTGTTGTCCGATCACCTGCCATGTCGTGTCCTTCGCGCGGGACAGGGCCTCCCCGAGCCAGGCGCTCTGCTCTTCGCCCAGCATGCGGCGCTGCGGGTCGTCGATGATCCGCTGCGCCGCTTCGCGCTCCATCCGCGGATCGATTGCCGGCTGCCGGTCGCGGCCGTACAGCCGGGTATCGAGCATGATCAGCGACAACAACTGGCCGAAGCGGAACTCGCGGAAGATGCGCGTGTTCGCGCCGTCCGCCTTGCCACGGATCGGTGTCCACTCGAAATACGCCTTGATCGCCGCGTCGCGGCGTACGGGCCACGGCCCTTCGCCCTCGTTGTGATTCTCCGCCCCGTCGTGCCACGCGTTGTTGGCGATCTCGTGATCGTCCCACACGGCGATGAGCGGATGCGCGGCGTGCAGCGCCTGCGAGTCCGGGTCCGCCTTGTACTGCGCGTAGCGCAGGCGGTAGTCCTCGAGCGTGATCGCCTCGTGCACCGGCTGCGGGACCCTGCCCAGCTCCTCGGCGTGTTCGGTCGCATAGCCGCCCAGGCCGTGCTCGTAGATGTAGTCACCGAGGTGGATGACGGCGTCAAGGTCGTCGCGCGTGGCGATCTCCCGGTACGCGTGGAAGTAGCCTGCCACGTAATTGGAGCAGCAGACCACCGCGAAGCGCGCCGAGTCGATCGTTCCCGCCGGCAAGGTGCGCGTGCGGCCGGTCGGCGAACTCGTGCCGTCGATCTTGAACCGGTAGTAGAGGGTGCTGCCGGGGGGCAGGCCCCGCACGTCGACTTTCACGGTGTAGTCGCGGTCCGCGCCGGTGTCGAAGCGGCCGCTTTTCAGGACCGCTGTCAGCTCCGGGTCGGTCGCGATCTGCCAGTCGACGCCGATGCGCTCGCCGGTGCCGCCGCTGACACGAGTCCAGAGGATGACGGCGTCGGTGAGCGGATCGCCGCTCGCGACACCGTGACGAAAGCTGTAGCTCTCGGCGCGAACGTCCGCGCGCGGGCGTACGCCGGCCCAGGCCGCTGCCAGGCCGCCGACGAGCCAGCGCAGGAAATTACGGCGCCGCACGGGCACCTTCCTGCCGCAGCGGCTCGCCCCGGGCGACGACGGCGAGGCCGGCCAGCGACAGCACAAGATAGGCCGCCGCGGCCGTCCACAGTTCGCCGGCAATGCCCGGCACGCCGAGCTGCACGGCAGCGACGCCAGCCGGGACGACGACGAGCAGGCGCAGCAGTTCCAGGCGGATGGCGTGCTTGCGGCCGTCGTTAATAAGGCCGAGCGTGTAAAGCTGTGTCCACAGCAGCAGGCACGGTACCAGTGCGGCGCGGGCGCCGCCGCGTGCGTAGAGCACGGCGATCCCGAGCGCCGCGGCCAGGGCGATGGCGAACTGGGCCAGCAGGTAAGCCCGCGCCGCACGCGCGATGCGAGGGTCGTAGCGCCGGAACGCGGCCGGCTCGCGGCAACGTTTCGGGAAGCGGGCCTCGACGTCGGCCGGCCGCCAGCCGGTACGCCGGAACCAGATACCCAGCCTGTCGCGCCAGCGCCGCGCACGCAGCGCGTCGAACAACAGGTAGTCGTAGACCTGCAGGTTGGCCCAGAACGGATTCCAGTTGGCGAGCGGCTTGCGCACGCCGAACACGACCGGATCGTCGTCGCGCTCCGCCTGGAAGGTGCCGAACAGCCGGTCCCAGACGATCAGCATGCCGCCGTAATTCCTGTCGATGTAGCGCGCGTTCTGCGCATGGTGGACGCGATGGTTCGACGGCGTGACGAGGACACGGTCGAGCACGCCCATGCGGCCGACGTGTTGCGTGTGCACCCAGAACTGATAGATCAGGTTGACCGCGTTCACCGTCAGCAGGACCTGCAGCGGGAATCCGAGCAGGAACAGCGGCAGGTAGAAGATCCAGCCGAACAGGAAACCCGTGCTCGTCTGCCGCAGCGCCGTCGACAGGTTGTAGTCCTCGCTCTGGTGATGCACCGCGTGCGCCGCCCACAGGACCGACACCTCGTGGCTGAAGCGATGGAACCAGTAATAACAGAAGTCCCAGGCCAGCGCGGCGACGATCCAAAGTGCGATGCCCCGCGTGCCGGCAGCGAACCATTCGAGCGGCATGTCGATCAGCGCGAGGTGCTGCAGCACGTAACCCCAGGCGGCGAGCGGCAGAAGCCGCGTGAAATACCCCGTGGTGGTGCTCAGGATGCCGGCACTGAGGCTGTTGACCGCGTCGTTCGCACGCAAGTATCGCGTCCCGCGGGCACGGTCCACCGCGAATTCGATCGTGAGGGCGAGCAGGAAGAACGGCACGGCCAGCGCGATGAGGTCCATCGCGCTATGGTAACGCCATCGCATCATCTCGGGTAAGCTCGCGGGCTGATGCCGGACCCGGACGACGATGATCAATCCCGCCGAACTCGACCTGTTGCGCAAGGCGCTCGCGGTGCTCGCGGACGGTTTCGACGATCTGCCCGGGTTCACGCCGGACTTCGACGTCGAAGCGGCCGGGCAGATACTCGGGCGCGTCGCCGAACGCATGGCCGACAATTATCCGTATTTCCACCCGCTGTATGCCGGCCAGATGCTGAAACCGCCGCACGCGATCGCGCGCATCGCCTACGCGCTGTCCCTGTGGATCAATCCCAACAATCATGCCCTGGATGGCGGCCGTGCCAGCTCCGCGATGGAAAAGGAATGCGTCGTCGAGCTCGGCCGTCTGTTCGGCTGGGACAGGCCATTCGGCCACCTCGCCGGCGGCGGCACGATGGCCAACCTGGAGGCGCTCTGGGTCGCCGGCCGCCTGCATCCCGGCAAGCGCGTCATCGCCTCGTCGCAGGCGCATTACACCCACCATCGCATCTGCGAGGTGCTGGGTCTGCCGTTCGATCACGTGTCGGCGGGTCCCGACGGGCGCATGCGGCTCGACGCGCTGGAGGCCGAGCTGAAGAGCGGCGGCGTCGGCACGGTCGTCGCGACGATCGGAACCACGGGCCTCGGCGTGCTGGATCCGTTGCCGGAGATTCTCGAGCTGGCCGGACGCTACGGTACGCGGGTCCATGCCGACGCCGCGTACGGTGGCTATTTCGGACTCGCTGGCGAACTCGGGCCAACGACGCGTGCCGGCTACGACGCGCTCGGCCGCGTGGATTCGATCGTCGTGGATCCGCACAAGCACGGACTGCAGCCCTACGGCTGCGGCTGCGTGCTGTTTCGCGATCCGGGAGTCGGGTCGTTCTACAAGCACGACTCGCCCTACACCTATTTCAGCTCGGCGGAGTTGCACCTCGGCGAGATCAGCCTGGAGTGCTCGCGGCCCGGCGCCGCGGCGGTCGCGCTGTGGGCGACGCTGCAGCTGTTCCCGCTCGAGCGAGGCGGCGAGTTCGCGGCCATGCTGGACCGCAGTCTGCTCGCCGCGCAGGATTTCTCCCGCCGCCTCGATGCGTGCGAAAGCTACCGGCCCGTGCTGGAACCCGAACTCGACATCGTCGTGTATGCCGTCGATGCCGGCGACACGGAAGCGGCCAGCCGCAGGGCGCGTGAGGTGTTCGCGGCCGCGGCCGCGAAAGATCTGCACCTGTCGCTGATCGAGCTCCCTGCTGCTCTGGTGTGCGCGAACCTGTCCGGGATGACGGCCACGACGCCGGCCGTGACCTGCCTGCGGTCGGTGCTGATGAAACCGGAGCACGCCGACTGGGTCGAGCGGATCGTCAGCATCCTGGAAGACTGCGCGGGCTAGATCAGGGGACCTGTTCCGAGATCGACAGCGCGACCTTGTCCTTCTCCGCGGGCGTGACTTCCAGCTCGCCGTACCAGTCGCCGGACTGCTGGACCGGTTGCCCGGACAGTGAGACGCGCGCGACGACTTCGAAATGGTCGAAGCCCGACAGCACCCGCCCCGGCACCATCGAGTCGCCGTCGCCGAGCTGCACGGTGGTCGGAAGTTCCGCGAGGCGGCGCCGGGCGACCGCGATCGGCGGGCCGGGCTGCGACGGGTCGCGGGCGATCACGAATACCGTGGCGTCGTCGGGCAACGCCGCCTTCGCGGCAGCGGACAGCGAGACGTCGATGCTGACGATGGCGCCCGGCTGTTCGGCGGGTGCCTTGGCGATGGCCGGCGCCTGCGTGGGCGGCGGCTGCACCGCGGACACGGGTTCACCGCGCCATTCGGCGATCCGCTGGCGCAGGATGCCCTCGATCTCCGCCGGCGGATTGAGTGCCAGCAAGCGCTCCCAGCGGTCCGCGGCCGTCGCCTTGTCGCCGCGATTGACGGCGCCGATGCCGCCGTAGAACAGCGCCTGCGGATTGTTCGGGTCGATGGCCAGCGCATTCTCGAACAGTTGTGCGACACGGCCGGTGACCGAGTCTTCCTGGCCGCTGGCGAGCAGTGCCTCGCCGAGCGAGACCAGCGTGGTGGCATCCTGTGCCGACTCGAGGTCGACGGCCTTCTCATAGGCCTTCACCGCGCCGGCGCCGTTGCCGACGTGCATGTACGAGCGGCCGAGCATCTTCCAGCCGTCGACGTCGTCAGGGTGCTTGTCGAGCCGCGCCACGAGTTCGTCGATCATCTCTTCGATGTTGTGGCCGGCGCCGCCGCTGGACGGCGTACCGGGGCTGCCTTCCCAGGCGTACAGCCCCGACGATAACGCGACGATGCCGACGATGAGCGCGGCGCTCAGCGGCGTGAGCCTGCCCTGCCGCCGGACCAGCGGCCAGACGGCGAACGCGATCGCGACGATGCTCATCGCGCCGAATACGAACCATAGCGTCATGACCGGCCCTCCCGCTCGCCATCGTCGCCGTCGATCGGCAGCGCCATGCGCCTTCTGAGTACGCCGACGAGTATCACGGCGCCGCCCAGCAGCAGTATGCCCGGCGCCAGCCAGAGCACGAGCGTCTTGCCGCGCGCGCGCGGCTTGTACAAGGCGAATTCGCCGTAGCGTTCCACGAGGAAGTCGTAGATCTCATCGTCGGTCTTGCCCTCCTCGATCATGCGCCGGATCTCGCGCCTGAGATCCGCGGCGAGGAACGCGTTCGAATCCCGGATCGTCGTGTTCTGGCACTTGAGGCAGCGCACCTGGTCGATGATGTGTTCGTAACGCGCCTGCAGCTTGGGATCGTCGAATTCGAGGCCCGTGTCGATGGCGCGCGCGGTCCCGGTCAGCAACAGCACGGCGGCGATGACGAGCGCGCGCCTCACGTTCCCGGCTCCTGTGACTCGATCAGGGGCACGAAATCGCGCTCCCAATTCTGCTGGTCGAGCGGACCGATCTGCTTGTGCAATACCTTGCCGTTCGAGCCGATCAGGAAACTCTCGGGGGCGCCGTACACGCCCCAGTCGATGCCTGCGCGACCGTCCTGGTCTTCGCCGATCTCGGTGTAGGGGTTGCCGAGCTGCTGCAGCCAGTTCTTCGCCTCGGCGGACGTATCCCGCCAGTTGATGCCGTAGATCGGGATCGTCTTCGACTTCGCGAGTTCGAGCAGGAATCGGTGTTCGTCGCGGCAACTGACGCACCAGGTGGCCCAGACGTTGACGAGTACGGTCTTGCCGGCGAAGTCCGCGTTCGTGATGCGCTTCGACGGATCCGCGAGCGTCGGCAGGTCCAGCCGCGGTGCCGGTTTGCCGATGAACGGCGACGGCAGCCTGCTCGGATCCTCCCGGAGACCCAGCGACAGCAACACCACCAGCGCGGCGAACGCGAGCACCGGGATGAAGGCGCGGAAACTCACGAGTCTTCCTCCTGCGTCGGACCGCCCCGATAGCGGCGGTCACTCAGCGCGATCAGGCCGCCGATGGCCATGACCAGCGCGCCCAGCCAGATAAACCGGATCATCGGCTTGTACTGGATCCGCACGCTCCACGCATCGTTTCCGAGCTGGTCGCCGAGCGCCACGAACAGGTCCTTGTTCCAGTGGACGTTGATGCCGGCCTCGGTCATCCAGTTCTTCTGCACGAGATACTGCCGCTTCTGGGGCAGCACCTCGCCGATGAATTTGCCGTTGTCCCGGATCTCGATCGCGCCCTCGATCGCCGAGTAGTTGGGCCCCTGCACGTCGCGGAGCTCACGCAGCTCGAACGTGTGGCCGGCGACGTCGAGTGCCTGGCCTTCGCGCATCGAGCGATCGGTCTCGACCGTGAAGGCCGACACCAGCGTCACGCCCAGCACGAACAGGCCGACACCGAAGTGGGCGACGGACATGCCGAGGACGCCCGGCCTGAGGCCGGGTGTGCCGGCCGCGCGGCGCCAGGAGCGGATCGGATCGACGAGCGCGCTGCCCATGACCCAGAATGCCGCGACCGTACCGACGCAGACCAGCACGCCGAAGCGGCCGTAGACGAGACCCGGGATCAGTATGCCGAGTACGAGCGCGATGGCGGCCGGCCAGCGCAGGGACTTCGGAAGCAAGCTTGTCGCGTGGTGCCGCCAGGCCGTGTGCATGCCGACGCCGACGAGGTACACCAGCGGCAGCATGGGGATGATGAAGGCGACGTTGAACCAGGGCGGGCCGATCGAGATCTTGCCGATGTTGGCCATCTCGAACACGAGCGGCGCGAGGGTGCCGATGAAGACCAGCGCCGCGGCGACGACGAGCAGCACGTTGTTCAGGAGCAGGAACGTCTCGCGTGACGTGGGCCGGAAGCCCGCATCGGAATCCAGGTCGGGCGCGCGCAATGCGTACAGCGTCAACGCCCCGAGGATCACGATCGCGAGGAACGCCAGGATCGCGTAGCCGCGCGTCGGGTCCGACACGAAGGCGTGCACCGAGATCAGCACGCCCGAGCGCACGAGGAAGGTCCCCAGCAGGCTCAGCGAAAACGCCGTGATCGCGAGCAGCAGCGTCCAGCTCTTGAACAGGCCGCGCTTCTCGGTCACCGCGAGCGAATGGATCAGCGCCGTGCCGACGAGCCAGGGCATGAACGAGGCGTTCTCGACGGGATCCCAGAACCACCAGCCGCCCCAGCCGAGTTCGTTGTAGGACCACCAGCTGCCGAGCGCGATACCGATCGTCAGGAACATCCAGGCCGCCGTGGTCCATGGCCGCGTCCAGCGTGCCCATTTGCGATCGAGATTGCCGCTCAGCATCGCGGCGACCGCGAACGCGAACGCGACCGAGAAGCCGACGTAACCGACGTACAGGAGCGGCGGGTGCATGACGAAGCCGGGATCCTGCAGCAGCGGGTTCAGGTCGCCGCCGTCGGCGGGCGCCGGCGACAGCCTGTCGAACGGGTTCGAGGTCAGCAGCGTGTACAGCAGGAAGCCGGTCGACAGCAGGCCCAGCACGCCGATGACGCGGGCCACGAACGGCTGCGGCAGGCGCCGGCTGAACCGGGCGACGGCACCGGTCCAGGCGGCGATCAGCAGGATCCACAACAACACCGAACCTTCGTGGCCGCCCCACACTGCCGTCGCCTTGTACATGAACGGCAGCGCCAGCTGCGAATGGCTGGCGACGTACAGAACCGAAAAGTCGTCGTGCAGGAAGGCCCAGGTAAGGCAAGCGTACGCGAGCGCGACGAACAGCAACTGGCCAGCGATCGCCGGCCGCGCGACGCTCATCAGCGTCGCGTCGCCGCGGTGGGCGCCGACGAGCGGCAGGATGCCCTGCACGATCGCGAGCGCGAGCGCGAGGATCAGCGCGAAATGACCTATCTCGGGGATCATTGCGGCGTGCAGGCGCCGGTCTTGCCGGCGACGCGCTGCGTCTCGTCCTTGACGTGGTCGGCCAGCGAATCGGCCACTTCGGGTGCCATGTAATTCTCGTCGTGCTTGGCGAGGATGGTGTCGGCGACGAACACGCCGTCGTCACCGAGCCGGCCGTGCGCCACGACGCCCTGCCCCTCCCGGAACAGGTCCGGCAGGACGCCGGAATACCGCACCGGCAGGTTGCAGTGCAGATCCGTCACGACGAAGGAGATGTCCATCGACCCCTCCTGGCGCTTGACGCTGCCGTCGACCACGAGACCGCCGATCCGGAAATTGCGATCCTTCGGGTAGTCGCCCTGGGCGACATCCGAGATGTCGATGAAGAACATCATGTTGTCCTTCATCGCGCGCAGCGTGAGTGTCGTCGCGACGATGACCCCCAGGGCCACCAGTCCGACGGCGAGCATGCGTTGCTGACGCGGTTTCATTGTCCCTCTCCCGGGGCGTTGTCAGGCCCTAACGCCTTGATACGCACCTCGATATCCCTGTAGACCTGTCGTTGCCGGACTCGTGCCCGCCAATCGCAGATGATGAGAACGACGGCGGCCATCGCGAAGCAGCTCCAGACGTAACCGCCGTAGGAGCCCATCGTGAACGCGCTCATGTGCCGCGTCCTGCGGCGGACAGCACCATGTCGCGAACCCAGCGCGTACGCCGCTCGCGGAACAGCACCTCGGCACGGACGCGGCGCAGCAGCAGCGCGCCGAAGACCAGCGTGAAGCCGAGGATGTTGATCAGTAGCGGCACGAGCATGTCGGTGTCCATCTTGCCCTTCATTACCGTCTCGCCCTGGTGCAGCGAGGTCCACCAGTAGACCGAATAGTGAATGATCGGCACGTTGACCGCGCCGACCAGGGCCAGCACGGCACTCGCCTTGTCCGCCTTGACCGTGTCATCGATCGCGGCCCTGAGCGCCATGTATCCGAAATACACGAACAGCATGATGAGTTCGGAGGTAAGCCTTGGATCGCCCCACTCCCACCAGGTTCCCCACATCGGCCGCCCCCAGATCGACCCCGTGGCCAGCGCGAGGAACGTGAACCAGGCGCCGAGCGGCGCCGCGGCGGCCGCGACGGCGTGCGAGAGCTTGATGCGCCAGATGAGGCCGATGGCGGCGCTCACCGCCATGATCATGTAGGTCATCATGGACAAGTAGGCTGCCGGGACGTGCACGTAGATGATGCGAAACGCATCACCTTGCTGGTAATCGGGCGGCGCCACGAACAGGCCGGCATAACAGCCGTAGCCGATCAGTAGCAGGCCGGGCACGGCCAGCCAGGGCACGATCCTGGGGGCAATCCTGTAGAAATGTGGCGGCGAGGCCAACCGGTGTATGAAATTCCACATCGCTGGGGATTTTACTCGTTACTGATCCGTAATGCGGCGGCCGTGGCAAACGGCGCGATTGATACGATTAACACAGCATAAGCCGCAAGAAAATAGAGGCCACCCGCAACACTGTCGCCGGTTGCCACGAGTGACACCGTCCGCGCGCCGAAAATCAGCACGGGCATCGCAAACGGCAGCACTAACAGGCTCAACAGCGCGGTGCCGCGGTGCAGGCCGACCGTCAGTGCGGCGCCGATGGCGCCGAGCAGCGACAGGCTGATGGTGCCGAGCAGCAGCGTCAGCATCAACACGCCGACCACCGCGACGGGCATTCGAAACGTCAGCGCCACGACCGGCGACACGAGGACCAGCGGCAGACCGCTGGTCATCCAGTGCGCCAGCGTTTTGCCGAGGGCCAGGGCCGGCAACGGTTGCGGGCTGACCAGCATCTGGTCGAGGCTGCCGTCCTCGAAGTCCGAGACGAACAGGCTGTTCAGCGACAGCAGCATCGCCAGCAGTGCAGCCGCCCACAACACGCCGGGGCCGCTGAACTCGAGCTGCTCGTTGCTCGGCCCGACCGCGAGCGGGAACAGCGTCGCGACCATCGCGAAAAAGAACAGCGGATTGAGCACGTCGCCGGGCCGCTTCCAGGCGAGCAACAGGTCGCGCCGGGCGACGGCGACGACTGCCGTGAACAGGCCGGGGGTCTCGCCGTCCATTACTGCAGGAGCACCCTGTGCACGGTCGCTTCGATTTGCACATCCTGGTGCGCGGCCATGATGCACATCCCGCCGCGGACGAGATGCTCCTGCACCAGTGCGGCGACCAGGCGGCGGCCGTCCCGGTCCAGGTTCGTCACCGGCTCGTCCATGAGCCAGAGCGTCGCCGCCGACAGCAGCATGCGCGCGAGTGCCACGCGGCGCTGCTGGCCGGCGGACAGGGAGCGCAGCGGCAGGCGCTTGAGGCGCGACAAGCCGAGCCGCCGGAAGACCTCGTCGCGGTCGGCGCTGGCGGACGGCCGCAGCGCAGCCTCGAAATCCAGATTCTCGGTGAGCGTCAGATCGGCCTTGAATCCCACCCGGTGCGCCATCCACACGAGCGAGTCGTGGAATGCCTGGCGCTGAACGCGCGTCGGCTCACCGTGCCAGCGGATCTCGCCGGTCTCGAACTCGAGGAGGCCCGCGATCGCCCGCATCAGGCTGGTCTTGCCGCTCCCGTTGAGGCCCTCGAGCAGGAGCATCTCGCCGGGGTTTAGCGCAAACTCGACACCGCGGAACAGGCAGCGTTCACCGCGGAAAAGCGTCAGGTCGTGCCCGGATAGCTGTGCGGTCAATGCCTTAGGCCTCGTCCCGTACCGCGAACATCGTGTTTCTCGAAGCAAACATTGCTTGTTTTCAGTTCCTTAGGCCGGATTGTTGATCGCTGGTCCAGTTATTGTTCGTGTCCGCTTGTTCCGCAAGACATCGGCACATCCCCGATTGCACGGCACATACGCCAATCGTAGACTGGTTTGACCGGTCAACATCGCCGGCGGGGGCCGAATTTCAAGTACGAAATCATACGCGACGAAACGGATGGCGGGTCGACTATAGATGAATCTGGGCGAAGCGGGGCTGAACGAACAACCTTTTCGCACACACGGCAAGCCACTGTCGCTGGTATCGTACGCGTCGTTCAAGGAGACGCTCAAGGTCTTCGAGCAGACGCGGACGCTGCGCAAGGGACTCTGCCTCCTGCAGGGTCCGACACTTTCCGGCAAGTCGACCCTGATCCATCATTTCGTCGAATCCCTGCCCGAGGACGCATCGGTCGCCGTCGTCGACGGCAGCGGCCTGAATACGACCGCCCTGCTGCAGGCGATCCTGCGCCAGTTCGGGTACGACCTCGATCAGAGTTCGGCCGGGGAACTGCTCGGCATGCTGCGCGTGTTCGCGCTGCATCAGGCCGCCTCGCACGAGCCGCCGTTGTTGTTCATCGAGAATACGCATGCGCTGAACCCGAGCGCATTGCGGGTGTTGAGCGAACTCGCGGACCTGAGCGTCCGTGGCCAGCGTGCGCTCAAGATCGTGCTGGCGAGCGACCGTTCGCTGCGGCCGGTCGTGGATGCGCCCGTCATGGCGAACATCGCACGGAGGGTGACGCACGACTTTCATCTGCGCCCGATGACGGAAGCGGAAGCCGGGGATTACCTGTACGCGAAACTGCGTGCCGCCGGCAGCCTCGTCCCCGAGTCCGTTTTCCCGGCCGAAACCTGCCGCGAGCTGTGGGGCGCTTCGGGCGGCTGGCCCGGCATCCTCGACCGGCTGGCGTTGCTGTCGCTGGCGAAAGCGGAGACCGTGCCGGTCCAGCCGGAGACCGTGGAGCGGCCGCTGCTGCCGCAAGCCACCTGGGACGAGGCACTCACTGCCGAGGCGGAGAAAGAGCTCGGCCCGCCACCCGATGCGCCGACGCTGTTCGTGACGCATGACGGCCAGACCATTCGCGAAATGAAATTCACCCGGTCGCGGCTGATCATCGGCCGCTCGGAGCACAACGACATCTCGATCCCGAGCAAGTTCGTCAGCCGCCATCACACGCTGCTCGTGCGGCAAGGCAACAGGACCTTCCTGATGGACCTGCACAGCACCAACGGCACGTTCGTGAATGCGCAGCGTGTCTCGCACCAGGTGCTGGCACACGACGACGTCATCAGGATCGGCAACCACCGTATCAAGTTCAACGATCCGCGGGCGAAGAAACGGGAACCGATCGAAGGCATGGATTTCGGCGACACCGCGGTAATGAAGACACTCGAGGACCTGCGGCGCCAGCTCGCGAAGGACAATACCGCGATCCTGCCGGTGCTGGACGACGAGTTCCCTGCCTCCGGCGCCTGAGCCCTACCCGAAAAACTTCTGCCGGAAATGCTTGCGGCACATCGAGACGTAGCGCTCGTTGCCGCCGATCTCGATCTGCGAACCTTCGGTGATGGCGGCGCCCTGCGCGTCGAGACGCAGCACCATCGTCGCCTTGGCGCCGCAGTGGCAGATCGCCTTGAGCTCCTTGAGATTATCCGACCAGGCGAGCAGGTACTTGCTGCCTTCGAACGGCTCGCCCCGGAAATCGGTGCGCAGGCCGTACGCCAGCACCGGGATGTTGAGCTTGTCGGTAATCTCGCCGAGCTGAAATACCTGATCCCGGGTCAGGAATTGCGCCTCGTCGATGAGGACGCAATGCAGCGGTTCTGCCGAGACATGCTGGCGGACGATCGCGAACAGGTCGTCGTCGACGCCGAAGGTGGTCGCCTCCGTCTCGATGCCAATGCGTGATTTAACCTTGCCGGTGCCGTAGCGGTCATCGACCGCCGGCGCCAGCACGAGCGTGTTCATACCGCGTTCGCGGTAGTTGTAGCTCGACTGCAGGAGCGCCGTCGATTTGCCGGCATTCATCGACGAGTAATAGAAATACAGCTTCGCCATGCGGCGATGTTAATTCCGCCCCGTGGTCAATGCGAGCTATCGCCAGATCAGGTGCGTGAGGACGTTCTTCAGGTTGCGGCGCTTCGGCCGGGCGCAGCCGCCGCAAAGCGGTCGCGGCGTGTGCCGGTGCGAGAGGATCTGCGGAATCGGCGTGATGCGACCTTCGCGGAAACAGCCGCTGCAGATTACGAGGTCGGAGGTGAGCGCGAGCAAGCGGTAGTCGACGTTGTCGCGCGAAGCGGGGGTCGTCTTCATCCTGCGTCCTTGCGAGGGACCGGCTGGTTTTGTCGCAAATCGCACGAGGAAAGTCTACCAAGTGGCTGGAATTTATTGAGAATCTGTGAGGCAGTTAACGCTTGTGGCGAGAGCTGATCGGCAACCTCGCGGCTAGCGGATCGCGACGCCGGCGTTCAGTGCCGCCGCGTGAATGCAGTCGACCCGCCGGTAGTCGATGGCCTTCGGATTGAAATAGATCTGGGCGTCCGGGTCCGAGATCAGTTCGTCCACGGGTATGTGCTGTGCCGCCACCTGATCGCGGACCATGCCGACCACGCAGCTCGTCATCCGGTCCAGGGTCTGGTCCGCCACGTCTTCGGCCTCCTTCGGCGACAGGCCGGTACGCTCGAGGCTGATCAACAGATTGCGCCGGAACTGGAGACGAAGCTCCTTGCGAAACTCCGGCGCCAGTCCGTTGAGGTACTCGTCCAGCCTGGCGTAGTCGGTCTGCGCGGCGGCATCGTCTTCGGCGTCTTTCACCCATTCGACGTCCGAGCCGTCGGCATCCTTGCCGGTGAGTTTCGTGCCCTCGAGCGAGAGCGTCTCCCCGGTCCAGCCGTCGCTGTCGTAGTCGATCGATATGGCGTCGTCGCTGACTCGCAGCGTGAAGTCACTCTCGTTGATGCTGCCCTGGCATCGACGGTAGGACACCATCATGCGGGCGTTGCCGCGATAGGCACGAGCGGTAATCTTCCTGGTGACAGACAGTGTCCCCGACAGGGTTCGTTCGCCGCAGCGCTGATCGGTCGCCGGCAGCGTGGCGGTCTGCGTCCAGGTACCGAGCAGGTCGGGTGTTTCCTGGGCATGCGTTGGCAGCGAGGCGTGGATACCGCCGAGTAGCAAGACATATAAGAATCGTCTGCCCATGATTCGCACTCCTGGTGCCCGGGGTGGGACTCGAACCCACACGACCTTGCGGTCAACGGATTTTAAGTCCGTAGCGTCTACCGGTTCCGCCACCCGGGCGTGACGCATGAAGGATTGGAGGCTAGGGTCGGAATCGAACCGGCGTCCACGGCTTTGCAGGCCGCTGCATAACCACTCTGCCACCTAGCCCCGGGAGTCCTGCGTCTGGCTCGTGAAACCTACCACACCGGCGAGCGGGCGTCGCAGTATACCCTGCGAATTCGCGGAATCACTCAAATCCGGAAGTTGCGGCCGATCGGCAGCTCCCGGATACGCTGACCCGTGGCTGCGAAGATCGCATTGCAGATCGCCGGCGCGATGGGCGGCAACGGCCCCTCGCCGATGCCGCGGGGAAGCTCCTCGCTCGCCACGAACTCGATTTCGAGCCCCGGCGCCTGGCCGATGCGGCAGAGCCGATAATCGTCGAAGTTGCCCTGCTCCACGACGCCCTCCTTGACCGTGATCTCGCCGAACAGTGCGGCGCTCATGCCGTCGAGGATGGCGCCTTCGGCCTGCGCCATCGCGCCGCGCGGGTTGATGAGCAGGCCGCAATCGAGCGCCGCGCAGATGCGATCGACCCTGAGCGAATCGCCGTCGACGCTGACCTCGGCGACCTCGGCGACCCAGGCGCCCTGGTCGTAGCAGGCGGCGAGTCCGCGGCCGCGGCCTTTCGGCAAAGCCTTGCCCCAGTCCGCGAGGCCGGCGACTTTTTCCACGACGGCCCGCAGGCGCGCGGCATCGAAACGGAAGTTCGGCAGGACCTGCACGGTCTGCTCGTTGCCGATCAGGGACAGCCAGAATTCGAGGGGGTCTTTGCCGGCGGCGTGTGCGAGTTCGTCGATCACGCCGGCCATGACGAACACGTTCGACGAGTTCGACACGGCGCGCCATTGACCGAGCGGCACGCGTGCCGGCACCGCCGTGTACTCGTAGCGCAGGTCGGGCACGAACGCGGCCGGGAATTCGTTGTCGCCGATCTCGGCGGGCGACCCCTCGCGTTCCAGGTAGGGTCCGCGCGGGTGGCTGGCGACCTTCTGATGCCAGAACGCGATGCGGCCGTCACTGCCCAGCCCGGCCCGGACGCGCTGCACGCTGGCGGACCGGAAGTAGTCGTGGCGGACGTCGTCCTCGCGCGGCCAGACGACCTTGACCGGCCGGCCGCTGTCGCGCGCGAGCAGCGCCGTGTCGACGACGAAATCGGCGTAGTAGCGGCGCCCGAAGGCGCCGCCGCTGCGCATGACGTGGATCGTGATGTCCTCCGGCCGGATCTCGAGGGCCTTCGCGACGGCCTCGGCCGCCATGCCCGGGTTCTGGGTGGGTGCCCAGATCTCGGCCTTGCCGTTGGCGACCCGCGCCGTGCAGTTCATCGGTTCCATCGGCACGTGCGCGAGGAACGGCAGCCGGTAGGTCACCTCGATCGATCGGGCGGCCTTGCGCGCCGCCTTGTCGACGTTGCCGTCGTCGCGGACCAGCTCGCCGGCCGGCTTGTCGAGCGCGGCCTCAAAGCGCTTGCCGAGCATGGCCGAATCGTCGAGCTCGGCCGGCAGGTCCCATTCGACCTGCAGCTTCGATGCCGCCTCGAGCGCGGCCCAGGTCGACGTCGCGAGCACGGCCACGCCGGAGACGAAGTTCGGGCAGTTCGGCAGGATGATGCGGCCGCCGTGGTCGCTGTTTTTCAACAGGCGGACGTCGACGACGCCGGGCACCTGGCGCGCCTGGCCGTCGTCGAACGACGCCGGCTGGCCGTCGCCGACCGGGCAGCGCCTGACGACGGCATACAGCATGTCGGGCAGCTTCAGGTCCATGCTGTAAGCTTGCTGCCCGGAGACGATGGCATCGAGGTCGACGTCCGGGATCGAGCGGCCGATCAGCCGGAAGTCCGCGCTGTCCTTCAACGTCGGTGCGTCGGGCACGGCCTCGCTGGCGGCGGCCTCGGCGAGTTCGCCATAGGACAGGCTCTCGCCCGATTCGGAGTCGACGACGCGTCCGCGACGCGCGCGAAGCTGTGCCGGGTCAAGCTGCCAGCGGTGTGCCGCGGCGGCGATCAGCATCTCACGCGCCGCCGCGCCGACCTGCCGCATCGGCCCGGCATTGAGGCGCACGGACAGGCTCCCGCCGGAGAACTGCAGGTCGACGCCGGGGATCCAGTCGGCCTGCTCGACCCGTATCGCCTCCCAGTCGACCTCGAGTTCCTCGGCGAGGATCATGGGCAACGCGGTCTTCACGCCCTGCCCCATCTCGGGGTTCTGGGCGAACAGCGTGATGACCCCGTCCGTGTCGATGCGGATCAGCGGATTCAGCCAGACGCGGTTGACCGTGTCCTGGGCGCGTGCCGGCCACGGGATGCCGAGCACGAGACCGGCGCTCGCCGCGGCAGCGAGCTGCACGAAGCGGCGCCGGTTGATGGCGGTCTGATCGATGCGTGCCGACACGCGTATCCCCCTTGCTTACGGGAGAGTGACCGCCCGCGGGACATTTCGTTCACGACCGGCGTGTGCGCGCGTCGTTACCGGTGCCCGACTGCGGTCGTCACCTGCAAGCGAAGCGTCAGTGTGCCGTCGACGACGTGCCGGTTCCAGTCCTGGCAGGTTTCTTTCTCGACCGCGGCCAGTCGCTCCGGGTCCACGCCAGCCACGGCGCCCGCGAGCGGCGTGCTGTGCACGTATTGCCACAGGAACTCCTCGGCGGCGGGCAAGCGCAGCGTTTTCGAGGCCTTCTTCGCCGCGATGTCCCTGAAGCCGGCCGTGCGCATGAGGTCCGCGAGCTCGTTCTCGTCGTGCAGCCCGAACACGACGTCGACGAACGCGCCGGCCTGCGGGTCGACGTGCCGGGCGAGCGCCTCGGCGAATGCCGTGAACATCGCCGGCGTCGGACCCGGCACGTTGATGACCGCGCGGCCCCCGGGTGCCAGTACGCGCCGTATCTCGCTGAGCGCCGCGGCCTTGTCGGAGAAGAACTGCAGGCCCATCTGGCACAGCACGACGTCGAAGCTCTCGTCGGGCAGCGGCATCGCCTCGGCATTCGTCTCGTACCAGTCGATCTCCGCCCCCGGCGGTGCCGACGAGCGGGCCACGGCCAGCATCGCCGGGTGGACATCCGAGCCGGCGACGGTACCGGAGCGGCCCACGCACTTGGCGGCGAGCCGTGCCAACAGGCCGGTCCCGCAGGCGACGTCAAGGACGCGTTCGCCGGCTTGCAGTGCCGCCGCGGCGATCAGGTCGTCGCCGAGCGGCGCGGCGATCGTCGGCACGAAGTAGCGTTCGTAATTCTCGGCCGGGTTGCCGGAATAGCGTTCGTCGAATGCGGGTACGGACATGGGCTGATCCTCCTGGATTGAGTTGGTGCTGGCAGCCTAGGAGGAAGCCGCCGGTCCCGCATCGCCGGAACGGGCCATCGTGCGCGAATCGAGCGTGATCAATTCTTGCTATTACGCCGGTTCAGACCAGACCGCGCTCCAGCGCAAACGCGGTGGCCGCGGTCCGCGAGGTGACGTCGAGCTTGGTGAAGATGTTGCTCAGATGGCGGGCGACGGTGTGTTCGCTGATCGCCAGGTCGGCGGCGATCTCGCGATTCTTGCGGCCGCTAGCCACGAGTGCGAGAACCTCGAGCTCGCGATCTGTCAGCGGGTGTCGGTCGTCCGCCGCACGGCCGGCCGTGGCACGTTCGAGGCGTTCCACGTCGGCAGCGGCACCGAGACGCTCGAACACCGTGCGTGCGGCATCGAAATGTATCGCCGCGGTATCCCCGTCGCCGAGCTGCCGGCACGCGAGGCCGATGAGCACGCGGACACGGGCCGACGGATAGGCCGCGTCCTGGCTCTGCCATGTCGTCCACGCGCCACGCAATTCGGCCAGCGCGGCGGCCGCATTGCCTTCGGCGAGCAACACGGCGCCGTTCGCCTCGGCTGCCGCCGCGCGCACGACGGGCACATCCGTTGTGTCGGCGAGTGCCGCCAGTTCGTCGGCACGTTCGCGGGCCGCGGCGACGTTGCCGGCGGCCAGCTGGATCTCGATGCAGGCCGCGAGTACGCCGACGCGTGCACCACGGCTCGGGCCATCCTCCGCACACAGGCGGCTGATGGCCGCCTGTGCCGCGGTGAGGTCCCCCTGCGCCAGGCGCAGCAGCGAAAGCCCGGGCTGCGGGTCGCAGCCGCGCAGCCCAGCCTCGCGGTACATCTGTTCTGCGGCACCGTAACGGCCCGTCAGGCGCAGCAGCTCCGCGTGCTGGTAGAAAGCGCGGCCGCCGCCTTGCCCGCCGTCGGCGTGTTGCTCGCACGCTCGTTTCGCTTCGCCGAGCGCGGCGGTCCAGTCGCCGTCCAGTTGCAGCACCTCGGAACGGTGAACCAGGCATTTGCCGCGGAACGTGACGAGCTCCGGTTGCGCGGCGCACCAGTCGGCGAGCGCCAGCGTCCATTCCCGTGCGCGCCGCAGGTCCAGGATCTGCTGGCAGGCCAGGATCACCGCGCAATAGACGATGCCGGCCGCGATCGGCGAAACCTCGCCGTTGGCGACGCCGACCATCGCCTCGTCGAGCGCCGCGACACCGCTGGAATTTTCTCGCATCTGTAGATGCGTCTGGCCGCGCCCCAACAATGCGAAGGCCCGCGAGTCCGCGTCCCGACAGCGTTCGGCGAGCGCCAGTGCTTCGTCGAACAACGCGCCGGCGCCGCGCGCATCGCCGCCGCCCATGGCTTGCAGGCCCCGCACGACCAGCAGGCGGGCGCGTTCTGCACAGTCGGGATCGGCATCGTCGAGCAGGCGTTCGGCACGCGCCAGCCAGCCGGCGCTCTGCGCAAACTCGCCCCGCAGCAGCGGCGTCAGGCTCAGCCAGAAGCCGCAGCGTGCGGCAGCTGCCGGCTGCCCCGAGGCAACGTAGCCGTGGAACGCCTGCGCCCAGCCGGCGGTCGCTTCGGTGTCTCTTGCCAGCAGATAGGCCGCCGTGGCGAGCCGGTCGGCGTCGGCCGGCTCGAGCGCGGACTCGCCGCCCGCGGCCGCCAGGCCCTCATAGGCGGCGCTCCAGCGGCGCTGTCGAAAGGCCTCGCGGGCCAGCTCGAGCGTGGCAGATTGTGGCATGGGATGCTTTCCTGCCGTACTTGCCTGCCCGCTACCATACCGCGCCGCCATTCCATTGTAAGCTGACGGCTTCGAAAAGCCCCTGCAAGGACCGGAACCCGTGAAGCAACAGCGTGGCGATCCCCTGGAACCGGCGATACGCGCCCGCGCGATGCCGGCGGACACGAACCCGTCCGGCGATATCTTTGGCGGCTGGCTGCTCTCGCACATGGACCTCGCGGGCGAGATCGCTGCACGCCGGCGCGCCGGCAAACGCGTGGCCACGGTGGCCGTCGATGCGATGGAATTCCATCGCCCGGTGAAAGTCGGCGACGTGGTCAGCTTCTATTCGACGATCGAGCGTGTGGGCACCACGTCGCTCGCGGTGCGCATCAACGCCGAGGCCCTGCACGAGGAATCCGGCGAGACGGCTGCCGTCACGGAAGGCGTGTTCGTCTATGTGGCGCTCGACGTGGACGGCCAGCCGACTGCGGTGGACGGCAAGTCTGGCGGGTGACTTCAGATACAGCCGAGATTCGCCAAGTCATCTCTGCATTGCCCAGCATCAACAAATCTTATGGTCCGGATTCCAATTTTGGATGCCGCTGCCAGATTTTCGCGCAGATCATCGATAAATACGGTATCAGCAGCATTGAGTCCGAACTCAGCCAGCAAATGCTCGTAAATTTCTATTTCCGGTTTGACTCTTTTTATCCGACTGGAGATAACGATCCCGTCGAACATATCCCAAATCATGTGATTCTTCTCAAGATGAGAAATTGATGCAGCGTGCATATTTGAAAGAACGAAGAGTCTGTTGTTCGAAGCCTTCAGGGCACGGATCAATTCTATCGTTTCTTCAATGGGAGTAAGTGAGAGAGGTACTGCGCTCAACAATTGTTCAATTTTTCCGCGAGGAAGACCCGTTCGTGAGGCGCCGCGTTCAATTGCCTGATCCAGAGTCAGAGTTCCCCTGTCGAGTTCTACCCAGTCCGCATGTTCAAATATTTCGGATCTCACCAGGTCCTGCACTTCCGGATTTCGGAAGACATGCCGGATAATCTTGTCCGGTTGCCATCTGAATACGACGCCACCCAGGTCAAATACGATGTTCATTTATGGCGCATCCAAATTTGAATCCGAAAGTATGGCGCTCGGCCGGAACAGTCGCCCAAACGACAAAGGCAGCCGGGTGGGGCTGCCTGAGTCTCTGCAAATTCTGGAGCGGGAAACGAGGCTCGAACTCGCGACCTCAACCTTGGCAAGGTTGCGCTCTACCAACTGAGCTATTCCCGCCGGAGACACCGCGCTGAGCGCGGAGGGTGGAGATTCTAGCCCGTGGACCCGGGCTGTCAAGGAATTCCGGCTCGCTAACCGTCCTGATTTTCCATGATGAACGGCCACGCGGCCCGCAGGTAGACGATCATCGACCAGACGGTCATGGCGACGGCCGCGAGCAGCATGACGAAGCCGATGCGGTAGATATCGAGCCCGTACAGCTTGTGCTCGTAGACCATGAAGCCTATGCCGAACATCTGCAGCGCCGTCTTGATCTTGCCCGACCAGGCGACCTTGACGTTGGCACGCTCGCCGATTATGGCCATCCATTCGCGCAGTGCGGAGATCGTGATCTCGCGGCCGATGATGATCATCGCGATGATGTCCACCCACCAGCCCTGGTCTGTCTCCACGAGCATCACGAGCACGACGGCGACCATCAACTTGTCGGCCACCGGATCGAGGAACTCGCCGAACCGGGAGGCCTGCCCGAAGCGGCGCGCCACCCAGCCGTCGATCAGGTCGGTCACGGCGGCGATGCCGAACAGGAAGGCGGCGATCGGACGGGCGTCGGGCAGCGTCGAGTAAAAGCAGACGACCACGATCGGGATGGCGGCGATACGGAACAGGGTCAGCAGATTGGCAAGGTTGATGCGCATGGACCCTGTCGTGCTCAATTCCGTCCGTCGAGGTGCAGGTCATTGTATATCGATTCCGCGAGCGCGCGACTGATGCCGCGAACCTTGACGAGATCGTCCACGCCGGCACCGATGATGCCCTGCAGGCCGCCGAACTGGCGCAGCAGCTCGCGCCGCTTCTTCGGGCCGAGCCCCGGGATGTCTTCCAGCCGCGATCGGCTACGGGCCTTCGCGCGCCGCTGGCGGTGGCCGGTGATCGCGAAGCGATGCGCCTCGTCGCGGACCTGCTGGATGAGCAACAGCGCGGGCGAGTCGGGCGCAAGGCGAATGGCTTGCTTGCGTCCCGGCACGAACAGCTGCTCCGCGCCGGGCCGGCGCGCCCTGCCCTTGGCGACGGCGACGACCCGGATCCAGTCCAGCGCGAGTTCGTCAAGCACCGTCAGGGCCTCGGCCAGCTGGCCCTTGCCGCCGTCGACGAACAGGAGATCCGGCATCGGTACCTCGCCGCGCTTCACCCGGGCGTAGCGGCGCTTCAACGCCTCCGCCATCGCGGCGTAGTCGTCGCCGGCCGCCTCGGGCTTCAGGTTGAAGCGCCGGTAGTCGCTCTTCAGCGGCCCGGCCGCATTGAAGACGACGCACGACGCCACGGTGGCCTCGCCGGAGGTGTGACTGACGTCGAAGCACTCGATTCGCGACGGCGTCTCGTCGAGTTCGAGGGCCTCGGCAAGCGCCGCGAACTGGCGCCGGATGGTGGCGTTGCTGGCTACCTGCAGGTTGAGGCCCTGCTGCGCGTTGGTCGTCGCCATCTGCCGCCAGCGGGCGCGGTCGCCGCGCACCCGGTGCCGGATCTCCACCTTGCGGCCCATGCGCTGGGTGAGTTCGGCGGCCAGCAGTTCGGCATCTTCGATCTCGAAGTCGAGCACGATCTCGGCCGGTGCATCCCGCCCCAGGTAATACTGTGCGACGAAGCCGTTCAGGATCCGCGCGCCGTCGGTCTCACCTGCCAGCCGCGGGAAATGATCGCGACTGCCGGCGACCGCGCCGTTGCGGATGAACAGCACGGTCACGCAATGGATCGCGCCGTTGGTTGCGAAGCCCAGGACATCGAGATCCTGGCCTGCCGATCGCGAGACGAGCTGCCTGGCCTCGATCTCCTTGAGCTTCGCGATCTGGTCGCGCAGGCGTGCGGCCTGCTCGTACTCTCGTGCGGCAGAGGCCTCTTCCATGCGCGCGACGAAGCGGTCGATGACGCTCCGGTTGCGCCCTTCCAGGAAATCGATCGCGGCGTCGACGTCGTTGCGGTATTGCGCTTCGGTGATCAGATCCACGCAGGGTGCCGTGCAGCGCTTGATCTGGTACTGCAGGCACGGCCGCGTCCGATTCGAGAAGAAGCTGTCGGTGCACTGCCGCACGAGGAACAGCTTCTGCAGTTCGTTGAGCGTCTGCCGAACCGTGCCGGCCCCCGGATACGGTCCGAAGTAGCGGCCCTTGCCCTTGCGCGGCCCGCGGTGGAACTTCAGGCGCGGGAAAGCGTGTTCCGTCGACACGTAGATGTAGGGATAACTCTTGTCGTCGCGCAGCGTGACGTTGAAGCGCGGCCGGTGCTGCTTGATGAGATTGTTCTCGAGGATCAGCGCTTCCGCCTCGGTGTTGGTCACCGTCACCTCGACGTTTGCAACCAGCGCCATCATCGCGGCCGTCTTCGGATCGGTGTGGCGGCGCGAGAAGTAACTCGAGACGCGTTTCTTCAGGTCCCGCGCCTTGCCCACGTACAGCACCTTGTGTTTCGCATTCAGCATGCGATACACGCCGGGGCGATGAGTCAGGCTGCGGAGGAAGGATTTCTCGTCGAATGTTCGCGCGTTGTCCACGTCGCTATTTATCCAGCAACTCCCGTGCACGTGCAAATACGGACTCGAACATCCCGGCCGTCAGGCGGCCGGTGTTGGTGTTGTAGCGGCTGCAGTGGTAGGAGTCGAGCAGTCGCATGGCGCCGAGGTCGTGCTGCGCCTCGTGGGCGAAACGGATCGCCGCCTGGCGGAGCCCCAGCGCCCTGACGACCGCGCGATGCGCGATGCCGCCGAGCGCGAGCACGACGGCGCCGGCCCGCAGCGTGCCGAGTTCGGCGGCGAGATAGGCGTTGCAGGTGTTGATCTCGGCGCCGACCGGTTTGTTGTCCGGCGGCAGGCATTTGACGGCGTTGGTTATACGGCAGTCGATGAGCCGCAGGCCGTCACCGGGGTCGAGCGCCTCGGCTTGCGAAGCGAAGCCGAACTTGTGCAGCGTGGCGTACAGCAGGATGCCGGCGTGATCGCCGGTGAACGGACGGCCCGTGCGGTTGGCGCCGTGCATGCCCGGCGCGAGCCCGACGATCAGGAGTCGCGCCCGCGGGTCGCCGAAGGGCGCGACGGGCCGGCAGTGATAGTCCGGGTGGCGTTCCGCGACCGTGTCGAGGAACGCGGCGAGGCGCGGGCAGGCACGGCAGTCGGGATCGTAGGTGCGCGTATTACGCATCGTCCATGTGGCGGATGACCGCGTCGCCGAATCCGCGGGTGCCGACCAGCGTCGCGCCCGGAAACATCTGCTCCAGCTGCTGCTCGACGTCCTTGCGGCCGTGCGGGCGCTCCCTGCGGATGGGCTGATGGATCGCTTCGCGCAGCCGTGCGAGATCGAAGGTCAGTTCGCCGTTTGCGATCGTCTTCGCCACCCCCTTCACGATCAGGTCGGCGGCTTCCTTCCAGCCGATGTACCGCAGCATCATCTCGGCGGACAGGATCAGCGATCCCGGATTGACCCGATCCTTGCCGGCGAAGCCGGGCGCGGTGCCGTGCGTGGCCTCGAACACGGCCACCGCGTCGCCGATATTGCCGCCGGGGGCGATGCCGATGCCGCCGACCTGCGCCGCGAGCGCAT
>Ga0210095_1000071_pt1 | contig 39137 bp, 54 predicted proteins | sample China_Galinas_PW_FD_184861 | JGI IMG/M metagenome (GOLD analysis project Ga0210095, IMG submission 184861) | Wetland microbial communities from San Francisco Bay, California, USA, that impact long-term carbon sequestration - China_Galinas_PWA_D1... | ecosystem: Environmental > Aquatic > Marine >...
CTCGCGTTGCTTCACAGCGCAGATGCTACCGACGCCCCTGCAATGGGTCGCAGGCTGGGCGTGGCTGGTGCAGCGCAGTGATCCAAGCGCGAGTCGCTCGGTTCAAATACCGTCCGGTTAGGCCGATGTAGACAACAGCATCCGAGCCATCTGCGATGCTTTTCGGGTGGCGAAATCGACAGAGAAGAACGTCTCGCTAGAGCCGGTCGCGGCTCCCGCAATCGAGAGACGGATCCTCGTCATCCGTGGGCGGCAGGTGATGCTCGACGAGGATCTCGCTGGCCTGTACGGCGTAGAGACCAGGGTGCTCGTTCAGCAAGTCCGACGCAACGAAAGGCGCTTTCCCGCCGACTTCATGTTTCAGCTTTCCACGGAGGAGTTCGGGAACTTGAAATCACAATCTGTGATTTCAAGTGGAGGCCACGGTGGCCGCCGCAAGCGCCCGCTTGCCTTCACTGAGCACGGAATCGCGATGCTTTCTGGTGTCCTGCGAAGCGACAGAGCCATTGCCGTGAACATCGAGATCATGCGAGCCTTCGTTGAGCTGCGCCGGGTCGCGAGCTCCTATGCCGCGATCGAGGAGAGGCTCGAAGAGATCGAGCGGGAGCTGGGCGGACACGATGAGCAGCTGAACCAGATCTTCAAGACGCCGCGCCAGCTGATCTCGCCGCCCGTTCAACGGAAGCGGCCTGTCGGGTTCAGCCCGCCCGAGGGGACGCGGATTAGGCCCGGCCGTCATTCAGTGCGCGGATCTTGACGGTCGCATCGCGGTTCAAATACCGTCCGGTTAGGGCGATTGGCAGCATCCTCCCGTCGTGCCTAGCACTGCCCCGCACCATCGCGCCACATCAGGCGTGCCGGGAGGGGGTGCGGGGCGATGCGAGGACATCTGTGATGCAGGAGTGATGCACTGGGGTCCCGCCGAGTGATGCATCCCCGACTTTGGCCTTGCCCGGCTGCCAGGTCGATCCGTCCAGGTTGGCACGGCACCGCATCCCTCCCCGCCTGCCGCTGTGCGATTCTCCCTCCGTGGAGGCCGAGAAGCTTGCGGGGGAGGCCAAGGACGCAGCCGGGGCGCGGGTCGTCCTGCCGACGCGCGTCTGGAACGACAAGCTGCTGCGCGACCATCCCGAGCTTGAGGCCCATCGCGCCGAAGTGCTGCGAGCCGTTGGCGAGCCCGATCACGTCGCCACCGATCCGGTTTACGAGAACCGCCGCCGCTACTACCTGAAAGACGCCGGGCCTAGCCGTTGGCTGCTGGTGGTCGTAAGCTATGAGCAGGAACCGGCGCGGATCATCTCCGCGTTCGGCAACCGGAAGGACCCGCCGTCATGGAGCAAGTGAAGATCAGGATCGGGCCGGTCGCCTTCGACCACGCCGACTACGACGCCGAGCACGACGTGCTCTATTTGCACGTCGGCGAGCCCCAGGAGGGGGAGGGCGAGGAGACGCCCGAGGGGCACGTCATCCGCTATCTGCCCGGCACCCGCCGGATCGTCGGCCTGACCGTGCTTGGTCCCCGCCGAATCCTCGACCGCGACGGCAACCTGCTCATCACCATCCCCGAGTCGATCGAGGCGAGCGCCGACGACTTGGCTCCGGCGCTTGCCGCAGTCTGAGCAGACGATTCCCCGCGAGTCGGAATCTGTGATGCAGGAGTGATGCACGGCATCCCTCAAACCCGCCTATGGTCCCGAGTCAATCCGATCGCCCCGATTGCGTAGCACGATCTGTGCTACGGTTGTCATGTGACGCGATCGTTGCACGTGCGCTTGGACGACAGCTCCACCGCGGCCCTCAGCATTGTGCGGGGGGAGGTGACGAGTGATTCCGAGGCTGTGCGCACGGCGCTGCGAGAGGCGGCGGCCAGGCGCCGGGCACGCTCGTCCATAGCCGAGGAGGTCGAGCGCTTGGCGGCCGACGGGGCGGATCGGGCGGAGATGCGAGTCATCCGCGAGCAGATGGCCGAGCTCGCACCTGAACCGCTCGACTGAGGTGGTACGCGGCGAGGTCTTCCGCCTGCCGTCCCCCCGCGCTGCACGCGGCCGGGAGCAGCGCGGCGCCCGCTATGCGGTCGTCGTCCAGGCCGATGAGTTCATGGCGCTGAGCACGACGCTCATCTCGCCGACCTCAACCAGGGCCCACCGCGCCACCTTCCGACCAACGATCACGTTGGACGGGGGTGAGACACGTGTCCTGGTCGAGCAGACCACCGTCGTCGATCCACAGCGCCTCGGACGCTCAGCCGGTCGCCTCGACCCGAACGAGCTGCGGGCTGTCGATGAGGCCCTTGCCCTCATCCTCAGCCTTTGATCCTGGTTTGACCATCTGCCGCGGCCGGTTCGTCGCCTCGGCGAGCACTTCTCGCCCGAACTCCTCGAGTCGCTCCCTGACCGCCGTCGCGGAGTCCGCCCTCGTCGCCTCGATCACCGCTGTCATCTTCCTCCTCGCGTCGGAGTGGTTGGACGCGAGGAGGGTTCGGGGCGGGGGCCGGGAAACCTACCGCTGAGCCAACAAAGCAGTGTTAGGGCGCCAGCCGCTCGACCAGCCAGCCCTCGCCCTCGCGACGGAAGCGCAGGCGGTCGTGGAGGCGGTTGGGGCGGCCCTGCCAGAACTCGACCGTCTCGGGGACGAGGCGCAGGCCGCCCCAGTGCTCGGGGCGCGGGACCTCGCCGTCGGGCGGGTAGCGCGCTTCGAGCTCCGCGTGCCTCTGCTCCAGCTGCGCACGGCTCTCGATCGGCTGCGACTGCGGGCTGACGTGGGCGCTGATCTTGGCGCCGTAGGGGCGCGAGGCGAAGTAGGCGTCGGACTCCGCCGGGTCGACCCGCTCCAGGCGTCCGCCGGCGATCGCCTGGCGCTCGACCGGGTGCCAGGGGAAGACCGCGCAGCCCCACGGGTTCTCGCCGGCCTCGCGGCCCTTGCGCGAGCGCAGGTTGGTGTTGAAGACGAAGCCGCGCTCGTCGAGCGCCTTGAGCAGCACCGTGCGCGCCGAGGGCCGTGCGTCGGCGCCCGCCGTCGCGACGACCATCGCGTTGGGCTCGACGATCTCCTCGCTCGCCCGCGCCTCGTCGAACCAGAGCGTGAACTGCTCCAACCAGGTCGCCGCGAGCCAGCCCTCGTCGAGCGCGGCGCGCCGGTAGTCACGGCGCATCTCGCCCAGGTCTCCGACCGAGTCGGCGATCTCGACCTCGCTCGCCTCGCCCGTCTCGAGGTCGAACATCATCGCCTGCACCTCGATCCCCTCCGGGAGCAGAGTCGAGCTGCGCACCGCGTGGAAGTCGCGGGTCAGCGCCTCCAGCGGGTCGCCAATCGTCAGGAACTCGATCTCCGGCTGCGGACCCGACGGCAGCAGCTGGCGGATCTGCTCGTCGCTGTGTTTAGCCATCGCGCAATCGGTGTGGTGCATGACGATCACCCGCTCGGTCCCCATCGCGCAGGACGCCGCGAGGCCCCGCATCGCGTCCCCGGTCACCCGCCCTCCCGCGGTGCGGATCACGTGCACCACCTCCGAAAACGGATCGAAGAACTGAAACGCGTCGAGCCGCGCGTCCATGCAGGTGACGATCGCGGTGCGGGGCGCCTCGGAGCTCATCGACGCGCCATCCTAAACCGCCTCGGCGAGCAGCCGGACGCCGTCTCCTGGGCGAGCGCCGTCGAGGCGAGTCGCCTCGCCCTCGCGACCCTCAGCGCACCGCTTCGATCGCCCGTTCGATCTGGCTGAGCGCCGGGCCGTCCTGCAGCGTGCGGGCGCCGCGCGGGCCGTTGACGATCATCGCGATGCCGGTGCGAATGCCGAGGTTCGTGCCCAGTTCTTCGTCGGCTTCCAGCTCGTTCGCGATCGCGCCGCCGGAGCCGCCGTGTTCGTCGATGTATTCCTGCCATTCCGGCACGTCGAGCTCGCCGATCGAGCCGGCGATCGAGGCCATGAACTCGTTGTCGACGCCGAAGCGCCGCGCCTCGTCCTGGTTGCGGAAGAAGAGGTAGGTGTACTGCCAGCCGTAGCCCTGCCGCGCCGCCGCTTCGGCGCCGAAGAAACCGAGCTCGAGCGGGTTTTCGGCGATCGAGTAGTGACGCATCAGCAGCTCCACCTCGCCGGGCCGGACGTAGCCGTCGACCAGCGAGGGGATCGTCGCGAGGAAGTCCTCGCGGCAGTTGCCGCACTGCAGGTCGTTGAAGACCTGGATCGAGACCGGCGCGTCGGCCGAGCCCAGCCGGTCGCCTTCCTGCGGCACGCCGCCGAAGATTTCCTGCGCGTTGCCGATGCCCTGCACCCGGACGACCTCGCTGTCGGGCTTGCGAGTCGAGATCTCGACCACGGCGTAGCCGAGCGCGAGAAGCGCCAGGACGAGGGCGAGGATCACCCAGACCCGGCCACGGCGGGGGATCGGCGTCGCTGCTGCTCCTGCCATCGACCGCATTATCACTAGACTGCGCCGCGTGGAGGAGCGGGGAACCCATTCGACCACGCTTGCCGACCTCTTGCCGCGCGCCGCGCGGATGTATGGCGACGCGCCCGCGGTGACCTTCAAGCAGGACGGCGCCTGGGTCAAGCGCAGCTTCAGCGAGGTCGAGGAGACGGTACGAGCGCTGGCGCTCGGCATGGTCGAGCTCGGCGTCGGCAAGGGCGACAAAGTCTCGATCCTCGCCAACACGCGGCCGGAGTGGACCTACTGCGACTTCGCCGCGCTCTCGATCGGCGCGACGGTCGTGCCGATCTACCAGACCAACTCGCCCGAGGAGTGCCAGTACGTGCTGGAAAACTCAGACGCGAAGGTCGTCGTGGTCGAGGACGACGAGCAGCTGGAGAAGATCCGCGCCGTGCGCGACCGGCTGCCGCTGCTCGAGCACGTCGTGCGGATGACCGGCTCGAGCGAGGACGCGATCTCGCTCGACCAGCTCGCCGAGCGCGGCGCCGGCCGCGACGCGGCCGAGTGGGAGCGGCTCTGGCAGGCGGTCGCCCCGGACGACGTCTGCACCTTCATCTACACGTCGGGCACGACCGGGCCGCCCAAGGGCTGCATCATCACCCACGGCAACTACCGGGCGATGCTCGACATGGTCAACCAGAACAGCGTGATCGAGGGCGAAGACGTCACCTACCTCTACCTGCCGCTCGCCCACTCCTTCGCCCTGCTGATCCAGCTCGGCAGCTTCGACCTCGGGGCGACGATCGCCTACTGGGAGCGCGACCCGCTGAAGATCATGCCCAACCTGGCCGAGGTCAGGCCGACCTACTTCCCCTCGGTGCCGCGCATCTTCGAGAAGATCTACACCCTCGCGACCGGCGCGATGGAGAAAGAGGGCGGCCTAAAAAAGGCGATCTTCGACTGGTCGATCCGGGTCGGCGGCCGGGTCCGCGAGCTCGAACGCGCCGGGCGCGAGCCGGGCTTCCTGCTGCGCAAGCAGTACGAGTTCGCCGACCGCAAAGTGCTCTCGAAGATCCGCGACCTGTTCGGCGGCAAGCTGCGGCTCGCGGTCTCCGGCGCGGCGCCGATCAGCCCCGACATCCTGCGCTTCTTCGACGCCGCCGGCGTGCTCGTGCTCGAGGGCTGGGGAATGACCGAGACCTCGACCGCGGCGACGATCTCCACCCCCGAGGACTTCAAGATCGGCACGATCGGCAAACCCTTCCCCGGCTGCGAGGTGAGGATCGCCGAGGACGGCGAGATCCTGGTCAAGGGCCCGAACGTCTTCCAGGGCTACTACAAGAACGAGCAGGCGACCCGCGAGACGATCGTTGACGGTTGGCTGCACACCGGCGACCTCGGCTCGGTCGACGAGGACGGCTTCATCTCGATCACCGGGCGCAAGAAGGACATCATCATCACCGCGGGCGGCAAGAACATCACCCCGGCGAACCTGGAGAGCGAGATCAAGCAGCACCCGCTCGTCTCGCAGTGCGTCGTCGTCGGCGACCGCAAGCCCTACCTGGTCGCCCTGGTCACGCTCGACCCCGAGGAAGCCGTCGCTTACGCGAGGGAGCACGGCCTGCCGGAGGACCCGGCGCAGCTCGCCTCCAACGGCGAGGTGCGGGCGGCGATCGAGGCCCACCTGGCGAAGGCGAACGAGAAATTCGCCCGCGTCGAGCAGGTGAAGAAGATCGCGATCCTGCCGCAGGACCTCTCGCAGGAGAGCGGCGAGCTGACGCCGACGCTGAAGGTCAAGCGAGCCGTCGTCGCCGACAAGCACCGGGACGAGATCGAGCGGCTCTACGCGAGCTGAGCTTCTTCTTCGCGCTCGACCGCGCGGCGCACGCGCCGCTGCGAGATCTCCAGCCCGTGCCGCTCGGCGATCTCCTTGAAGCGGTCGTAGTCCTGGGCCAGCGTCGCGGTGACCGACTCGAAGCCGTGGCGGGCGATCTTCAGGCGCCGCGAGTAGTCCATGATCGGCGTGCCGAACATCAGCTCGTCGTTCGGCTCGGGCTCGATCAGCACGATGTCGACGCCCTTGTATTTCTCCTGCCACATCTCGACCGCCTGGTGCAGGCGGGCGTGGGCGATCAGGCGGAAGGCCTGGTTGGCGATCGCCGGCAGCCCCATGTCGGCGACGCGGCGCACGCGCGTGCCGAAGACGGTCGGGATCGTCTGCTCGAAGTCGTTCACGTAGGGGACGAGCGGGTTGACGACGACGATGAACTTCGCCCCCTTCTCGACCGCGATGTCGACGTTGGTGGTCGAGCGGATGCCGCCGTCGACCAGCTGGCGGCCCTTCAGGTCGACCGGCTTGTAGACCAGCGGCAGCGCGGTCGAGCAGGCGATCGCCTTGGAGATCGGCACGTCGTCCCAACCCGGCTCGCCGAAGACGAGCCGCTCGCAGGTGTCGAGGTCGGTGGCGGTCAGGTAGAGCTCGTTGTCGAGCAGACGGAAGTCGTTCACGCGGCCGGCGTCGGCCAGCGCCTGCTTGACGTAGTCGGCGATCCCCTTGTTGGAGTAGAGCCCCGTGGGCAGCGCCTCGGCCAGGCCGACGCCGATGTCGATCGCCGAGAAGTCGCCCATCGCGACCAGGCGCCGCACCAGCTCGAGCGTGCGCAGCGGCAGCAGCGCCGCTTTCTGCAGGAAGCCGGCGTAGTTGAGCTTCAGCGCCTTGTCGAGGTCGAGGTCCTCGAGCTCGGAGGGCTCGCGCTCGTTGATCACCTGCATCATCTCGTCCGGCGTGACCCCGTTGGCGAGCATCGAGGCGACGAAGGAGCCGGCGCTGGTGCCGACGTAGATGTCGAAGTTGTTGACGGTGCTGTTGACCGCGAGCAGGTCGAGCGCCCGCAGGGCGCCGATCTCGTAGACCCCGCCGGTGAAGCCGCCGCCGCCGAGCACCAGGGCGGTCTTCGACGGCCGCTTGCGGCCTTTGCCGCGTTTCCTGCGGCGGGTCGGTGACTCGATCTCGACGACCTTGCCCATAAACACGGATTATCCCAGACGGGTAGGTCGAGGGAGGGGCGGGCAGGCGCGGGGGACCCCTCGCCCCGACAAAACGCGGTCCAATTGGACCGCGTTCTCGAGTATCCGCCGGTTCGAGGGGTCCCCCGCGCCTGCCTTGCCGCTACCTTGCAGGACTCCCGTGTTGGAACCTGGGATGAGACGAGCGACCGTCTGCCTGCTCCTGCTCCTGCTTCTCCTGCCCGCCGCGGCGGGTGGAGCTCAGAAGGGCTGCCAGGAGATGAAGCGGCGGCTGGTTTACGGGGGAGGGGCGGCGAGCGGGCTGTTCGTGCTCGACGCCGGTACAGGCAGGCCGGTCTGCGCGCGGGCGGCGAGGCGGCCGCGAATCCTCGCCTCGAACACCAAGCTGTTCACCACCTCGACCGCGCTGGCGCGCTTCGGGCCGGGCTATCGCATCGTCACCAAGCTGCTGACCGACGGGACGCTCGACCGGCGTGGCGTCCTGCACGGCAGCCTCTGGCTGCGGGGGGCGGGCGACCCGACGCTCGGCGCCCCCTCCTTCTACAACCGCTACGGCGGCGGGCTCGGCGCCAACCTCTTCGCGCTCGGGGCCAAGCTACGGCGCGCCGGCCTGCGCCGCGTGACCGGGCGCCTCTACGGCGACGACAGCCTCTTCGACCGCCTGCGCGGCGTCGCCGACTCCGGCTACGCCACCAGCCCCTACATCGGCCCGCTCTCCGCCCTCTCCTTCGACTCCGGCTACCGCGGCACGATCTCGCAGGGCTTCGCCTCCGACCCGGCGAAGCTCGCCACCGGCAAGCTGGCGCGGGCGCTGCGCGCCGGCGGGGTCTCGATCCGCCCCCGCGTCGCGCGCGGCGTCGCGCCGCCGGGCGCGACGGCGCTGGCCAGCGTGCGCTCGCCGACGATGTCGCAGATCGTCGCCGCCACCGACGTCTACTCGAACAACTTCTTCGCCGAGATGCTGGCCAAGCTGCTCGGCGCCCACTTCGGCGGCGCCGGCACGACCGCGGCCGGGACGCGGGTGGTGGAGCGCTTCGCCCGCGCCCACGGCTCCGGCATCCACGCCGTCGACGGCTCGGGCCTGACCCGCGGCAACCGCGCCTCGCCGCTGCAGGTGGCCGGGCTGCTGCGGGCGATGCTGCGCTCGCGGCTCGGCGAGGAGCTCGTCGCCGACCTCGCCGTGGCGGGCCGCAGCGGCACCGTCGAGGAGCGCATGCGGGGCACCGCCGCCTACGGCCGCTGCCACGTCAAGACCGGCACCCTGTCCGGCGTCAGCGCCCTCTCCGGCGTCTGCGAGAACCGCAGCGGCCGCACGATGATCTTCTCGATCCTGATGAACGGCGTCTCCGACCTCGGCCTCGCCCACCACGAGCAGGACGAGATCGCCGCCGCCGTCGCCTCCTACTGAAGCAACGCCCGCAGGCCGGCTTCGTCGAGGATCTCGGCCTCCGCCTTCTCCGCTTTCGCCAGCTTCGACCCCGGGTTGTCGCCGGCGACGACGTAGTCGGTCTTCTTCGAGACCGAGTTGACGACCTTGCCGCCGGCGGCTTTGATCAGGGCGGCCGCCTCCTCGCGGGTCAGCTCCGGCAGCGTGCCGGTGAGGACCAGCGTCCTGCCCTTCAGGGGACCGCCCTCGGCGCGGCGTTCGGAAGCGTCCTGCTCCAGCCGCAGGCCTTTCTCGCGCAGCCTCTCGATCAGCGCCCAGGTGGGATCGTCCGCCAGCGACTCGGCGATCTGCCTGGCCATGATCGGACCGATCCCCTCGACCTCCTCGATCCCCTCGGGATCGGCCCCGTGCAGGGCGTCGATCGAGCCGAAGTGGTCGGCCAGCGCCTCGGCCGTGACCGAGCCGACGCCGGGCAGGCCAAGCGCGAAGAGCACCCGTTTGAACGGCTGGCGCCGCGAGGCGTCGATCGCCGCGACCAGGTTGCGGGCGGACTTCTCCTGGAAGCTCTTGCCGCCGATCCTGCGATCGATCAGGTCGTCCTCGCCGAGCTCGTAGATGTCGGCGACGTCCTCGATCAAGCCGGCCTTCAGCAGGTTGAGCGCCAGCTCTTCGCCCAGCCCGTCGATGTCCATCGCGCCCTTGCTGACGAAGTGCTTGACGTGCTGGAAGGACTGCCCGGGACAGCCGGAGCGGTTGGGGCAGATCGTGAACACGGCGTCCTCGGGCTTGACCGTCGGCGTGCCGCAGGCCGGGCACTCCTTCGGCGGCTTCGGTTTGCGGGCGCCCTTCCTGCGCCGCTGGGTCAGCGGCGAGACGACCTGCGGGATCACGTCGCCGGCGCGCATCACCACCACCTCGTCGCCGACCCGCACGTCCTTGCGCGCCAGGTCCTCCTCGTTGTGCAGGGTCGCGGTGGAGACGGTGACACCGCCGACGTGGACCGGCTCGAGCGTCGCGAAGGGCACCAGGTGGCCGGTGCGGCCGACGTTCCAGACGACGTCGCGCAGCTTCGTCGTCGCCGTCGTCGGCGCGAACTTCCAGGCGATCGCCCAGCGCGGCTCGCGTCCGACCACGCCGAGCTCGCGCCACAGGGGCCGCTCGTCGATCTTGACGACGACGCCGTCGATCTCGTAGTCGAGCTGCTCGCGCCGCTCCTCCCACCAGCGGCAGCGCTCGACCACCGACTCGATCTCCTCGTGGAGCCCGGTGTCGGGATTGACCTTGAAGCCGCGGTCGCGCAGCCACTCGATCTCCTCGCGGTGGCTCGCCGGGTCGAGCCCGCGCATCGCCCCGAGCCCGTAACACCAGATCGAGAGCGGCCGTTCGGCGGCGAGCGCCGGGTCGAGCTGGCGGATCGAGCCGGCGGCCGAGTTGCGCGGGTTGGCGAAGGTCGGCTCGCCGGCCTCGGCGCGGCGCTCGTTCAGCGCTCTGAAGTCGGCGATCGGCAGGTAGACCTCGCCCCGCACTTCGACCAGCTCGGGCGCGTCGTCGAAGCTCAGCGGGATCGCGCCGATCGTCCGCAGGTTCCGGGTGACGTCCTCTCCGATCCGCCCGTCGCCTCGGGTCGCGCCGCGGGTCAGCACGCCGTTCTCGTAGGTCAGCGTGATCGCCAGGCCGTCGATCTTCGGCTCGGTCGTGTAGCTGAGCTCGGCCTTCCCGATGTCGAGCCGCTCGAGGTGGTTGCGCACCCGCTGCTCCCAGGCGCGCAGCTCCTCCTCGCTGCGTGCGTTGGCCAGCGAGAGCATCTGCTCGCGGTGCTCGACCTGCTCGAAGCGGTCGAGCGGCGGCGCGCCGACGCGCCGGGTGGGCGAGTCGGGGGCGCGCAGCTCGGGGTGCTCGGCCTCGATGTCGCGCAGCTCGTCGAGCAGCGTGTCGTACTCGTCGTCGCCGATCAGCGGGTCGTCGAGCACGTAGTACCGGTGGTTGTGGCGCGCCAGCTCCCGCCGCAGCTCCGCCGCGCGCTTCTCGTCGCTCGCCGCGCTCACACCGAGGAGGGGGCGATCGCCGCCAGCATCCGCTCCAGCGGCCAGGCGCGCAGGCGCTCGATCTCGCCGTGGTCGGTGAGGTCGAAGTGGATCGGCGTGACCGCGATCCGGCCCTCGGAGACCGCCACCAAATCGGTCTCCTCGCGCTCCTCGAAGCCCGGCTGCCAGCCGTAGATCTCGTAGTGGCGCCGCCCGTCCTCGTCCTCGGAGACGAGCTTCAGCTCGTCGTTGTAGACGCGTTTGCCGAGCCTGGTCACCTCGACCCCGCGCGGCTCGCCGGCCGGGCAGTTGACGTTGAGCAGGGTCTCGGGCGGCATCGGCTCGTCGCGCAGCGCGGTGACGAGCTGGGCGAGGAACGGCGCGGCGAAGGAGAAGTCGAAGCGCCCGGAGACGTAGCCCATGCCGCCGCCCGAGGACTGCTGGGAGACCGCCAGCGCCGGGATGCCGAGTACGATGCCCTCGAATGCAGCGGCGACCGTGCCCGAGTAGGTGATGTCGTCGCCGAGGTTGGCGCCGTGGTTGATCCCCGAGACGATCAGGTCCGGCCGCTCGCCGACCAGCCCGAGCTCGGCGAAGCGCACGCAGTCGACCGGCGTGCCGTCGGTGGCGAAGCCCCGGTCGCCGTCGCCGAACTCGACCTCCTCGACGCTCAGCGGAGCGCGCGTGGTGATGCTGCGCGCGGTCGCGCTGCGGTTCGAGTCGGGCGCGATCACCTCGACTGCGACCCCCTCGATCTCGCGCAGCGCCCGCCGCGCCGCCTGCAGGCCCGGGGCGGAGATCCCGTCGTCGTTGGTCAGCAGCACGCGCACGTCGCCGATTCTAGGTGCCATGCCCGGCGGGCCGGCGCCCTGTGTGCACTCCGGCTCGAAAGATTTTGCCTTCTGGCACATTCAGCGCGCCACACGCGTGTCGGTGTCGGCCATGATCGCGACATGGGCATCACGGGCATTGGTCCAATCACGTCTCTGGTGGAGAGCATGGCGGCCGCGGTTGGCGCGTCTATGCTCTTGGGGGGTTTCACCGTCGGTATCTGCGGTTTGGTGTCGAGCTGGCCCCGCCCAGAGCTCGAAGAAGAAGCGCTGGCCGGCGGCTACTTCGGCGGTGCCTTTGGCCTAGCCGGATTTGTTGCAGACATAATCATTCGCTACCTTTTATGACATGAAGATTCGCTTCCGTAATGCGAATATCGGCGTAGCAGTCGCCAGCGTCTTTCTCCTTGTCGGCGGCTACCTGTTCAAGGATTCGGAAGGCCTTCTGGCCCTTGCGGTCTTCGGCGGATTTCTCTGCGGCTTCGCGGTCATGCAGCTCCTCAACGACCGCGGCGGGCGAAAGAGGAATCACGCCGGACGGTGACCACGGTCCGGCTCGACATCGAGTACGACGGCTCGGGCTTTCGCGGCTGGGCGGCGCAGCCGGGGCTGCGCACGGTGCAGGGGGAGCTGGAGGCGGCGCTGGCGACGGTTCTGCGCGAGCCGGTGCAGCTGACCGTTGCCGGCCGGACCGACACCGGCGTGCACGCCCTGGGCCAGGTGGCCAGCTTCGTCACGGACGCGGAGCTCGACGGCGACCTGGCCCGGCGACTGAACGGCGTCGGCCCCGACGACATCGCCGTCACCGCGGCTACCGCGGCGGCCGACGATTTCGACGCCCGCCACAGCGCCCGCTCGCGCAGCTACCTCTACCGCCTCCTCGCCCGGCCGACCCCCAGCCCGTTCGAGCGGGGCCGCGCCCTCTGGTGGCCTCATCCGATCGACCTCGACGAGCTCGCCGCGTGCGCGGAGGCGCTTCCAGGCAACCACGACTTCACCGCCTTCACCCCCACCCAGAGCGACCACGTCCGCTTCGACCGCGACGTCCTCGCGGCGAGCTGGCGACAGAGCGGCGACCTGCTCGAGTTCCGCATAACCGCCGACGCCTTCATGCGCAACATGGTCCGCGTCCTGGTCGGCACGATGCTCGAAGTGGGCGGAGGCCGCCGCTCCCTCTCAAGCTTCAAACAGCTACTCGCGGGCGCCCCACGCGACGCCGCCGGCGACACCGCTCCCCCCCACGGCCTCTATCTCGAGTCGGTGACCTACGCCTGAAGCGGAGGGCGGGGACCCTCTCGAACGGGCGGATACTCAAAACGGCGGGCTAATTAATTAGTTAGGTCGGCGTTTGTCCGGGCGAGGGGCACCCCGTAGCCGCGCTCCTCCGACGTCAGACCGGGAGGGTCCCCGTGGCCCCGCCCCACCTACACCAACTCGAGATAGACCATCTCCGTCGAGTCCGACCGCCGCGGGCCGAGCTTGACGATCCGCGTGTACCCGCCGGGGCGCTCGACATAGCGCGGCGCGACCTCCTCGAACAGCTTGTGCACGACGAACTTGTCGTTGTGCAGGGTCGCCAAGGCCTGGCGGCGGGCGTGCAGGTCGCCGCGCTTGGCGAGCGTGATCAGCTGCTCGACCTCGGGCTTGACCGCCTTCGCCTTGGCCTGGCTGGTCTTGATCCGCTCGTGCTCGATCAGCTGCTTGGAGAGGTTGGCGAGCAGCGACTCGCGATGCGCCGCGTCGCGGCTGAGCTTGTTCCTCTTCCTGCGGTGGCGCATCGGCTCGCCCTCGGTCTCCTCGCCGCGATCCCTTAGTCCCTGTTCAGGTCGAGACCGCGGGCCTGCAGGGTCTCGATCACTTCCTCGATCGACTTCGAGCCGAAGTTGGGGATCGCGTTCAGCTCCGAGCGCGTCTTGCGCACCAGGTCGCCGACGGTCTGCACGCCGGCGCGCTTGAGGCAGTTGTAGGAGCGCACGCCCAGCTCCAGCTCCTCGATCAGGATCTCGTCGAGGCCGTTGCTGACCGCCACGCCGCCGCCGCTGCTGCCGCCGACGGCGGCGGAGAGCCCGTCGCCGCCCGCGAGCGGGGCCGCGGCCTCGCGCGCGGTGAGCTCCTCGACCCGCTCGGCGTCGGTGAAGATCGCCAGGGTCTTGATCAGGATCTCGGAGGCCTCGCGCAGCGCCGCCGCGGGCTCGATCGAGCCGTCGGTCTCCAGCTCCAGCTCCAGCTTGTCGAAGTCGGTGCGCTGGCCGACGCGGGCGGTGGCGACCGCGTAGGAGGCGCGGCGGATCGGCGAGAAGATCGAGTCGATCGGGATCACGCCGATCGGCTGCTCGTCGGACTTGTTCTCCTCGGCCGGCGAGTAGCCGCGGCCGCGGCCGATCGTCAGGTAGACCTCGAGCTTGGTTTTTTTCTCCAGCGTCGCGATCGGCGCCTCGGGGTTGAGGATCTCGACGCCCGAGGGCAGGTCGATGTCCTTGGCCTTCACCTCGCCCGGGCCGGTCGCCACCAGCGGCGCCTCGACCTCGTCGGCATCGGTGTGCATGCGGACGACGAGGTCCTTCAGGTTGAGCACGATGTCGGTGACGTCCTCCTTGACGCCCGGCACGCTGGAGAACTCGTGCGCGACGCCCTCGATGCGGACGCTGGTGACGGCGGCGCCGCCCAGCGAGGAGAGCAGCACGCGGCGCAGGCTGTTGCCGAAGGTGTAGCCGAAGCCCTTGTCGAGCGGCTCGATCGTGAACTTGCCGTGACGGTCGTCGGCTTTCTCTGCGGTGATACGAGGGACCTGAAAGTCAGTCATGAGTTCCTTGCCTATGGTGTTTCCGAAATCGGGGTCCGGGCTACTTGGAGTACAGCTCGACGATCAGCTGCTCCTGAACCGGCGCCGAGATCTCCGCGCGCTCTGGGTAGCGCAGGACCTTGGCGGTCAGCGAGTCGTGGTCGGCCTGCAGCCAGGCCGGCACGGTTGAGACGAGCTCGGTCGCTTTGCGAATCGTTTCCGTGGCCGCCGAGCCGGACCTGATCGAGATCACGTCCTCGGGGCGCACCTGGTAGGAGGGGACGTCGACGCGGCGCCCGTTGACCTGCCAGTGCCCGTGACGGACGAGCTGGCGGGCCTGGCGGCGCGAGGCGGCGAAGCCGAGCCGCACGAGCACGTTGTCGAGCCGCGACTCGAGCAGCCGCAGCAGGTTCTCGCCGGTCACGCCGTCCTGGCGGGAGGCCCGCTCGTAGTAGGCGCGGAACTGGCTCTCCAGGACCTGGTAGTAGCGGCGCGTCTTCTGCTTCTCGCGCAGCTGCACCCGGTACTCGGACTGGCGCATGCGCCCGCGGCCGTGCTCGCCCGGCGGGTAGGAGCGGCGCTCGACGCCGCACTTGTCGGTGAAGCAGCGCTCGCCCTTGAGGAAGAGCTTCTGCCCCTCGCGGCGGCACTGCTTGCACTGGGCGCCGGTGTCGCGGGCCACTAGACCCTCCTCCGCTTCTTCGGCCGGCAGCCGTTGTGGGCCTGCGGCGAGACGTCCTTGACCGTGGTCACGTCGAGCCCGGCCGCCTGCAGCGAGCGGATCGCCGTCTCGCGGCCGGAGCCGGCGCCCTTGGCGAACACCTCGACCTTTTCCAGCCCGTGCTCCATCCCCTTCTTGGCCGCGGCGTCGGCGGTCACCTGCGCGGCGAACGGGGTCGACTTGCGCGAGCCTTTGAAGCCGGCGGAGCCGGCGGACTCCCAGGCGATCACGTTGCCCTGGGTGTCGGTCAGGGTGACGATCGTGTTGTTGAAGGAGGTCTTGATGTGCGCCTGGCCGTAGGCGATGTTCTTTTTCGCTTTGCGGCGGGTGCGGCCTTTGGCGGGTTTTTTCGCGGCTGCCATGTGTCTTCGTCTACTTCGGCGTCGGCGCCTTGCGCTTGCCGGCGATGCTCATCCGGCGCGGGCCCTTGCGGCCGCGCGCGTTGGTCTTCGTCCGCTGGCCCCGCACCGGCAGGCCGCGCCGGTGGCGCAGGCCGCGATAGGAGCCGATCTCCATCAGCCGTTTGACGTCCTGGGAGCGCTCGCGCCGCAGGTCGCCCTCGACCTCGCGCCGCTCGACCGCCTCGCGCAGGCCGATTACCTCTTCCTCGGTCAGGTCCTTGACCTTGGTGTTCGGGTCGACCTTCGCCTCGGCGAGGATCTCCTGCGCCGTGGTGCGGCCGATGCCGAAGATGTAGGTGAGGCCGACTTCGGCCCGCTTGTCGACCGGGATGTTGATGCCCGCTATGCGCGCCATGCCTGGACCTACCCCTGCCTCTGCTTGTGGCGCGGGTTCTGGCAGATCACGAGGACCGCCCCGTTGCGGCGGATCACCTTGCACTTTTCGCACATCGGCTTTACGGAAGCTCGGACCTTCATCGCTCCGGTGGTCGTCTCGACTACAGGACTCCCGCCCGCCCCATGAATCGGACAGGCAGGCACAAACGGCCCTCTGGGCCGACCGGGAAAGATAGCAGGGGGCGCGTTGCGGGACCCTCGCGGTGGGGAGGTCGGTGGGATCCTCGGGGGACTTGACCACCGCGCGTTCGCGCGGTGGAATCCGCTGCGCGGCTGCGCCGCGCAAACACCGGATTGCACATCGCCGCTTCGCGACATTCCCCCGAGGACCCCACCGACCTCCCATTCGGCGCCCCGAGGCGCTTTGTGAGCGCTGGAAAGGGACGGGCGTCAGGCGGCGATTCGGGCGCCTACCGCGAGTTGGACCTGGCGGTCCGGGGCGGCCATGGCAGCCCTTGAGGCTGCGATGAGCGCCTCCGCGTCCATTCCGTACCGCTCTGCGGCGACGCGCAACGGCCGCTCGAAGTCATGCTTGCGAGTGCCGATGACGTCGATTACCACGGGCCGATCGTCGAGGAAGTGGACGATAACCACGCCGCCTTCGACAGGCACGCCGTGGTCGAGCCGCTCAACCGGCTCCAAAACGATTTCGATGGCGTCCGTAGAGGTCTCGTAGTCAGCTCGCATCATCGCGTCCCAGGGTAAACGGTGATCACCGTGCTCATGTCGTCCAGCGCCAATATCAGGCGAAGCCGAACACCTCGGACCTCGCCGACGTAGACGGGATTCCCATCCGGATCCGCACCGCAGCGATTCTCGGGCACGACGAATGCGCGGATGTCCTCCTCGGTGATGTCGTACTGACGCATCCTGTTCTTGGCGTGTGGCTGAAACGCACACATGACCAAGGGCTGAGCCCCGAAAGCTCTCCCCCCGGCAGCTCGCAATTTGCGAGAAACGACCGGGTCAGCGCGGGACATCGACGATCGCCAGGGTGAAGCCGTCGTAGCCCTTGTCGCCCACGGTCTGGATGGTGGTTGCGGTGACGCGAGGGTCCGCAGCGATCATCGCGTGAAGCTGACGCTGGGCCCGCACCTTCGGGTCGGTGCTATCTGCGTCGGAAAGCGTGCCGTCGCGGACGACGTTGTCGGCGACGATCAGGCCTCCTGGCCGCACGTGCTCCAGCGACCAGGCGAAGTAGTCGGGGGTATGGACCTTGTCGGCGTCGATGAAGACCAGGTCGAACGGGCCCGCCCCCTCGGCCGCAAGCTTCGGGAGCGTCTCGAGCGCGGGCCCCACCCGCAGGTCGACGACATCGGCGAGGCCCGCGCGCTCGAGATTGCCGCGAGCAACCTCGGCGTAATCCGCGTCCGCCTCCAAGCTGACCACCTGGCCACCCTCGGGCAGCGCCCGCCCCAGCCAGATCGTGCTGTAGGCGGCCAGCGTCCCAAACTCCAGCACCGTCCGCGCCCCCATCGCCCGCACCAGGATCTCCAGCATCCGCGCCTGCGGCGGCGACACCTGGATCTCCGGCATCCCCGCATCGATGCCGGCCTTCACCGCCGCCTCGAGCACCTCATCCCCCAGCCCCAGCGAGCCGGAGATGAACTCATCGACCTCAGCCCAACGATCCGCGTCCATCGTGCGACCCTATCGACCACTTCGCGCGGGCACCAGCGAATCCCGGCTACCAGGACCCGCGCGTCAGCTTGCCCGCTGAAGCGCTACTCGTCCTCGTGCCAGGGGGTCAAGATGCGGGGGCCGTCGGCTGTTACGGCGACGGTGAACTCGAAGTGGGCGGCGAGGGAGCCGTCCTCCGAGTAGACGGCCCAGCCGTCGTCGCCGATCTTGACCAGCGGGCCGCCGGCGTTGACCATCGGCTCGATCGCCAGCACGGCGCCCTCCTCGAGCTCCGGGCCCTTGCCCGGCTCGCCGAAGTTCGGCACCTGCGGGTCCTCGTGCATGTCGCGGCCGATCCCGTGGCCGACCAGGGTGCGGATGATCGAGAGGCCCTCGATCTCGACCGCCTTCTGGATCGCCGCCGAGACGTCGCCGAGGTGGTTGCCGGGCCGCATCTGCTCGGCGCCGGCGAAGAGCGCCGCCTTGGTCACGTCGAGCAGCTTGCGCGCCTCCGGCGAGATCGAGCCGATCGGCACGGTGATCGCCGCGTCGGCGACCCAGCCGTCCTTGACCACGCCGACGTCGACCGAGAGCACGTCGCCGCGTTTCAGCGCGTACGGGCTGGGGATGCCGTGGACGACCATCGAGTTCGGCGAGGCGCAGATCGAGCCCGGGAAGCCGCGATAGCCCTTGAAGGCGGGCTCCGCCCCCTGCGAGCGGATGAACTTCTCCGCCGCCGCGTCGAGCTCCTTCGTCGTCACCCCGGGGCGCGCCTTCGCCGCCAGCATGCGCAGGCAACGGACGAGGATCCGTCCGGAGGTCGCCATTTGATCGACCTGCTCTGGGGTCTTCCTGATGATCATCCGGTACATGGCCGCTGCAAGCCCTGGTCTTCGCGGCCCTTAGAAATCGTCTTCGATTTTCAGCGTGGCGAGAGTCCGCCGCAGCTCCTCGGCGACCGCGTCGGGCGCGGCGCCGCCGTCGATCCGGCGCAGCAGGCTCTGGTGGTCGTAGAACTCGATCAGCGGCTCGGTCTTCTCATGGTAGGTGGAGAGCCGGTGGGCGATCACCTCGGGTTCATCGTCGTCGCGGACGACCAGCTCGCTGCCGTCGATGTCGCAGACGCCCTGCTTCTCGGGCGGGTTGAACTCGATGTGGAAGACGTGCCCGTTCTCGACGCAGGTGCGGCGGCCGCCGAGCCGCCGCATCACCTCCTCGTCGCTCGCGTCGATCAGCAGCACGGCTGTCAGCGCGCGGCCGAGCTCCTCCAGCTTCGCCGCCAGCGCCTCCGCCTGCGGGACGGTGCGCGGGAAGCCGTCGAGGATGAAGCCGTCGGCCGCCTCGGCGGAATCGATCCGCTCGGCGATCGCGCCGACGATCACCTCGTCGGGCACCAGGTCCCCCCGGTCCATGTACTCCTTCGCCACCTTCCCGAGCTCGGTTTCGTCCCTGACCGCAGCCCTCAAGATGTCCCCCGTAGCCCAATAGGGCAAGTCGAGGTCTTCCTGAAGCCTCTCCCCCTGCGTGCCCTTCCCGCTGCCGGGCGGGCCTAGAAGTACGAGATTCAATTCATTCATCGAAGGGAGAGAGAATATGGCTTTGGATGTCGAGACCGAAGACCCCGGACGGTCGGCTCCTCTCCGCGTGCGCGCGGGGGCGTGTCTGACCGAGCAGATCAAGGACGCAGGGCGCCGCCTTTGGTGGCGCCAAAGGCAAGCCCGAGGACGCCGAGATGCGACGTGTCAGACGCGTCATCCGTGCGTGGGAGGAGAGGGGGCGCCCGTCCAATGCGCCGATTTGCAGCGTCCTCAACCTATTTCAGAAAGCCCTCGTAGTTGCGCATCATCAGTTGAGCCTCTAACTGCTTGACCGTATCTAGAGCTACACCGATCACGATCAGGATCGAGGTCCCGCCAAAGAAGAAGTTGGCCGAGGTCTGGCTGATCAGGATCGTCGGCAGCGCCGCCACCGCGCCGAGGTAGAGGGCGCCGGGGAAGGTGAGGCGCGAGAGGATGCGGTCGAGGTACTCCGCGGTCGGCCTGCCCGGGCGGACGCCGGGGATGAAGCCGCCGTATTTCTTCAGGTTGTCGGCCTGGTCGACCGGATTGAAGGTCACCGCCGTGTAGAAGTAGGTGAAGATGACGATGAAGAACACCTCGCCGACCACGTAGGCCCAGCCGTTGGGGCTGAAGAAGGCGGCGAAGTCGAGCGCCGCGGGCGTGTTCAGCAGCTGCCCGATCGTCGGCGGGAAGGCCATGATCGAGGCGGCGAAGATGACCGGGATGACGCCCGCCATGTTGACCCGCAGCGGCAGGTAGGTCGAGCCGCCGGAGGTCATTTTGCGGCCGACCATCCGTTTCGCGTACTGGACCGGGATGCGCCGCTGCCCCTCCTGGACGAAGACGATCGCGACGATCACCGCGAGGGCGATGAAGGGCATCATCACGACGAATACCTGGTCGGGGTTGGTCCACCAGGCGCTGAGCCCGCCGGGCAGGCCGGAGACGATCGAGGCGAAGATCATCAGCGAGATGCCGTTGCCGATGCCGCGCTGGGTGATCAGCTCGCCGAGCCACATCAGCAGCGTGCAGCCCGCCGTCAGGCAGATCACGATCAGCAGGATCTTCGGCCCGTTGAGGGTTCCGAGGAAGTTGTTGCCCGCCGAGCTGCCGAAGGAGCGGAAGAGGAACACGTAGCCGAAGGACTGGCCGAAGGCGAGGCCGACCGTGAGGTAGCGCGTGTACTGGGTGATCTTCTGCTGCCCGACCTCGCCTTCTTTCTGCAGTTTCTCCAGCGAGGGCACGACCACCGTCAGCAGCTGCAGGATGATCGAGGCGGTGATGTAGGGCATGATCCCCAGCGCGAACAGCGAGAGGCGCGAGAGCCCGCCGCCGGAGAACGTGTTGAGGAAGTTGAGGATGTTGCCGCCTTCGAAGTTGGCGGAGAGTTCCTTGACGGCGTTGACGTCGACGCCGGGCGCGGGGATGTAGGCGCCGAGCCGGTACAGCAAGAGCATCGCCGCGGTGAACGCGAGCTTCTTGCGAATCTCCGCGACGGCGAAAGCGTTCGCAATAGTCCTGAGCATTACGGCTCCAGAGTGTGACAGGAACCGCCGGCCGCCTCGATCTTCTCCCTGGCGGCGGCGCTGAAGGCGTGCGCGTGGACGTCGAGCTTCTTCGAGATCTCGCCCCGGGCGAGGATCTTGACCGGGTCGGAGCGCTTCGCCAGCCCCTTCTCCTTCAGCGCGCCGGGGTCGACCTCGGCGCCGGCGTCGAAGCGCGCCTCGAGGTCGCCGACGTTGACCGGCTGGGTCGCGGTGCGGAAGTTCTCGAACGGCATCGACTGCTTTTTGTGCGGGCCGCGGAGCTTTCGCATCCGCATGTGGATCGGGTTCTGGCCGCCCTCGTAGCCGGCCTTGCGCTTCGACCCCGAGCGCGCGCCGTAGCCCTTGTGCCCCCGCCCGGAGGTCTTCCCGACGCCCGAGCCCTCGCCACGCCCCAACCGCTTGCGCGGCCGCCGCGACCCGGGCTTCGGCTTCAGGTTGTGCAGCCCGATCTGCTCAGAGCGAGGCGTGCCTTTGGAAGCTTTCTCAGCCACCGCTCACCTCCACGAGGTGAGAGACAACCGTCAGCTGCCCCTGCAACTGCGGCGAGTCCTTCTTCTCGCTGGCGCTGCCGATCTTCCCCAGCCCAAGCGCGTAGAGCGTCGCTTTCTGGTTGGGGTTGGACCCGTTCAAAGACTTGACCTGCTTGATCTTGACCGAGCTCACGACTGCTCCTCAGCTTTCTCCTCCGCCGGGGCGGTCGCCTCCTCGGCCTGGCCTGGCGCCTCATCGGCCGGGGCGCTCGCCTCAGCCGCCGGGGCTGGCGCCTCCCCGGCCTCCCCACCCGCGGGTGGCGGACCCGTGGGCTGATCGGCCTCGTCCTGAATCGTCTCGGTGGCTCCATTCGACTTCTGAACCCCAAGAACCTGAGCAACCGTGAGCCCCCGCAGCTCGGCAACCTCCTCGGGCCTGCGCAAGCGCACCAAGCCGTCCATCGTCGCCTTGACGAGGTTGATCGGGTTCTGCGTCCCGATGCTCTTGGTCAGCACGTCGCGCACCCCCCCGAGCTCGAGCACGGCCCGCACCCCGCCGCCGGCGATCACCCCGGTGCCGGGGCTGGCCGGCCGCAGCACGACGTGCCCGGCGCCGTAGCGCCCGACGATCTTGTGGGTCAGGGTCTGCCCGTATTTGGGCACGCGGATCAGGGCCTTGCGCGCGTTCTCGACCGCCTTCTGGATCGCCAGCGGCACCTCGCGCGCCTTGCCGTAGCCGATCCCGACGACGCCCTCTTCGTCGCCGACGGCGACCAGCGCGGTGAAGGAGAAGCGGCGACCGCCCTTGACCACCTTGGCGACGCGGTTGATCTCGATCACCCGCTCCTGGAGATCCAGCCCCCGCGGGGAGACGGTCTCGACATTGGTCATGTCCATGCCCTTCATCGGACCGGACACCGTAGCTGAATGGAGGGCACGCGGCGCGCCATCAGAACTTCAACCCCCGCTCGCGGGCGCCTTCGGCCAAGGCCTTCACCCGGCCGTGGAACTTGTAGCCGCCGCGGTCGAAGACGCAGCTCTCGATGCCGGCTTTCTGCGCCCGCTCGGCGAGCAGCTCGCCCGCCCGCTTGGCCTGCTCTTCGGCCGAGAGCGCGCGCAGCTCCGGCTCGGTCCAGTTGACGGCGGCGAGCGTGTGGCCGGCGGCGTCGTCGACCAGCTGGGCGAAGACGCCGCGGTTGGAGCGGTAGACGGAGAGGCGCGGGCGGGCGGCGCTGCCGACGATGCGGGCGCGCACGCGACGGCGGCGGCGCAGGCGCTGCTGGCGCTTGGTCGTGACGCTCATGCGCGCTTGCCCACCTTCCTGGTGACCTGCTCGTCGCGGTAGCGGATCCCCTTGCCCTTGTAGGGCTCGGGCGGGCGGCGCTTGCGGATGTCCGCTGCCACCTGGCCGACCAGCTGCTTGTCGATCCCACGCACGACGACCTCGGTCGGCTGCGGAACCTCGAACTCGATCCCCTCCGGCGGCTCGATCGCGACCGGATGCGAGTAGCCGAGCGCCATCTCGAGGCTCTTGCCCTTCAGCTGCGCGCGGTAGCCGACGCCCTGGATCTCCAGCCGTTTCTCGAAGCCGTCGACGACCCCCTCGACCATGTTCGCGATCAGGCTGCGGGTCAGACCGTGCAGGGCGCGGTGCTCGCCGCGGTCGGTGGGACGGCTGACGGTCACCGTGCCGTCTTCCTGCTCGACCTTCATGTCGGCGTCCAGCGCCTGCGCCAGCTCGCCCTTCGGTCCCTTGACGGCGACCCGCCCGGGGGCGACCTCGACCGTCACGGACTCCGGGACCGGGATCGGTTTTCTTCCAATGCGACTCATGATCCACCTGCGGGTGCTTTACCAGACATACGCGACCACCTCGCCGCCGACGCCTTTCCGCTTCGCCTCGTGGCCGGTCATCACGCCGACCGAGGTGCTGATGATCGCCGTGCCCGTGCCGCCGTCGACCCGCGGCACTTCGGTGTGGTCGACGTAGCGCCGCCGCCCCGGCCGCGAGATCCGCTCCAGGCCGGCGATCACCGGACGCCGGTCCTCGGTGTACTTGAGCCGGATCTCGAGCGCCTCGCCGACCTTGGCGGGCCTGCGCGCGAAGCTCTGGATGTACCCCTGCTCCGCGAGGATGCGGGTCATCTCCTCCTTCAGCCGCGAAGCCGGGATCCGCACGTCGTCGTGGCCGGAGCCGAGCGCGTTGCGGATCCGGGTCAGGTAATCGGCTATCGGGTCGTTCAGCATCTTCCGGGGTTCCTGTCTGCCTACCAGCTCGACTTGGTCATTCCGGGGACGTACCCCTCGTGGGCCGCCTCGCGCAGGCAGATCCGGCAGAGGCCGAACTTGCGGAAGTAGCCGCGCGGGCGGCCGCAGCGCCGGCAGCGGTTGTACTCGCGCGACTTGAACTTGGCCTTGCGGCCCTGCTTCACCTTCATCGAGGTCTTAGCCATCTTCAGAACCTTCTTTCTCGTCCTTTGAGGAGGCGTCTGCGGCGGGGACGCCCTCGCCCTCCTGATCGTCGCCCTCCTCGCTCTCGGGCTCCGGCGTCGCGTAGGCCTCCGGATTCTCCTCCTTCAGCTGCTCCAGCGCGACCTGCTCGGCCTCGGCCCGCCGGCGGGCCTCCTCCTTGCGCTGCTCCTCCTCGGCTTCGGCCTGCGCCTGGGCTTCGGCTTCGCCGGCGGCGCCGGGGCGGCCCTCTTTGGCAAACGGCATGCCCAGCCCGAGCAGCAGCTCGAAGGCCTCGGCGTCGGTCTGCGCGGAGGTCGCGATCGTCACGTCGAGCCCCCGCACCTCGTCGATCGAGTCGTAGTCGATTTCCGGGAAGATCAGCTGCTCCTTGACGCCCATCGAGTAGTTGCCGCGACCGTCGAAGGAACGCGGGTTGAGCCCGCGGAAGTCGCGGATGCGCGGCACGGCGATCGAGGTCAGGCGGTCGAGGAACTCCCACATGCGCGCCCGGCGCAGGGTGACCGAGAGCCCGACCGGCATGCCTTCGCGCACCTTGAAGGACGCGATCGACTTGCGCGCCCGGCGCACGTTCGGCTGCTGGCCGGCGATCGTCGCCAGCTGCTGCTGCGCGGCTTCGAGCATCTTCGCGTTCTGCCGCGCCTCGCCTAGCCCCATGTTGAGCACGATCTTCTGCAGGCGCGGCGCCTGCATCGCGCTCGTGTAGCCGAATTTCCGCCTCAGCGCCGGCGCGACCTCCTGCTCGTAGCGCTCGCGCAGGCGCGGCGGCGGCGCGGCCTGTGACTGCGGGGTCGTCGCCGCCTCCACTAGAAGCTCACCCCGCTCCGCTTCGCGTAGCGCTCGCGCTTGCCGCCTTCGTCGCGGCGCACGCCGACCCGCGTCGGCTTGTTGTCTTTGGGGTCGAGCAGCATCACGTTGGAGACGTGGATCGGCCCCTCCTTGTCGACGATGCCGCCCATCTGCTGGCTCGCTTTCTGCACGTCCTGCACCGGTTTGGGTTTTTCGTGCCGCTTGACCATGTTGAGGCCCTCGACGTAGACACGGCTCTTTTTCGGCTCGGTGCGGATCACCCGTCCGGTCTTGCCGGCGTCCTTGCCGCCGATCACGATGACGTTGTCGTCTTTTCTGATTCTCATAGTGAACCCTCGAAGGCCTACAGGACCTCGGGCGCCAAAGAGACGATTTTCATGAAATTGCGCTCACGCAGCTCGCGGGCCACCGGCCCGAAGATGCGGGTGCCGCGCGGGTTGTTCGAGGCCGGGTCGATCAGCACGGCGGCGTTTTCGTCGAAGGCGATGTAGGTGCCGTCGGAGCGGCCGAGCTGCTTCTTCGTTCGCACGACGACCGCCTGCACGACCTCGCCCTTGCGCACGCCGCCCTGCGGGCTGGCCTGTTTGACCGTCGCCGTGATCACGTCGCCGACGCCCGCGTAGCGGCGGTGCGAGCCGCCTTTGACGCGGATGCAGAGGATCTCCCGGGCGCCCGAGTTGTCCGCGACCTTCAATCTCGACTCCTGCTGGATCATCGTCCTTACTTCCTCACTTGGCCTTCTCGAGGACCTCGACCAGGCGCCAGCGCTTGGTCTTCGACAGCGGCCGGGTCTCGACCACGCGCACGGTGTCTCCCTCGCCCGCCTCGTTGCGCTCGTCGTGCGCGTGCAGCGTGCGCGAGCGGCGGATCACCTTCTCGTAGGTCGGGTGGCGGCGCACGATGTCGACCCGCACGGTGATCGACTTCTCCGCCTTGTCGGAGACGACGATCCCCTGCCGCACCTTGGCCGCGTTGGAGTCCTTCGCGGCAACCGGCGTCCCGGCGCCCTGCGTCCGATCCTTCTTCGCCGCGGCCCTTTCCTTGCGCCGTTCCTCGGCCTTCCGCTTCCGAACGGCCTCGCGCTCCGCCTTCCGCTCCTCGGGCGAACGTTGCGGCTTGGCCTCATGCGGCCGGCGCGAACGCTGAAGCCTGCGCCGCTCCTTCCAGGGAAGCTGCTCCTCCTCGGACGGTTCAGCCGCCGGGGCCTCCGCCGCTTCGGCCGCATCCTGATCCTCGTCAGCCGACTCCTCCTCTCCCGCGGGTGGCGGGGTAGGGGGGACCTCCCCCGAGGAAGCTTCAGCTACCGCAGGGGGAGGTGGGTCCCCTGCCCCGACAGGACCCGCGGGCTGCGAGGCCTCGTCCTTTGGAGCGTCCTGCTCGGAGGTCTCGTCCTGCGTCGTCTCGTCTTTTTTCGTCTCGTCCTCAGCCATCATTTCCTCAGCTCTCGCTCGACGTCGATCCCCCGCTCCTTCGCCACGGTCAGCAGCCGCGCCACGTCGCGCTTGGCCTGCCCGAGCCGCGCCGTGTTCTCCAGCTCGCCGGTCGCGTGGCGGAAGCGCAGGTTGAACGACTCCTGCTTGGCGTCGATCAATTTCGCCACCAGCTCGTCGTCTTTCAGGTTGTGCGCCTCGGCGGCCTTCACGACTCGACTCCCTCGCGCATGACGAATTTGGTCCTCATCGGGAGCTTGTGGCCGGCCAGGCGCAGCGCCTCGCGGGCCAGCTCCTCGGGCACGCCGGCGAGCTCGAACATCACCTTGCCGGGCTTGACCACTGCCACCCAGCCCTCCGGGTTGCCCTTGCCCGAGCCCATCCGCGTCTCGGCGGGCTTCTTCGTGTAGGGCTTGTCGGGGAAGACGTTGATCCAGACCTTGCCGCCGCGTTTGATCTTGCGGGTCATCGCCACGCGGGCGGCCTCGATCTGGCGGTTGGTGATCCAGCCGCGGTCGAGCGCCTTCAGCCCGTACTCGCCGAAGGCGACGTGGCTGCCGCCCTTGGTGTTGCCGCGCATCCGGCCGCGCATCTGCTTGCGGTGCTTGACCCGCTTCGGCATCAGCATCGCTAGCGTCCCCCCCTGTCCCTGCCGCCGCCGGCGCGATCGCCCGGACGGTTGCCGCGACCGCGACCGCGACCTCCACCACCGCCGCTGCCCTGCTGCTCGCCGTCAGCCGGGACCTGGTCGGAGCGGAAGCCCTCCGGCATCACCTCGCCCTTGTTGATCCAGCATTTGACGCCGATCCGGCCGGCGGTCGTGCGCGCCTCGTAGAAGCCGTAGTCGATGTTGGCGCGCAGCGTGTGCAGCGGCACGCGGCCGTCGGAGTAGCTTTCGGTCCGGGCCATCTCCGAGCCGCCGAGCCGGCCGGACACCTGCAACTTGACGCCTTTGGCGCCGGAGCGCATCGCCGAGGTGAGGGCGCGTTTCATCGCCCGCCGGAAGGCGACCCGGTTCTGCAGCTGCTCGGCGATCGACTGGGCGACCAGTTTGGCGTCGAGCTCGGGGCGCTTCACCTCGCGGATGTTGACCTTCACCGGGCTGCCGGTGAGCTTGTGCAGCTCCTTGCGCAGGGCGTCGACTTCGCTGCCCGATTTGCCGATCACGATGCCGGGGCGCGCGGTGTGGATGTCGACCGAGACCTCGCCGCGGCGCTCGATCGTGATGTCGGAGAGCCCGGCGTGGGCGAGTTTGCCTTCGATGTGGCTGCGGATCGACAGGTCCTCCTCGAGCACGTCGGCGAAGCCCTTCTCGTCGAACCAGTTCGATTTCCAGTCCTGGATGTAGCCGACGCGGAAGCCGCCGGGGTGGATCTTCTGTCCCATGCCCTCAGGCCTCCTCTTCGGGGGAAAGCGCCACGGCGATGTGGCTGGTTCGCTTGTTGATCGGGGTCGCCCGGCCGAGCGCCCGCGGGCGGTAGCGGCGCAGCGTCGGGCCTTCGTCGACGGTGATCTCGGCGACCCGCATCTCGTCGGCGACGAGGTCGTAGTTGTTCTCCGCGTTGGCGGCCGCCGAGTCGATCAGCTTGCCGATGTCGCGGGCGGCGCCCCGGGGCGAGAACTGCAGCAGCGCCCGCGCCTTCTCGATCTGCAGGCCGCGCACCTGGTCGGCGACCAGCCGCGCCTTGCGCGGCGCGACCCGCACGTAGCGCGAGCTGGCGCGGACGACCAGCGGCGCGGCCCCGCGTCCGGCCCCAGAAGAGTCAGACCGTGACTGGGACCGGCCGCGGGGCTCATCACCCGGCGGCTGCTCCGCTTCGCGTCCGCTGCCGCCGGCAGCACCCTTGGCCTTGGGGTCCTCTTTCTCCGACGTCTTTTTCGGCGCGGCTTTGCGTTTTTTCGCCGCGGCCTCTTTGCCGGCTGCTTTTTTCGCCGCCGGCTTCTTGGCCTTTTTTGCCTCTTTTTTGGCCTCCTCGTTTTTTTTCTCGTCAGCCATCAGGAGCTCACCTACTCGCCCTTGCCGGTGCCGGAGTGGGCGCGGAAGGTCCGCGTCGGCGCGAACTCGCCGAGCTTGTGCCCGACCATCGACTCCGAGATGAAGACCGGCACGTGTTTCTTGCCGTCGTGGACGGCGATCGTGTGGCCGACCATCTCCGGGAAGACCGTCGAGGTCCGCGACCAGGTTTTGACCATCTGCTTCTGGCCGGAGTCGTTCATCGCCGCGATCCGCTTCATCAGCGCCGCTTCCACCCACGGGCCCTTTTTCGTCGAGCGTCCCATCAGTCAGCCACTCTCCTAACGCTTCTTCTTCCCGCGGCGGCGGCCGCGCACGATGTAGCGGTTGGACGGCTTGCTCTTCTTGCGCGTGCGGTAGCCGAGCGTCGGCTTGCCCCAGGGGGTCACCGGGTGGCCGCCCGGCGTGTGGTGGGCCTCGCCGCCGCCGTGCGGGTGGTCGACCGGGTTCATCGCCACGCCGCGCGTCTGCGGCCGCTTGCCCTTGTGCCGGTTGCGCCCGGCCTTGCCGACCTTGACGTTCTGGTGCTCGGCGTTGGAGAGCTGGCCGACCGTGGCGCGGCACTCGGCCCGCACCATGCGCATCTCCGAGGAGGGCAGGCGCAGGGTGACCATCTCCCCCTCCTTGGCGACCAGCTGGATCGCCGTGCCCGCGGCGCGGCCCAGCTTGCCGCCCTGGCCCGCGGTCAGCTCGACGTTGTGGACGATCGTGCCGGTCGGCATCTCGCCCAGCGCCATCGCGTGACCCGGTTTGACGTCGGCGCCATCGCCGGACCGCACGGTGTCGCCGGCCTTCAGGCTCGCCGGGGCGAGGATGTAGCTCTTCTCGCCGTCGGCGTAGTGGATCAGCGCGATGTAGCAGCTGCGGTTGGGGTCGTACTCGATGCCGGCGACCTTCGCCGGCACGCCGTCCTTGCGCCGCTTGAAGTCGATCTTGCGGTAGCGCCGCTTGGCGCCGCCGCCGCGGTGGCGGGCGGTGACGCGGCCGTTGGCGTTGCGCCCGCCGCTCTTGCGCAGCCCCTCGGTCAGCTTGCGCTCCGGCTCGCTCGCGGTCAGCTGCTCGCGCAGCGGGTAGGTGGCGAAGCGGCGCCCCGGGCTGGTCGGTTTGGTCTTGCGGTTCGGCATGGCTCTCTTCCCTACGCGGTCTCGGCGCCTTCGAACAGCTCGATCCGCTCGCCCGGCATCAGCTGGACGATCGCCTTCTTCCAGGCGCGCGTGCGCCCTTTGCCGAGGCCGCGACGCTTCGGCTTCGCGCGCACCTTCGAGGTGCGCACCTCGGCGACGGCGACGTCGAAGATCTCTTCCACGGCGCGCGCGATCTGCGTCTTGTGGGCGCGGTCGTCGACCCGGAAGGTGTACTTGCCCTCGGCGATCAGCGCGTAGCTCTTCTCCGAGACGACCGGGCGGATGATCACGGTGCGCGCGTCCATTAGCCAAGCCTCCCCTCGAGCGCCGCGAGCGCCTTTTCGGAGATCGCGATCGAGGCGGCGCCGACCGCGTCGGCTACGCCGAGCGCGCCGACCTCGACGACGGTCACGCGGGCGATGTTGCGGAAGCTCTTCAGCGCGCCGGTCTCCGCGGCGTCGAGGACGACCAGGGTCGGGCGCCGGGCGCCCCACTTCTCGAGCGCCGCGGCCGCCTGCTTGGTCGAGGGGGTCTCGAAGGCGCCGGCGTCGAGCACCGCGACGCTGCCGCGCTCGGCGTGGACGGAGAGGGCGGCGCGCATCGCCTTGCGGCGCGCCTTGCGGTTGACCTTGACCGTGTAGTGGCGCGGCTTGGGCCCGAAGGCGACGCCGCCGCCGAAGCGGTTGGGGACGCCGAGCGTGCCGGCGCGGGCGCGGCCGGTCCCCTTCTGCCGCCAGGCCTTGGCGGTGGTGAAGGCGACCTCGGCGCGGGTCAGGGTCGAGGCGGTGCCGCGGCGGCGCGAGGCGAGGTCGGCGCGCGCCGTCTCGTGCACCAGCGAGTGGTGGAAGGGCTCGGAGAAGAGCGCTTTCGGCAGCTCGGCTTTCGTCGTCTTGCCGAGCACGGTCGCTTTAGCCATCGGTCCGCACCTCGATCAGCGAGTTGCGCGAGCCGGGGACCGAGCCCTTGAGCAGCAGCAGGTTGCGCTCGGCGTCGACCTCGGCGACTTCGAGGCCGCGCTGAGTGGTGCGCTTGGCGCCCATCTGGCCCGGCATCCGCTGCCCTTTGAAGACCCGGCCGGGGAAGGTGCTGGCGCCGACCGCGCCGGGCGCGCGGACGTTGTGCGAGCCGTGCGTGACCGGGCCGCGGCCGAAGTTGTGGCGCTTGATCCCGCCCTGGAAGCCCTTGCCGATCGAGGCGCCGGAGACCTTCACCTTCTGGCCCGCCTCGAAGGCGGCGACGGTGACGTCGTCGCCGACCTTCGGGCCCTCGTCGCCCTCGGCGCCGAGGTCCTCGTCGCGGAACTCGGCCAGGTGGCGCAGCGGCGGCGCGCCGGCCTTCTTCAGGTGGCCGAGCTCGGCCCTGCTCAGCTTGCGCTCGGCGACCTCCTCGAAGGCGAGCTGCACGGCGGCGTAGCCGTCGCGCTCGGCGTCGCGGACCGCGGTCACCTTGCAGGGCCCGGCCGCGACGACGGTGACGGGGACGACCGTGCCGTCCTCGCGAAAGACCTGCGTCATGCCGAGCTTCTTGCCGAGGATCGCCGCCATATCAGCCTCTACAGCCTGATCTCGATGTCGACGCCGGCCGGCAGCGAGTCGAGGCGCTGCAGCGAGTCGACGGTTTTCGGCGACGGCTGGAGGATGTCGATCAGGCGCTTGTGGGTGCGGATCTCGAAGTGCTCGCGCGAGTCCTTGTCCTTGAACGGGGACTTGATCACGCAGTAGACGTTCTTCTCGGTCGGCAGGGGGACCGGGCCGGAGACGCTGGCGCCGGTGCGCTCCGCGGTCTCGACGATCTCGCGGGCAGCCCGATCTATGGCGTCGTGGTCGTACGCCTTCAGTCGGATGCGGATTTTCTGTGCCGCGATCGTCGCCACGGTTTCGCCTCTCTCTGCTGTTCCTTCCCCACGCGTCTCACCGCGCGGAAGGGGCGCCGCCCCATGTTGGTGGGGCGCCGCCCCGGTCGTATGTCCTTTTCAGTTGTCGCGCCGCCTGCGGGCGGCGGGAGGGCGGGCCGGGCCCGCCCCCGGGGTGCTACTCGATGATCTCCGAGACGACCCCCGACCCGACGGTCCGGCCGCCCTCGCGAATCGCGAAGCGCAGGCCCTGGTCCATCGCGATCGGCTGGATCAGCTCGATCGTCATCTCGACGTTGTCGCCCGGCATCACCATCTCGGTCCCCTCGGGGAGGTTGGCGATCCCGGTCACGTCGGTCGTGCGGAAGTAGAACTGAGGCCGGTAGCCGGAGAAGAACGGCGTGTGACGGCCGCCCTCCTCCTTCTTCAGGCAGTAGACCTCGGCCTTGAACTTGGTGTGCGGGGTGATCGAGCCGGGCTTGCAGAGCACCTGGCCGCGCTCGATCTCCTCGCGCTTGGTGCCGCGCAGCAGGGCGCCGATGTTGTCGCCGGCCTGGCCCTGGTCGAGCATCTTGCGGAACATCTCGACCCCGGTGACGGTGGTCGTCGTCGTGTCCTTGATCCCGACGATCTCGACCTCGTCGCCGGTGTTGACGATCCCCTGCTCGACGCGGCCGGTGGCGACGGTGCCGCGGCCGGTGATCGAGAAGATGTCCTCGATCGGCATCAGGAACGGTTTGTCGAGGTCGCGCTCCGGCGCCGGAATGTAGGAGTCGAGCGCTTCCGCCAGTTCGTAGATCGCCTTCTGCGCATCTTCGTCGCCCTCCAGCGCCTTCAGCGCCGAGCCTTTGACGATCGGCGTGTCCTCGCCGGGGAAGTCGTACTCGTCGAGCAGTTCCTTGACCTCCTCCTCGACCAGCTCGATCAGTTCCTCGTCGTCGACCTGGTCGACCTTGTTGAGGAAGACGACGACGTGCGGCACGTTGACCTGGCGGGCGAGCAGGATGTGCTCGCGGGTCTGCGGCATGACGCCGTCAGCCGCCGAGACGACGAGGATCGCGCCGTCCATCTGCGCGGCGCCGGTGATCATGTTCTTGACGTAGTCGGCGTGGCCCGGGCAGTCGACGTGGGCGTAGTGACGGTTCTCCGTCTCGTACTCGACGTGCGAGGTCGCGATCGTGATCCCGCGCTCCTTCTCCTCCGGGGCGTTGTCGATCTCCGCGAAGCTCTTCGCCTCGGTCTCGCCTTTGCCGGAGAGCGTGGTGGTGATCGCGGCCGTCAGCGTCGTCTTGCCGTGGTCGATGTGACCGATGGTGCCGACGTTCACGTGCGGCTTGTCGCGCTCGAACTTCTCCTTTGACATCTGCTCTCCGCTCTACCTTTCTAAGTTGGGAATTTGTCTCTGTTGTCTGCGGGCGAACCTGGGAAATATAGCCAGATTCACGAGCTCGCTCCGACCGGCTCGCCGGATCGGTGCTCGACGATCTCCTCGGCGATGTTCGCGGGGACCTCTTCGTAGCGCTCGAACTGCATCGTGTAGGTCGCCCTGCCCTGGGTCGAGGAGCGCAGGTCGGTGGCGTAGCCGAACATCTCGCCGAGCGGCACGAAGGCCTGCACGGCGAGCGCGTTGCCCCGCTGCTCCTGGCCCTGGACTTTGCCGCGGCGGCGCGAGAGGTCGCCGATCACGTCGCCGAGGAACTCCTCCGGGGTGACCACCTCGACCGCCATCACCGGCTCCAGCAGGACCGGGTTGGCCCTGCGGGCGGCGTCCTGGATCGCCATCGAGCCGGCGATCTTGAAGGCCATCTCCGAGGAGTCGACGTCGTGCGAGGAGCCGTCGATCAGTTCCGCCTTCACGTCGACCATCGGGTAGCCGGCCTTGATCCCGTTCTCGAGCGCCTCGCGCATGCCTTCCTCGGCCGGGCCGATGAATTCGCCGGGGATCACGCCGCCCTTGATCTTGTTCTCGAAGACGAAGCCCTCGCCGGGCGCCGGCTCGACGTTGATCACGACGTGGCCGAACTGGCCGCGGCCGCCGGTCTGGCGGACGAAGCGCGCCTCGACCTTGGGCACGGCCTTGCGGATCGTCTCGCGGTAGGCGACCTGCGGCTTGCCGACGTTGGCGTCGACTTTGAACTCGCGCAGCATCCGGTCGACGATCACCTCGAGGTGCAGCTCGCCCATCCCGTGGATCAGCGTCTGGCCGGTTTCCTCGTCGGATTCGATCCTGAAGGTCGGGTCCTCCTCGCCGAGCCGCTGCAGGGCGTTGCCCATCTTCTCCTGGTCGGATTTGGTCTTCGGCTCGATCGCCACCGCGATCACCGTCTCCGGGAATTCGATGCTCTCCAGGGCGATCGGCGCGTCCGGGGCGGAGAGCGTGTCGCCGGTGCCGGTTTCTTTCAGCCCGACGCCGGCGCAGATGTCGCCCGCGTAGCACTCGTCGATCTCCTCGCGGCTGTTCGCGTGCATCATCAGCAGGCGGCCGACCCGCTCGGTCTTGCCGGTCGTCACGTTGAGCACCCGGCCGCCTTTCTCGAGTTTGCCCGAGTAGACGCGGAAGTAGGTCAGCTTGCCGACGTAGGGATCGGTCATCACCTTGAAGGCGAGCGCGGCGAAGGGGCCGCTGTCGTCGGCCGGCCGCGTGTCCTCGGTCGGCTCGCTCTCCCCCTTGCCCGCCGGGACGAGGCCCTCGACCGGAGGCACCTCGAGCGGCGAGGGCAGCAGTTCGACGATCGCGTCGAGCAGCGGCTGCACGCCCTTGTTCTTGAACGAGGAGCCGCAGAGCACCGGCGTGATCTTGGTCGAGAGGCAGGCGGCGTGCAGCGAGGCGCGCAGCTTCTCCTCCGGGATCTCCTCCTCGCCGAGGAACGCCTCCATCAGCTCTTCGTCGAAGTCGGCGCAGGCTTCGATCAGCTGGTTGCGGTATTCCTCGGCCTGCGCGGCGAGCTCCTCGGGGATCTCGACCTCGTCGTAGGCGGCGCCGAGCTCGTCGGTCCAGATCAGGCCCTTCATCTTCACCAGGTCGACGACGCCCTGGAAGTCGTCCTCGGCGCCGATCGGCAGCTGGATCGGCAGCGGGCTGGCGCCGAGCCGGTCGGTCATCGTCTCCACCGAGTGGAAGAAGTCGGCGCCGGTGCGGTCCATCTTGTTGATGTAGGCGAAGCGGGGCACGCCGTACTTGTCGGCCTGGCGCCAGACGGTCTCCGACTGCGGCTCGACCCCGGCGACGGCGTCGAAGACGGCGACGGCGCCGTCGAGCACGCGCAGGCTGCGCTCGACCTCGACCGTGAAGTCGACGTGGCCCGGCGTGTCGATGATGTTGACCCGGTGGCCCTGCCACTCGCAGGCCGTCGCGGCGGAGGTGATCGTGATCCCGCGTTCCTGCTCCTGCTCCATCCAGTCCATCACCGCAGCGCCCTCGTGGACCTCGCCCATTTTGTGCGTGCGGCCGGTGTAGTAGAGGATGCGCTCGGTGGTCGTCGTCTTGCCGGCGTCGATGTGCGCCATGATGCCGATGTTGCGCGTTTTCTCTAGGGGGAAGGTCCGTGGCATGGTCTCGAGATGGGTTGAGTTGTGAAGAAGCGGGGACGAGCTGAATCTGACGAGTCGCGGGCTTCCCGCAGGCGCCGCCGGAGTCGGGACATGAAAAAGGCCCTGGCGGGCCCGGCGAAGCGAACTGCGAAGAAGAAGCCTGAGCGACGCGCGATGATAGCAGCGAAGCGAGGGCGCGACCGCGCGCGGCGCGCGTTGCCGGCGTTTGCCGGCAGAAAGGCGCCCCGGCGGCTCGACGCCTGGGCCAACGGGCTGCTCGTGCGGGCCGGGAAGCCGCTCGCGCGGATCGGCCGGTCCCTGCGGGCCCTCGCCGCGTGGCTGGCGAGGCGGCTGCGCCCGCTCGGCGCGCTGCTCTTCCGCCTGCTCGGCCGGGCCGAACGGCTGCTGCTCCGGCTCGCCCGCCGCGGCCTTCGCGCCGCGACCCGCGCCAGCGCGCTGCTGACGCCCCGGCGGGCGATCTGCCTCGCCGTGCTCGCCGCTGCCGGCTGCCTGCTCGCCGCCCAGTTCGTCGACTACCGCGCGATCGAGGTCGGCCAGCCCGGCTACGCCGGCCTGCCGGCGGCGAGCGCGCCGGTCGTCGGCGCCGAAACGGCCGGCCAGGCGCACGCCTACCTGCTGGTTCCCGTCGGCCTGCTCGCGGCTGCGCTGGCGCTGGCGGGGCTGCGCGAGGAGCGCCGCCGCGGGGCCGGACGGGCGATCTTCGCGCTCGGCCTGCTCAGCCTCGCGGTGGCGCTGCTCGTCGATCTGCCCGCGGGCAGCGACGTCGGCGCCGAAGCGACGCGCTTTGCCGGCGCGCGGGCCGTCCTCTACAACGGCTTCTACGCCGAGCTCGCCGCGGCCGCAGGCCTGATGCTGGGCGGGCTGCTGCTCGCCGGCGCCCATCGTTCCCCGACCGGGCGCAGATATCGACTCCGAAAGCGAGCGCCCGCTACTATGCGCGGCCGTGCCGAATACCAACCAGCTAATCCGCAAGGGCCGTAAGAGGCCCAAGAAGAAGACGACGACGCCGGGCCTCAAGTCGGGCCAGGGGCGCAAGAAGAGGGTCGCGGCGCCGCAACGGCGCGGTGTCTGCACCCGCGTCGCCACGGTGACGCCGAAGAAGCCGAACTCGGCCCTGCGCAAGATCGCCCGTGTTCGCCTGACCAACGGGATGGAGGTCACGACCTACATCCCCGGCGAGGGCCACAACCTGCAGGAGCACTCGGTGGTGCTGGTCCGCGGCGGCCGGGTCAAGGACCTGCCCGGCGTCCGCTACAAGGTCGTGCGCGGCACGCTCGACGCGGCCGGCGTGTCCGACCGCAAGCAGGCCCGTTCGCTCTACGGCGTGAAAGCCGGATGACGCCCCAGGGGGCAAAGTAGTGCCGCGCCGCTCCGCCGCACAGATCCGCCCGGTCGAGCCGGATGCCCGCTACCGCAACCGGCTCGTCCAGCAGACGATCAACAAGGTGATGAGCGACGGCAAGAAGTCGCTCGCCGAGCGGATCGTCTACGACGCGCTGGCGATCGTCAGCGAGCGCTCCGGCGAGGACGCCGTGGAGACGCTCGAGGCGGCGGTCAAGCAGCTGACTCCGACGCTCGAGGTGCGCTCCCGCCGGGTCGGCGGCGCCACCTACCAGGTGCCGGTCGAGGTGCCCGCGCGCCGCGCCCGCACCCTGGCGGTCCGCTGGCTGGTCGACTTCGCCCGCAACCGCCGCGAGTACTCGATGTCCGAGCGCCTCGCCGGCGAGATCCTCGACTCGCTGCAGCAGCAGGGCGGCGCGTGGAAGCGCAAGGACGACATCTACCGGATGGCGCAGGCGAACAAGGCCTTTGCTCATTACAGGTGGTGAGGCGGGTGAGGCGCCTCTCGCCCGGACAAACGCCGGCCTAATTAGGCCGGCGTTTTGAGTATCCGCCCGTTCGAGAGGCGCCTCACCCGCCTCTGTCCCATGCAATGCGGAGCCCCGCGCATAACGGCCCGCGCCACGCGCCCGATTAGAGTCGAAGCATGAGCAGACCCATCCTCGCCGTGGATGTCGACGGGGTCATTTCCTTGTTCGGTTTTGATGAGCCTCCCGATAAATCCGAAGCCAAGTTCGAGCTGGTCGATGGGATGGTGCACTGCATCTCGCTGGCGGCGGGGGAGCGGCTGCGGCGGCTGGCCGAGGTCTACGACCTGGTCTGGGCGAGCGGCTGGGAGGCGAAAGCGAACGACTACTTGCCGAACCTGCTCGGCCTGCCGGAGCTGCCCTACCTGAGCTTCGACGGCGCCGCCCGCTTCGGCTCCGCCCACTGGAAGCTGGCGCCGCTGGACGAGTACGGCGAGGGGCGCTCGCTCGCCTGGATCGACGACAGCTTCGACGAGAGCTGCTACGAGTGGGCGCGCGGCCGCGAGGAGCCGACCCTGCTGGTCCCCACCGAGCCCCACCTCGGGCTCGAGGAGGTCCAGGTGGAGGCGCTGACCGCGTGGGTTCGGGACACCTGACGGCCGCCGTTCGCTATTTGTCTCGCTGAGCGCGACAAACAGCGAACGGACCGGGCTACACTGGGCCGATGGACGGGTTCCTGCCGATTTTCTTCCTCCTAGTCGTGCTCAAGATCCCCGTGCTCGGCGCCCTCTGGCTCGTCTGGTGGGCCGCCAAGTCCCCGGACCCCGAAAGCTCAGAGGAAGACACGGGCGGCGGCCCCAACCGCTGGCGCCCGATGCCGCGCAAGCCCCGCGGGCCCCACCATCTTCCTGGCGGCAGCGCGGCGCGCCGGGACCGGGGTGTCCCCCCGCCGGAACCCGCGCCGGCACTTTTCCAAGGGCGCCAGCGGGATGCTGCTCACAAGTTCCGTCGGAGGGACACCCCGGTCCCGGCCACCAGGCGGCGCTGAACCGCTCAGGCCGCTTGCCGAGTGCGCTTGCGCTCGCGGCGAAGTTGCCGCATGTACGGGTAGAAGTCGACCTCGATCGTGTGTCGCTTGGAGCTCACGAAGCGCTTGTGCAGCCAGCGTTCGTACTCCGCGACCTCCTCGCGCATCTGCGGCGCCGGCGGTAACGCCGCCTCGCCCGCGAGCAGCTCGGCGACCCATTCGGCCTGCGCCTCGGCCAGCGGCATGATCGGCCCGAGAGGCTGGATGAAGCCGATGAAGTAGAGACCCGGGTTCTCGACCGAGACGACGCGCTTGTAGAGCGGCATCCGGTTGTCAACGGCGGCGAAGACCCGCTGGTCGAGGAAGGGGAACTCGATCCTGTAGCCGGTGCAGTAGACGACGAGGTCGACCTGCTCCTCGCTGCCGTCGTCGAAACGCGCCGCGCGGCCGCCGCTGAAGCGCGCGAGGTTCGGCTTGACCTCGATGTCCCCGTGGCCGATCCGCGGCAGGAGCTCCGAGGAGACGGTGGGGTGCGCCTCGAGCAGCCGGTGGTCGGGCTCGGGCAGGCCGTAGTCGGTCATCTCGCCGACAGCGGTCTTCAGCATCCGGTTGAAGAAGAAGCGCTGCACGCGGATCGGCAGGTAGCTGGCGACCCGCGGCGCGGCTTCGTCGATCGGCTTGCCGCCGAGGAACTTCGGCAGCACCCAGGCGCCGCGCCGCATCGCGAGGAAGGTCTTCTCGGCGATCCGCGAGGACTCGACCGCGATGTCGACGGCGGAGTTGCCGATCCCGAGCACCAGCACCCGCTTGCCGACCAGCACGTCCGGCTCGCGGTAGTGGTGGACGTGCATCTGCTCGCCCGCGAACTCCTCGGCGCCGGGGAACGGCGGTTCGGGCCAGCGCGGCTGCCAGTGGTGCCCGTTGGCGACCAGCACCGCCCGGTAGCGCTCCGTCCGCCGCCCATCCGGGCCCTCGACCGTCACCTCCCAGGCCGTGGTCGAGGTTTGTCCCGCCATGCGGTTCAAAGCTCTACCACGGTCGCCGGGCGCCCCGTCTCCGACCGGCTCGGCGCTGAGGACCTCGGTGTTGAAGGCGATCCGCTCCCGCAGCCCGAAGCGCTCGGCGTAGTCGTCGAAGTACTTGGCGACCTGCCAGTGGCTCGGATAGTCCGGATAGTCCTCCGGCATCGGGAAGGCCGCGTAGGACATCAGCTTGCGGGCGCTGTTTATGTGCAGCGACCGGTAAGCCGAGGAGGTCCCGTTGTCGTTTTCGTAGCGCCAGTTCCCGCCGATCTCCGACCCCTTCTCGAAGCAGTCGAACGGAATCCCCCGCGCCGCCAGCACCTGGCAGGCCGTCAGCCCCGACGACCCGGCCCCGATGATGCAGACCTTCTCCATCCCTTTCAATCTATCCATCCGAGATCGAGTCGAGCTCGGCCACTCCGACACATGTGCGGAGGGGCGGGGCGCCCGTCCGGCGGAGCTTGTGAGACGGCACGCCCGTCCGCGCCCAGCCGCGTAACCGGCGGCGGGTTCCGCCGGATGGGCGCCCCGCCCCTCCCGCGCCTAAGCCTTCTCGTCCGAGCTCGACTCGATCTCGTTCGCCAGCTCCTCGAGCTCCTCGGCGAACGAGGGGCCGAAGCTCTCGACCGGGGCCTCCTCGCCGTCGACGCCGAGCTCGGCGGCGAGCTCGTCCTCGTCGAGCAGGTCCTCGTCGCTCGGCGGCTCGATCGGCACGGCCGGTTCGACCGCCAGCGTGCGGTAGTGCTTGAGGCCGGTGGCGGCCGGGATCAACTTGCCGATGATCACGTTCTCCTTCAGGCCGACGAGCTTGTCGCGTTTGCCCTCCAGGGCCGCGTCGGTGAGCACCTTGGTCGTCTCCTGGAAGGAGGCGGCGGAGAGGAAGGACTCGGTCGCCAGC
>Ga0210095_1000074_pt1:0-12500 | contig 38012 bp, 28 predicted proteins | sample China_Galinas_PW_FD_184861 | JGI IMG/M metagenome (GOLD analysis project Ga0210095, IMG submission 184861) | Wetland microbial communities from San Francisco Bay, California, USA, that impact long-term carbon sequestration - China_Galinas_PWA_D1... | ecosystem: Environmental > Aquatic >...
TCTTTCCCTGCATTTAGTGAAGCTTCATCCATCAACCTGGTAACAGTATTTTCGTTTACAAATGCGCCTGACTTCATAAGCTCTGCCCGTTGAATAGCGGCTGCCTGCATTTCTTCCTTATATTCCTGCGCCTGTAGTTTACCCGTTTTAAATACGTGATAATCCAGCAAATAATAAATTGCAAAGATTATAGTTATAAGAAACAGCAGATTAAACCATGGCGGAACCCTGTTATCAAGTTCTTTAATTCCATCATAATCATCTTCAAGAAGAATTTCATCCTCCTGCTCAACAGGAACAGCACCCATCATTTTATCTTTTATCTTAGTAAGAAAACTAAATGGGTGAAAGTCCGGCTCTTTTTTCTTGTCACCCATACCGAAATAAAATAATAAAGCAAAGGCCATTAATGTTATTCCGAAAACAAGAATAAGCATGAGCTGAATATAGCTTTGCGAAATTCCTTCAGGCTGTATAGTTTGGGCGCTTAAGGTTGAAAACGATGAACCTGCGAGTATAAAAGATACTATTAGACTCAATTTCGTTGAAAAATTATTTCGTTTATTCATTTTTTCCTGTTTTGTATTACCAGAATTTATTTTAGAATAATTGTTATCTGAATCTTTATCCAGGGGTAGTTCACTCATTTTTTTCAAATGTGATTTATCTGCCTTCAGCATCCAAATCAACATTACAACAAAGAATATGAAAAAAACCAGCAGAGAAAATATCGGGTAAATTCCTACCCCCTCAATCGATTGTAAGTAATGATTAAACATTTTCTCCTCCTACTTCTGAACTTGTCCCGCCTGTGTCGGGATCATTTGTGATTGTTTATTAACTTTAATATCAGTTCCCAATCTTTGCAGATACGCAATCAGCGCAATAATTTCTTTATTGTTTTCTGCGGGAACACCAGCTTTCATCAAATCATTTGCAATTGAATCTGCTTGTACTGCAAGATCCTGGTTTGCATATTTTTCATAACCTTCCAGGTAAGGAACACCGATGCTTCTCATTGCGCTTATTTTGGCTGCCGTTGTTGTTGTATCAAGATTTTGAGTCAGCAGCCATGGGAATGACGGCATAATAGAACCGGGCGACATTGAAGACGGGTTCTGCATATGAAGATAATGCCACATATTCGGATATTTTCCGCCCTCACGTTGAAGATCCGGTCCCGTTCTTTTTGATCCCCACAGGAATGGGTGATCATAAACATACTCGCCCGCTTTTGAATATTCACCGTATCTTTCAGTCTCTGACCTGAACGGCCTTATCATCTGTGAATGACAGCCAACACAGCCTTCTCTTATGTAAATATCGCGTCCTTGTAATTCAAGCGGTGTGTAAGGATGTACGCTTGCAATAGTCGGTATATTTGATTTAACAAGAAAAGTAGGAATGAATTCAACCAATCCGCCAATCATTACAACTATCATTGAAAGAAGTAAAAATTGAATTGGTTTTCCTTCCAGCCAGCGGTGTCTTTTTCCTTTTACAAATGAATCTTCAACTTTTACAAGTGGTGGAGCTTCTGCCGCTTCATTATCTTCAAAGGTTCCCTGCTTAGCCGTTTTATATAAGTTATATACCATCAGTAAAACTCCGGACAGATACAATAGTCCTCCCGTTGCCCTGATCATGTACATCGGAATTATTTGCAGAGTTGTTTCCAGAAAATTAGGATACTGCAAAGTTCCAAGCGGAGTAAATTGTTTCCACATCAAAGATTGCGTAATGCCTGACCAGTACATTGAGGAGGCGTAAAATACTATTCCGAGAGTACCGAGCCAGAAATGAACATTTGCAAGTTTCTTTGAAAAAAGTTCGGTCTTCCAGAGTTTTGGTATAAGCCAGTAGAGAATTCCAAATGTTAAAAATCCGTTCCAGCCCAGCGCACCAATGTGCACATGGGCGATAATCCAGTCGGTAAAATGAGCGATCGCGTTCACATTTTTCAGTGAAAGCATCGGACCCTCAAAGGTCGCCATACCGTAGGCAGTAACCGCAACAACCATAAATTTGAGAATCGGGTCCTGCCGGACTTTATCCCACGCTCCCCTCAAAGTCAGCAGTCCGTTTATCATTCCGCCCCAGGAAGGTGCGATTAGCATAATTGAAAATGCGGTACCTAATGATTGTGCCCAATCCGGCAAAGCTGAATAAAGGAGATGATGAGGGCCAGCCCAGATATAGATAAAAATTAAAGCCCAAAAATGAATGATTGATAATTTATAGGAGTAAATGGGCCTTTTTGCAGCCTTTGGAAGATAATAATACATAAGGCCGAGATATGGAGTTGTAAGGAAAAAAGCCACAGCATTATGACCATACCACCATTGTACAAGTGCGTCCTGAACTCCCGCATAAAGAGGATAACTTTTCCAGAAAGTAACCGGAATTTCAATTGAATTTACTATGTGTAGTATTGCAACCGTAACCCATGTGGCAATGTAAAACCAGATAGCGACATATAAATGTTTTTCTCTTCTCTTAAAGATTGTACCGAACATATTTATTCCGAATGCAACCCAGATCAGAGTAATTGCAATATCGATTGGCCATTCAAGTTCAGCATATTCTTTACTTGTTGTAAAACCAAGTGCAAGAGTAACTGCCGCTGCAACAATAATTAATTGCCATCCCCAGAAATGAATTTTACTCAGCAGGTCACTGTACATTCTTGCTTTGCATAGACGCTGTAAAGAATGATACACTCCCATAAATATTGCATTTCCTACAAACGCAAAAATTACTGCATTCGTATGAATCGGGCGAACCCTGCCAAAGGTTGTAAATTGAAGGTTAAAATTCAGCGCCGGGTAAAACAGCTGAGATGCAATAAGAAGACCGACCAGCATTCCCACTACTCCCCAGACTATTGTAGCAATACCGAATTGTTTAACGATCTTATTATCGTAACTAAACCTTTCTAACTCCATAGAGTATTCTCCTTATTAGTAACGATTATTGATTATCTTTTTTTTGTTTTTTTTCATCATCAAAAAGCATTCTTACAGAAGGAGTATAAGTATCATTATACTGCCCGCTTTTTACTGCCCATAAAAATGCTACTAAAAAACCAATCGCAACAAATAGGCTTATTCCAATCAATACAACAATAACTGACATTACAATCCCTTCCTTTTAGCCATAAAATTTGTAGCAAATGTTGCAAACGAAACTACTGAGATTGAACTGAGGGGCATTAGTATAGCAGCAACAATTGGTGAAAGCATCCCCTCAACTGCAAAACTTAATCCGATTATATTATAAAGAAATGAAATTATGAAACTAAAATAAATAATTTTTACACTGATTTTGGAAAAACTTAGAAATGAAGAAATTTTCCCAAAAGAATCTGCATCCAGAATTGCATCACAAGCAGGTGAGAAATAGCTAATATTTTCTGTAACCGCAATTCCTACATCACTTTGCGCCAGAGCACCTGCATCATTCAACCCATCTCCAAACATCAAGACCTTATTATTATCAGTTTGTATGTTTTTAATAAAATTTAATTTATCACCTGGTGTCTGCTTGAATAATAATTTAGATCCATTGCAAAGATATTTTTCTAGATTGTCTTTTTCGTTCTCATTATCTCCCGAAAGTACCACCAGGTTGTAACTGTTAAGCTGTCTGGTAACTTTGTCAAACCCTTTCCTATAAGAATTTGAAATATTAAAATATCCTAAAATCCTACTATTGATAGAAAGATAAACTTGCGAGCTAAATTCTTCAATATCGTAAATCAGTAGTTCTCCTTCGTCCTTGAAATCTTCATTAACAAAGTTCAATGATCCTATTTTTACAAGATTACCAAGGATAAAACCCGAAATACCTTTTCCAGAATATTCCTCAAGATTTTCAACGTCATAAATCTTTTTTGTATTTAGAGTTTCATAAATTGATCGGCTCAACGGGTGAGTTGAATTTCTTACCAATGAATTTATTATTTCCTGTTGAAAAGGATTTAAATCAGGACCGACAAATTTTACGCTCGCTTTACCTGTCTCTGTAATCGTACCTGTTTTATCAAAAACGATTGTCTTAATTTTTGATAGTTTTTCAATCACTGAAATGTTTTTTAAATAGAATTTATTTCTTCCGAAAATTCTGATAGAATTACCCATTGTAAACGGAATGGATAATGCAAGCGCACAGGGGCAGGCGACAATCAGCACAGCCGTAAGAACATTTAATGCAGTTCCCGCATCAAATTGCATCCAGTAAGCTGTTGAGATAATAGCAATTAGAAGAACGGCCAGCGTGAAATATTTTCCAACTTTATTCGTAAAATTTTCAAAATCACTTTCTGTTTTTTTAAGGAAACTGTCGTTGTTCCAAAGTTGAGTAAGGTAACTTTGAGAGACTTCTTTTACTACTTCAAGTTCAACTACTCCGCTAAGTTGTCTGCCACCAGCATATATTAATTCTCCAAGAACTTTCTGCACCGGTTTCGATTCGCCGGTTACAAAACTGTAATCTATACTTCCATTTCCTTTAAAAAGAATTGAATCTGCTGGAACAATTTCATTTTTTCTGATTAATATTCTATCCCCAACTTTTAATTTTGAAACAGGGATTGATATTTCCTTATCATCCTTTTTAACATGAACAGCAAGAGGAAAATAAGACTTATAACTTCTTTCAAAATTAAGATAAGCGTATGTTTTTTCCTGAAATACTTTTCCAATCAGAAGAAAAAACACCAAGCCAGTCATTGAATCAAAATAGCCTGCACCCGTTTGAGATAAAATTTCAAAAGCGCTGCGGGCAAAAAGTATTGTAATTCCGAGAGCAAGAGGGAAATCAATATTTATAATTTTATTTTTTAGCCCTTTAAATGCTGATATAAAATAATCCGAGGCAGAATAGAAAAATACCGGCAATGCAAGAATGAAGTTTAAATAACCGAACAGATTCCGATAAAAAGTTTCGTGAATATCTATAGAAAGATATTCCGGGAAACTAAGCAGCATAATATTACCGAAACAAAAAGCAGCAATACCGATTTCATAATAAAGTTTCTTGTTTAATTTAGTTTTTTTCTTTTCAACACTGTCAAGCTGTATAACCGGCTCGTACCCAATTGATGCAAACAGTTCAACTAATTGCCTCAAAGTAATTTTATTATGATAAAATTTTACCTCTATTTCTTTTTTTAAGAAGTTTACTTTTGAGCTATTAACTGCGGGATTTATTTTATATAAGTTTTCGAGTAACCAGATACACGAGCTGCAATGCATCTGCGGGATATTAAAATTTACAATTGTAAGTTCATCATTCCTGAAATCAGCCAGGTTTGTAATTACTTCTTCATCTTCTAAAAAATCAAATCTTTTAGATTGAGCACCTTTTAAAGATATGCCCGGCATATCCATTATTGTATAATAACTATTCAGGTTATTTCCATTTAGCAATTCATAAACAGTTTTACACCCGGCACAACAGAAATATTTGTCATTCAAATTATAACTATCATCCGGACAGTCCTCTCCACAATGAAAACATTTATGATATTTTATGTCGGATTTAGAAATAGACATTTTAATAAATATTAAAGATTTACTTAGGCTTTGTATATACTGAAAAGTTGCTAGAGAAACACATAATGTATGCCAAATTTTGCCTTAATTTGGAGCAATTTATCCACGATTTTTCAGCAAATCTGACAATATTTTTAAAATTTTCCCTGAAAAGAAAATTCAGGGATTAGTTTTCCCGGTCCAGAGAAGTGATTAATAGCAAAAAAATACCCCGATGAATTCAGGGTATTTTCACCGCAAAATAAAATAAAAAATGTTATTCCTTAACACCATCATCGGAATTTAAAGATTCATTCTTTTTTTTATAATTTCTCCTGATTAAAACAATGATAATGATGCTTATCAACAAAGAGCCTACTATATAAAGCCAGCTATAATCTACAGGGTATACAGCTTCTTTCCATTTTAAAATGCCTGATTCTATTTTGTCTTTTTGCGCTGAAGTAAGCAAATTATTATCTATTAAATACGGTACCCAGATCGGTTTTATATTTCCATACCATGCAGAGTCTGCAAAGACAATATAATCTTTAACCGCGGAATCAACTTTTGTTTTAATATTTTTAATTTCATCCTGTGTATAGCTTATCATCGCCCGTGTAAATTCCATTCCATTTGAATAATCATTGAGTTTGATATCAAAATCAGAAAATTCCTGGCTCATTGAACTCCAGGCTTCCTGGCCTATAGCCAAATTCCATTTTTCGAAAGTCGAGTCAATTTCTTTTGCATTTTTAACTTTTTTTCCTTTTTCAGAATATATCTCGATTAGTTTCGGACCGAAGCTATACCAGGTTTTTTCGAACTGCTGCTTTTTGTCTTTAATTGACTTTATATCACCCGGTTTTAGCGCTGTAACTTTCAGAAACATGATGTTTTCATCTATAGCATTTTGAAGATTTTCGATTATATTTCCTTTCTGTGCTTTCGAATAAATCTTCTGCTTTTCCTGGTTCGATAAAGTCCCACTGTTCCTAAAATCAGCGGGCATCAGGCTATCAATCATACTGATCACAAGATCATCACGTCTGCGTAAGGAAGATCTTAAGGAGGCAATACTTCTTTGCAATAGATCTAATTTATTTTTATCACTTTTGCTCTGTTCTGTTAAGTTTCTTACCTGAGCCATTAATTCAACGTTTCTATCATTTAGGTCACTTAATTGCATATTTAGTACCGACACCTTGGTTTCCAATTCTGAAATTTGTGTAAAATCCCCTTTCCTCACTTCAAGTTCTTTCCTCAGATTTTCAATTGAACTATTAAAATTATCAGGGTAGAGGCTTTTATCAAGAAGGTCCCTATTACTTGCATTATTAGCGGCTAGCTGATTTATTTCCCCTTCAAATTGAATTAACTCTGCAAGAGAATCCGCTTTTTTGATTCCATCTTTTATCTGCTGAACCTTAGATTTAAAGTCTTGCACAATTTTATAATCCTGCTGCGCAAAAGTATAGCTACCCAAAAGAGAGAAAATAAAAATCATGCTCAATAATATTTTTAAATTTTTCATCTGCTTTTCTCCTCAAAAATCCCATCGTTATTTAGGTAAAGTTTCCTGTCCGTATTGTAAATTAATTCAATATAGGGCGGTCTCTGGTTAAAGGCCGGGTTAGTCATCCCTATAGAATCGGTTATCGCAATTTTGTTAGACATTACCAGTGAACCGTTATCAGGATAAAATACATAAACATTCTTAAAATTATTTGCAGTTATAAAGTAATAGCCTTTATTATCGCGTATAAGCCTTAAATCCCTTCCCCCGAATCCAGAAGAATCGGAAGTTTCTGCCAAAAAAAGTTCTCTCGTATTAAATGAAAAAGAATATCTTTTCTCCATAACCATCCCGTTATTATCAAGCTTCAATACGGATTCTACCGGCCAACCGAAATCCGCCGGTTTGAGCACAAGATTTGTGCATCCAGTAATAAAAACAAGACATGAAACAGCAGCAATAATGAGTGTTTTCATAATATCACCTTTGTATAATTAGCCTTTCTCAAAAATCTTTTATTTTATCAATAGTAAATACAATAAAATAATGATAGCAGGCAATAGTTTTATGTATAAATTTTGTAGTATTTTATCCTACATTCACTAACTATCTGCTTAAAAGGCGGCTAAACCAGAGTCATATTATTTGAGATTAAATTTTTAATTATCTAATTTATTCCTGAATTATTAAAATAAATATTTGATAATTGACTAACCTGCCCTTGAACTTTACTTTTTAAAATATCGGAGACCACCTTATGCCTAAGAAAAAGAAATTCTCAACTGGTGAAAGCCGAAGAAATTTTTTGAAAAAAACATTGGTTGGCGGAATAGCAGCAGCAACTTTTCCATCACTTACGTTTGCAGATAAATCACACGAGTTAAGTGCATCGCCTATTAAAATTAAACCAGGTGAATTTGACGAGATTTCAATTACTAAATTATCAGAAGGAATGAAATCCGGTAAATACACAGCCCGTTCTATAACAGAACAGTACATTTCACGGATTGATGAAATTGATAAATCAGGCCCTACAATTAATAGCGTACTTGAACTAAATCCAGATGCATTAAAAATTGCAGATGAACTTGATAGAGAATTTAAGGAAAAAGGACCTCGCGGGCCTATGCACGGAATTCCGGTTCTTATTAAGGATAATATTGATACGGCTGATGGTATGCAAACAACAGCAGGTTCACTTGCACTGCTCGGTTCAAAACCGGTGAAAGATTCTTTCCTTGTAAAAAGACTTAGAGAAGCAGGTGCAATAATTCTTGGTAAAACTAATTTAAGCGAATGGGCAAATATGCGTTCAACTCATTCAACCAGCGGGTGGAGCGGGCGCGGCGGACTGACTAAAAATCCTTATGCTCTCGACAGGAATTGTTCCGGTTCAAGTTCCGGTTCCGGTGCAGCAGCAGCAGCAAATCTTTGTGCAGTTGCAATCGGAACTGAAACTGATGGCTCGGTTGTTAGCCCTTCCTCATTAAATGGTCTTGTAGGAATAAAGCCAACAGTCGGCCTGGTAAGTCGGGCAGGAATAATTCCCATTTCACATTCACAGGATACTGCCGGACCAATGACCCGAACTGTAAAGGATGCCGCTATTCTACTTGGTGCTATGACCGGAATAGATTCCGAGGATGAAGCCACTAAAAAGAGCAAAGGGAAATCATATACTGATTACACAAAATTTCTTGATACAGATGGACTTAAAGGAATGCGTATAGGAGTGTTCCGTCAATATTTTGGTTTCCTTCCGCAGGTTGATGAATTAATGGAAAAATCGCTTGCTGTTTTAAAAGATAATGGTGCTGTATTATTTGATCCGGTCAAAATTGATTCTCTTAATAAATTTGGTGATTCTGAATTTGCTGTTTTATTGTATGAACTGAAAGCTGATATGGAAGCTTATCTGAATCACCGTGGACCTAATACTAAAATGAATTCATTAAAAGACCTGATCAGATTTAATAAGGACCACGAAAAAGAAGAAATGCCTTACTTCAAACAGGAATTGTTTTTACGTGCTCAGGAAAAAGGTCCCTTAACTGATACAGAATATATTGAAGCCATTAAGAACAATCATTTGATGACACGTAAGAATGGTATTGATGCTGTAATGGATAAATACAAACTTGATGCACTGGTATCACCAACAGATAGTCCTGCATGGATGACCGATATGGTTGACGGTGATCATTTTCTCGGTGGTAGTTCTTCACTAGCCGCAGTTGCCGGATATCCACATATTACAGTTCCGGCAGGATTTGTTTTCGGCTTACCTGTTGGAATATCATTTTTTGGAAAGGCATGGAGTGAGCCAACATTACTAAAAATTGCTTACGGATTTGAACAGGCAACGAAATTCCGAAAGTCACCGAAGTTTTTGCCGACTGTGGATTTGAAGGCTTGAGTCATCATTATAGCCACTGTACGACCGTGGCTGCCTGACGAATAATTTATCTAACAAGGGTGTCAGGTCGCACCGTGACACATTTAATACTGCAATTTTAATTTTGAAACAAAAAAACCCCGATCAAAACTGACCGGGGTTTATAAATTAAATTTGGCAGCGACCTACTCTTCCACACACCTGCGCATGCAGTACCATCGGCGTTCTGGGGCTTAACTACTCTGTTCGAAAAGGGAAGAGGTGTAACACCCAGGCTATAACCACCAAAATTTAAACTTTTTACTGGGTTTAAATCAGTCAAAATAAATGAAAGAAGAAAGAGTGAGCCACCAGATTGATACAACCTGTGTATAAAAATTTAATGATTAAGCCTCACGACTTATTAGTACTACTCGGCTGAATGCATTACTGCACTTACACCTGTAGCCTATCAACCTCGTCATCTCCGAGGAGTCTTTAGTTACTTACGTAAGGGATACCTTATCTTGAAGCGTGCTTCGCGCTTAGATGCTTTCAGCGCTTATCACAACCGCACATAGCTACCCAACGATACCACTGGCGTGATAATTGGTGCACTAGAGGTGCGTTCACTTCGGTCCTCTCGTACTAGAAGCGACCCTTCTCAAGTATCCTGCGCCCGCATAGGATAGGGACCGAACTGTCTCACGACGTTCTGAACCCAGCTCACGTACCGCTTTAATTGGCGAACAGCCAAACCCTTGGGACCTTCTTCAGCCCCAGGATGCGATGAGCCGACATCGAGGTGCCAAACCTTACCGTCGATATGAACTCTTGGGTAAGATCAGCCTGTTATCCCCGGCGTACCTTTTATCCTTTGAGCGACGGCTCTTCCATTCGAAGCCGTCGGATCACTAACTCCTGCTTTCGCACCTGCTCGACTTGTAAGTCTCGCAGTCAAGCTCCCTTTTGCGTTTACACTCGCCGCATGATTACCAACCATGCTGAGGGAACCTTTGAGAGCCTCCGTTACATTTTAGGAGGCGACCGCCCCAGTCAAACTACCCGCCTAACACTGTTCCTGATCCTGATTCAAGGATCGAGGTTAGAATCCAAATAAAGCAAGGGTGGTATTTCACCGTTGGCTCCACCGAAGCTAGCGCCCCGGCTTCAAAGCCTCCCACCTATCCTACACATGCTTTACCCGAACCCAATGTTAGGGTGCAGTAAAGGTGCACGGGGTCTTTCCGTCCATATGCGGGTAACCGGCGTCTTCACCGGTACCACAATTTCACCGAGCCCGTGGTTGAGACAGTGCCCAAATCGTTACACCATTCGTGCAGGTCGGAACTTACCCGACAAGGAATTTCGCTACCTTAGGACCGTTATAGTTACGGCCGCCGTTTACTGGGGCTTCGATTCAAAGCTTCTCCCGAAGGATGACCTCTCCTCTTAACCTTCCAGCACCGGGCAGGTGTCAGTCCCTATACATCGTCTTGATTGACTTCGCAGAGACATATGTTTTTGTTAAACAGTCGCTTGGGCCTTTTCACTGCGGCCCCGTTCAGCTAAGTCCGCAAGGACTTCACCTACTAGGGGCACCCCTTATCCCGAAGTTACGGGGTTAATTTGCCGAGTTCCTTAACCACGGCTCACTCGAGCACCTTAGAATACTCATCCCGTCTACCTGTGTCGGTTTGCGGTACGAACTAATAAATTTCTCCCATACGAAGATTTTCTCGGCAGTATGATTACGGTTAGTTTATGAGCTAAGCTCTCCCGTTCGCGTCTCGGTTTAACGAATGTGCGGATTTGCCTACACATTCACCCTACACGCTTAGACCACCTAATCCACCAGGTGGCTAACCTTCACTCCTGCGTCCCTCCTTATGGTCAAACAAAATTTACCAGGTACAGGAATATTAACCTGTTTTCCATCGCCTACGCCTTTCAGCCTCGGCTTAGGGTTCGACTAACCCTGAGATGACTAACATTGCTCAGGAAACCTTAGACTTTCGGTGTGCGGATTTTTCATCCGCATTATCGTTACTTATGCCAACATTTGCTTTTCTATGCGCTCCAGCATGCCTCGCAGCACACCTTCAACGCCCATAGAATGTTCCTCTACCGCTCTCCCGATAAATCGGGAAAGCCCATAACTTCGGTAAATAGTTTAAGTCCCGAGAATTGTCGACGCACGGTCGCTTGACTAGTGAGCTATTACGCACTCTTTAAATGAATGGCTGCTTCTAAGCCAACATCCTAGTTGTCTGAGCAACCGAACATCCTTTCTCTGTTAACTATTATTTGGGGACCTTAGTTGATGGTCTGGGTTGTTTCCCTTTTGGCAATGAAGCTTATCCCCCACTGCCTGACTCCCGAGAAACATATGTACGGAATTCGGAGTTTGTCTGGGTTTGGTACCGTTGTGACAGCCCTAGCCCAATCAGTGCTCTACCTCCGTCATACTTTTACTCGAGGCTAGCCCTAAAGCTATTTCGAGGAATACGAGCTATTTCCGAGTTTGGTTGGCCTTTCACCCCTACCCTCACCTCATCCAAGCGGTTTTCAACCCACACTGGTTCGGACCTCCATGAGGTTTTACCCTCACTTCATCCTGGACAAGGGTAGCTCACCCGGTTTCGCGTCTACCGCATGTTACTTAAACGCCCGATTAGGACTTGCTTTCGCTTCGACTGCGTTTCTTAGAAACTTAATCTTGCAACATACGAGTAACTCGTTGGCTCATTATCCAGAAGGCACGCTGTCATCCCGATAAATCGGGACTCCAACCGTTTGTAAGCACACGGTTTCAGGTACTATTTCACCCTCCTATTAGGAGTGCTTTTCACCTTTCCCTCACGGTACTGTTTCACTATCGGTTACGAGAGAGTATTTAGTCTTAGGAGATGGTTCTCCCGGATTCCCACAAAATTTCACTTACTCCGTGGTACTTGGGAACGTATTCCAAAGAGCTATCTTGTTTTCGCTTACAGGACTATCACCCTCTATGGTTGAACTTTCCAGAACATTCAGCTAACAAAATAGTTTCTTACTCTTCGGCCTATTAGTAATT
>Ga0210095_1000074_pt1:17500-38012 | contig 38012 bp, 28 predicted proteins | sample China_Galinas_PW_FD_184861 | JGI IMG/M metagenome (GOLD analysis project Ga0210095, IMG submission 184861) | Wetland microbial communities from San Francisco Bay, California, USA, that impact long-term carbon sequestration - China_Galinas_PWA_D1... | ecosystem: Environmental >...
TATTTCCGACCCAAGAATACTTCTGTCAACGTGAGATTCTGCGGCAAAATTAATTACACGTTTAATCTTATATCTTTCGAAAATATAATTTACAAGTTCGGAATTTGTAATATCACCTTTAATGAAATGATAATTTTTCATTCCTTCCGATGACTTTAAATTTTCAAGATTTCCGGCATATGTTAACTTATCAAGATTAACAATATTATAATCATCCCTTTCATCAAGGATATAATTGATAAAATTGCTGCCTATAAATCCCGCTCCGCCTGTTACTAAAATATTTTTCATAATTAATAAGAGAAAAATCCTATAAAAATTCCTGATTGTAGAAAGAAACTTTTTCCATTTAGATTTGATGGAACATTATTCAATGATTGATCATTTTCTATTGTCCAGTCATCGCCAAATGTAAATTGGTAGCCTGCACCAATTCTAAGTGTAACAAACCGCTGAACAGGTATATCGAAATTAATAGTGGGGCTAAATATCCAGTATTTATCATTAATGGTTCTGCTGTAATATGGAGTTGAAGCTTTCGACGCTTCCGCCCAGACATTTGCCCATTCAAATGAACCATTGTTTTTGTAAATCTCAACCTTCAAATTCCCTCGTCCTATCATAGCGCCTATTGAGATACCGAAAGTGCGTACAAAAGGTAACGTGTACTCTAAAGTTAAAGCGCCTCCGCTTAAAGAATATTTTGCTTCCCTGTTCTCGCCGTTAATCATTCCGGAACTAGTAGTGGAACCTCCGAATCCCATTCCACCAACTCTTAACTGTGGAATAAAACCAATATAAATAAACCCTGCACCACCGGAAGTATAGAACCCGTTATTAGAAATCTCCGGAACTCCGAAAGATTTCAACTGCAAATTTACCTGGTCGACATTAGGAAAATACCACCCTGGTGTGTATCCGCCTCCCCCACCAAACGGGGCATCAAAATACTGGCTATCCTGTGCAAAAACAGAAAGAGAGAGAAAAAATGAAAGACTTACAATTCCAAATAATTTTTTCATACTACCACAACAAATATTTATTAAATTTACCAAACAACATTTCAAAAACCAAAGTCAGTAATTACCCGCCACTGATTATCATATCCGCCAGTTCCCTGAATGCACCCTTTCCGCCATCTTTTTGACAAACATAATCCACTACATTTTTTACTTCATTAATTGCATCATTAGGGCAGGCACTCAAACCGGCCATTTGCAAAATTCCGAGATCATTCACATCATCTCCGATAAAAGCAATATTTTCAGGGTTCAAATTTCTCACAAAACATACTTCATTGATAATTTCTTTTTTGTCTTTTACACTATTATAGACAAGATCAAGTTTTAACCTTTTTCCTCTTGCAATGGCTATATCTGAGTTATCGGATGTAACTATTCCAACTTCTATCCCCTTTTCTTTCAGAAGAACTGCTCCCATTCCATCCTTTACAAAGAATTTTTTCATAACAATACCTTCATCATTATAATAAAGGCCGCCGTCCGTCAATACACCATCGAAGTCAGTCAGTACTATTTTTATCTTGGATATTTTCTCTTTAAGCGTCAATTTTAACCTTTTATAATTTTTTCAATAAGCTAATATATCAATTCATTTTGCAAATTTATAAATAATCGGCTATTAAATTAAAATTAATTTTGACCGCAGGAATATCAGCTTTTTTTACGTCTAATATTTAAAGTATAATAAACCATTTACCGATTAATATTGTCTATTTAATAAACATATTTGAAGTTTATGCGATTTAACTTGTAAGGATTGAAAAATATCCTTTTATTTAAATCGCTATTTTATTTTATCGCATCTAATTACGGGGACAATTCTTTTAAGAAAACGAAATACATTCATTCGGGAGAAGTTTATGAGCCAGTTAAAAATCAAAGAAAATTTGGCAATCAGCGACTCAGGTTTTTTATTTTTTCCTACTACAGGAGAAACTTTTACTGTAAACGCTATGGGCACTGAGATAATTAAAAACCTTAAAGAAGGAAAAAATTTTGATGAGATTATTGATGTTGTCCTTGAGAAATTCGATGTAGACAGGGAAACGGCTGAAAGAGATCTTGATGATTTTCTCAGTCAATTAAAAAATTATGATCTGGCGAAAGAATCATGAACATAGCAGTAACAGGGCTTAACGCAACAGATAATCCCGGTCCGGGTGTTCCGGTTATCCGAAGCATTAAAGAATTTTCAGACATTAAGGGAAAAATTATCGGGCTGCTTTATGACAGCCTTGAACCCGGATTGTATATGGAAAATATTGCTGATAAATGCTATTTAATTCCATATCCCTCAAGCGGACTCGATAATTTTTTTGAACGCATTGTCCAGATTCACAAAAAAGAAAAACTTGATCTCATTATTCCCACTCTTGATTCAGAGCTTTATGCATTTGCAAAGTTAAGTGATAAATTAAAAGACCTTGAAATAAAAACCTTTCTGCCTACTACCGAACAATTAAATATTCGCGCAAAGGATAAACTTTTTGATTTTTGTTCAAACAATAACATAAAGGTCCCAAAAAATATCACCATTACTTCTTACCAGGATATTTACAAAGCATCGGAAAAATTTGAATATCCGGTTGTTGTTAAAGGAATATTTTATGAAGCCTATATAACAAATAATTTTGAAGAAACTCTTTCAAAATTTCAAAAGCTTGCGGGCAAATGGGGATTCCCGATAATTATCCAGGAATTCATTTCAGGAGATGAATTTAATGTAGTTGCTCTCGGCGACGGTGAAGGTAACACCGTTGGAGCAGTACCGATGAGAAAATTATATATAACTGATAAAGGCAAAGGCTGGTCGGGTGTTACAATTGATGATCAAAATCTAATGGAACTTTCCCACAAAATTATTAAAAAGCTAAAATGGAAAAGTGGGATGGAACTGGAATACTTAAAATCAAAAGAGACAAAAGAATATTATTTACTGGAAATAAATCCACGTTTCCCGGCCTGGACTCTGCTGGCCCCTGCTGCAGGACAAAATCTCCCGGCGGCCCTGGTAAAACTTGCAATGGGAGAGAAAGTTGCACCATATTCAAAATATGAGGTTGGGAAAATGTTTGTGCGTTCATCGTGGGATCTATTTTCAGATATGAAAACATTTGAGAAAATTGCTATTCAGGGAGAAATATGATGGAAAAATTAATTTATGAAAGACCCGTTATTTCAAAACACAATTCCGGCCTAATGAATAAATTTGGCTCAAAAACCACTGCAGGAATAATTTCAGAAATTGATGGAGTTCCTGTAAAAGAACTGGCGGAAAAATTCAATTCACCACTCTTCGTTCTTTCTGAAAACAAAATCAGGCAAAACTTCAGAACTGCAAACAGGGTTTTTAAAAATCGTTATCCGAAAGTTCAATTTGCATGGTCTTACAAAACAAATTACTTAAATGCAGTTTGTTCAGTTTTTCATAGTGAAGGTTCCTGGGCAGAAGTAGTCTCTGAATTTGAATATGAGCGCGCAATTAAACTTGGCGTAAAAGGTGAAAATATAATTTTTAACGGGCCGGATAAAAGTGATGAAGTACTTTTGAAGGCAATTAAATTAAATTCAAAAATTCATATTGATCATTTTGATGAGTTATACAAAATAATTGAACTTGCTGAAAAACATAATCTGAAACCCAAGGTCGCAATCAGAGTGAATATGGATGTTGGCGTATATCCCAAATGGGATCGTTTCGGGTTTAATTATGAAAATGGCGAAGCCTGGAACGCAATTAAAAGAATAATAATGAGCAAAAAATTGCAATTGACCGGGCTGCATACTCACATCGGAACTTATATGATGACTGCAGATGCCTACAGAATAGCGGCGGCCAATCTTGCAACACTGGCAAAAAGTATAAAATCCCAGTTCCAAATCTCGCTAGACTATATTGACCTTGGCGGGGGTTTTCCTTCTAATAATACTTTGATAGGTCAGTACCTGCCTGCGGAACAGGTGCTTCCGACACTTGAACAATTTGCGGATGCAATTTCTACAGGTTTGTTTGATCTTGCCACAAAGGATGATGAATTACCGCTTTTAATTTTGGAAACCGGAAGATCATTAATTGATGACGCCGGCTATTTAATAACCTCAGTAATTGCAAACAAACGTCTATCTTCGGGAAGGAAGGCTGTAATAATTGATGCGGGCGTAAATCTTATGTTCACAAGTTTTTGGTACAAGCATAATATTTCCCCGGCACAGCAAGGCGGAGTTCATATGGAAGATTCGACAATTTACGGACCGCTTTGTATGAATATTGACTGTATTTCAGACGGTATAAATCTACCTTCATTAAAAAAAGGTGATAAACTCGTTATTCAATATGTTGGTGCCTATAACATGACGCAATGGATGCAGTTCATAACGCTCAGGCCAAATATTGTTATGATAATGTCCGATAAATCTGTTGAACTTATAAGAAAGGCTGAAACTCTCGATTACATTATGCAGCAGGAACAGATTCCGAAAAAACTTTTATCATCTGACAATAAATAAATCAGGAATTTACTTATGAAGTTTTTTCTGGATTCTTTATTCTTCAGCTACGCACAGATTTTTTTTAGCAACCGAAAGTGGTTTGGCATTGTAGCTTTACTATCCACTTTTATTGTACCAGAACTCGGTGCACTTGCTTTGCTTGGCGGGCTGATCTCAAATTTCCTGGCTATATATCTAAACTTCGATAAGACTAAAATCAGAAATGGTTTTTATGGCTTTAACGGAATTTTATTTGGAACTGCTTCAGCATTTTATTTTCAGGTTACTCCATTTTTATTTTTCATAATACTGGTATTCCTTGTAATTACATTTTTTATTTCCAGCGTCCTGGAAAATTACATGGCCGTAGGATTTAATCTACCGGGCTTTAGTTTACCGTTTATAATTACGTTATATATTTTTATTATCTTTTTAACCAACTATGATTTTATAAATCTAAATCAGCTTCATTACATCGATTATTCTTTCCTCTGGTTTGTTCCATACGTTGTAAAAAAATATTTCCAGGCAATGGCACTTATTTTATTTCAGCCCAGCCTTTTGACAGGGATAATAATTACTGTTGCAGTTTTATTTTTCTCACGCGTAATGTTTATGCTGAGCATAATTGCATTTACACTTAATTATTTTTTCCTGCAATTAATTATTCCTGCACAGTTTGATAATATATTGGTCCTCGCAAGCTTTAACTCAATACTTACAGCATTTGCTCTTGGCGGAAATCTAGTTATAATTTCAAAAAAATCTCTGCCATTGGTAATCATTTCAACAGTTATGGTGATAATAATTACCGGGTTTTTTATTAAGCTGCTTTCTTATTATGATCTCCCGGTTCTTGTTCTTCCCTTTAATTTTATAGTATTGTCAATACTTTACAGTCTTAAATTCAGGCAAGAACAAAGTGATCTTGCGTTACTGTATTTTCAACCGGGCTCACCCGAAGAGAATTATTATTATCACCAGAACAGAAAAACACGATTTGAAAGATTCAAATTTTTGTTTCCAGAACTTCCTTTCTTTGGTGAGTTTTTTATTCCGCAGGGATTTGATGGTAAATTAACTCATAAAAATGACTGGAAATATGCCTGGGATTTTGTGATTACTGATGATCAAAATAAAGAATACAAAGATGAAGGAACCGCTCTTGAGGAATATTATACCCATAAAATTCCGGTAATTTCTCCGCTGGATGGAAAAGTTGTAAAGGTTGTTGATGGAATTCCGAATAATCCGGTAGGCGAAATAAATCTTGAACAAAATTGGGGAAACACCGTAATTACAGATCATGGTAAAGGATTGTTTTCTTCAATTTCCCACCTTGAGCCTGATTCAATAAAAGTAGAAGAAGGCGAAGAAATTAAAAAAGGTAAAGTTATTGGTCTTTGCGGAAACAGCGGACGCTCTCCGTCACCGCATATTCATTTTCAATTCCAGGCTACTGACAAGCTTGGAGATAAAACAATAAAATTCCCGATTGCATATTTCATCGAGCGAAAGAATAACAAAGTTGAATTAAAAACATTTGAATACCCTGAGGAAAACACACACGTGCAGGCGCCGGAAACACACTCTATTATCAAGAAGGCTTTCAAATTCAGATATGGTGATAAATTAAAGTTTAATTATAATAACAAAGGGAAAACGCTTACTGAGCAATGGGAAATCAAAGTTGATACTTTCAATACACTATTTATTGAAAATTCATTTGGTGAGACGGCCCATATTTATTCGACTGATAAAATCTTCTATCTGACAAATTATGTAGGTAAACGAAAATCTGCACTGTATAATTTTTATCTGCTTTCTGTAAAGGTACCTTTGTGCTATAATGAAAAACTAACCTGGAAGGATGAGTATCAGCTTTCAAAACTGTTGAATAATTTCACAAGGTATATTTCGGAATTTTTCCTATTATTTAGACAACAAATAACAGCAAGGGGAGAATTTGCATATAAGCATATAACCGAAAATGAAAATGGATATACAATTAAAAATAATATAGAGATAAAAGGCACAGGGCTATTCTCCTTTTATAATAAAGAGATATCCGGCTCACTTTTCATTGATGACGACGGCAACATAAAGGGAATAAAAACATCTGAAAATGATAAAAATATTTTTACAGCTAATGCGGTAAAAAAGGAGGACAATTAAAATGAAAAAGCATTTAATATTTGGGATAATAATTATTTCTTCAATAATATTACTTAATAATTATTCCATAAATGCACAGGGAAATAATAAAGTAAAAACTTTCAACGAATCCCTTCAATATGAAGCAAATAATGATTACCAAAAAGCGCTTGATGTTCTCGTTAAAAATTCTTTTGGGAATAATTCTTACCTTATGAACATGCGGCTAGGTTGGCTTTATTACAAAGTTGAGGATTATGAAAATTCAAGAAAATTTTACACCGCAGCTATAAGTCAACAAAATAATAGTATTGAAGCCAGACTCGGGCTTACACTTCCTCTGGGAGCGCTTAATGAATGGGATGATGTAACTAATCTTTATCTGGCAATATTAAAAATTGATGTGAAAAATTATTACGCTAATTTACGTCTCGGACAAATTTACATGAACAAAGGTGACTACTCAAATGCTAAAAAATATCTCGAAAGAGTATTTACACTTTATCCTGCCGAGTATGAAGTAAATCTTTCCCTGGGCTGGACGTATCTCTACCTCGGGGAAAAACAAAAAGCCAAGCAATTATTGACCTCAGCACTTATGATGAATGAAAACGATGAATCAGCAACCGAAGGCTTGAAAAAATTGGAGGACTGAGAATGAGTAGGTTTTTCCGGGTTATTTTTTTATCCCTTATAATTTCAGTATTAGTCAAAGCAGATTCACTTTCTGTTTATCCCGCTTTTTATTATACGTACGGTAATTATTCATCTAACGCCTCTTCAAATTCTTATGCAGGCTATGTACCATTGGTATTTAACTTAAAACACACCCTGGTTTTGGGTTATGATAATCTAAGAATCAATACAATAGATTGGAAATACGATCAGAAGACTTACATTGCCGGGACAATTTTTTCTTTCGATCCTGTTTATTTGAAATTTAATTATGCTTACCTGGGCGGTGATTATGCTGAAAATACCGGGTATAGTTATAAAGACAAAACGAATATTTTAAATCCAGGTATCTTTTTTAGAATTGGGAAGGTCTACCTCGGGGTTTCCTATGTCCATTTGAATATGGATGGAGGGATTATTCAGCAGACTACCAATCAATTTACAGGAAGGTTAGAATGGATTGTCGGGCAACGTGTTTTTCTTTCTGTAAGGCCAAACTATGTCAGGTTAAAAGATGGCCGTAATCTTACTTCAGTAGCAGCAAAGATTCATTTTATGCCAGGCCCCAAGGTATTATTAAAAGCCGGTGGTATGATAGGGAAACGTGCTTATTATTTTGATCCCGATCTCCTGACAATTTTTAATCAGGATGAGACACAAAAGAATTTAATTTTCGGGCAGCTTGAATATTCACCAGCAAAAAAGTTTACGCTAATACTGGCAGCTCAGCATACATCGTTTGACACCTTCTCAATTAATTATTATATAGCAGGTATCAAAACAAATTTTAGTTTATAGAGTTAGTTGTATCGGTTTCTCATAATTAATTCGTTAGCCTATCCTACAAATAAATTTTAGCCTTATATGAAAATCCTAATTACTGGTGGTAATGGAGTATTGGGTCAATACCTGAATATGGCCTTGTCAAAAAGATTTAAGCTACTCACTACATTCCATAGCAATACCGGAAATTGTATAGATCATAATTCAATTCAAATCGATATAACAAATCGTAAGAATATTAGCAGCATTATTAATTTGTACCGACCGGAAATTGTGATCCATTCTGCAGCAATAGCAAATCCGATGGTATCAGGTCCTGTCAATTCAGGAGCTGTCTACAACACTAATGTAACTGCTACCCAAAATATTGCGGAGCTCTGTGATAAATTTTCCGCGAAACTAATTTATATATCAACTGATCTTGTTTATGCGGGCTACCGTGGATCAATGCTGAAAGAAGACGCAAAATTAATTCCTGCTTCTTTGTACGCTGAGACTAAGTTAATGGGTGAAATTAAGATACAGGAAACTTTTGACAATTATCTGATACTTCGTACTGCCCTGCTGTATGGATTTGGAATCGGTAATAAGAAGACTCATTTTCATCAAATGTATGAAAATTTTGAGAACAATAAACCCGTTAAACTTTTTTATGATCAGTACAGAACTCCTCTTTCATTTTTTGAAGCTGGCCGGATTATAAACAAACTTACTGGTTCTGAGCTAAAAGGAGAAATAATAAACCTGGGTGGTAAAGAAAGGGTAAGCAGGCTGGAAATGGGTGAAGTTTTATGCAACCTGGCCGGGTTTGATAAAAATCTAATTGAAAAAGTTTCGATGGGGGATCTGCCCGATTATCCTGCGGTAGAGGATGTTTCGATGGATACAGGTAAACTTCAATCCTACGGCATAAAACTTAAATCAATAGAAGAATCTGTAAAAGAAATAATCACGTCTTAAACCATGGAACAACTCTTAGGCGCACATACATCAACTTCAGGCGGTGTTCATAAAGCTGTTGAAAGAGCTGAAAAAATGAAATTTTCAGCTATGCAGATATTTACAAAAAACAACAACCGCTGGAATGCAAAACCCCTCGAAGAAAAAGAGATTGATAAATTTAAAGAGCTGCTCGAAAAATCCGGGATAAAATTTGTGCTTACCCATAGTTCTTACCTTATAAATCTTTGCTCAAAAAATAAGTACACGCTAAAAAGATCACGGGAGGCATTGATGGAAGAACTTCAGAGGTGCGAACTTTTGGGAATTCCACATTTAAATTTTCATCCCGGTTCCCACAGTGGACAGGGCGAAGATGAAGGAATAAAAATAATCGCTGAATCACTAAATATTTGTCACGATAAAACTAAAAATTACAAAGTAACTTCAATGCTGGAAGCTACTGCAGGTCAGGGAACAACATTAGGATATAAATTTGAACAGCTTCAAAAAATAATTGACCAGGTTGATGATAAAAAACGAATGACCGTCTGTATAGATACTGCACATATATTTGCTGCAGGCTATGATATAAAAGATTCAAAAAAATATAATACTGTTATAAAAGATTTCGATGATATCATAGGACTGGATAGGCTAAAATGTTTCCACATGAATGACAGTAAAAAAGAATTTGCAAGCAGGGTTGACAGGCACGAACACATCGGGGAAGGGTTTATTGGGAAGAAAGGATTTGCAAATATTATGAATGATAAAAGGCTAATAAAAATTCCAAAAATACTTGAGACACCTAAGGGGAAAGAAATGAAAGAAGATTTAAAAAATATTAAGACTCTCGTTAGCCTCATTAAAAAATAAGACTTATCCCCTTTTAACATCAACATGCAAGAGACTTTCTTTTTTTGCATTGCAAATAAGACATATCATTAGTAACATAAAATATTACAAACAAACAGGTTAAAACAGCAAAGCAGTTACTTTTCTTATGAAAAAACAAGCCCACTTGTTATTTGATACCCTCATACTCGGGATTATCGGTGCGCTCGGCGCCGAACTTTTCAGGCTGCTCCTCGATTTCTTTCAGACAATTTTTTTCGACTATATTGCAAAATACAACGCTCCCGGCCTCGCTAGTGAAGGCAAAAAACTGGCTGAAAACATTGGCCCTTACGGATTATGGTTGATCCCGGTTATCCTTGTCATAGGTGGATTAATATCCGGATTTATTGTTTACACTTTCGCCCCCGAGGCGGAGGGACATGGGACTGATACAGCGGTCAAAGCTTTTCACAGGCAGGGCGGTACTATAAGAAAAAGAGTCGCACCAATTAAAATTTTAGCTTCCGCAATTACAATCGGTTCGGGTGGTGCGGCTGGTCGTGAAGGTCCTACTGCATTGTTCAGCGCGGGCTTCGGATCCATTTACGCAGGTCTATTAAAACGCACGGATAAGGAAAAACGCCTGCTTGTATTAATCGGTATGGCCGCGGGTTTGTCGGCAATTTTTCGTTCTCCTATCGGTACAGCAATTTTTGCAGTAGAAGTACTATACAGCGATATGGAATTTGAAACCGAGGCTTTGATTTATACTATGCTTGGTTCAATTATAGCGTACGCATTAAATGCAGTCTTTGTCGGATGGAAACCCTTGTTTAACGTGCCCGGTAATCTCGCCGCAGAGCATTTTATTGATTACGCATGGTACGCGCTACTGGGAATTTCGAGCGGTATCATCGGAACGTTACTTCCCAACCTGTTTTATTATACGCGTGATCTGTTCAAAAAAATCCCGATAAGGGACCATTTTAAGCCAGCTATAGGAGCTTTGGGAGTCGGATTGATAGCTCTTGCATATCCACAGGTTCTTGGAGGCGGGTACGGTTGGATACAACAGGCAATAAACGGTCAACTGGTCTTTTCATTACTTTTTATACTGCTCTTTGGAAAAATGATTGCATTTGCGCTAACAGTTTCCTCAGGTGGTTCAGGCGGCGTGTTTGCCCCGACTTTATTTGTTGGTGCGATGCTTGGAGGTCTCTTCGCGGAAATTTTCCACCAACCTTCAGCGGCATTTGCTATAGTAGGAATGGCCGCAGTATTCGGAAGCACGGCACGTGTGCCTATCGCTACATTGCTCATGGTCACCGAAATGACCGGAGGATACAATCTGCTTGTTCCTGCAGCACTAGCAGTAATAATCGGTTTTTATGTACAGGATTTTCTTTCCGAAAAATTGAACGTAAAATACTTAAGCCTTTACGAGGCACAGGTGCGAAGGCAGTCATATTCCCAGGCACACAGGATGGATCATTTGAAACGGGCGCTTGCAATTCTTAAAGATAAAAAGAAAATTGATCCCTTAGTTCTTGGTAATATTAATCTTTTCCCTTTACTAGATTCAAAAATTCCCGTGAAACTAACAGAGAACGAGCAATTATTCCTTGGAACAATCTCTGAGAAAAATTCCTGCGTAAATACATTAATAAAAGATCGTTGCTTAAATAAAGAAACTGAGGACTGGGAAATTGTTGCGATAATAAGGGACAATGAAATGGTGTTTCCAGAGCCCGGGGAGAAATTAATGCCGGATGATGACGTCTTAATTTTAAGTTCTAAAGAAATTATGGACGAAATAAAAAAGAAGTTTTAATAAAAGAACTATCTCTTAGGCTCCTGTGGCCTTGCTATAATTATTCCGGTTTGTTTCTTATTTCCTTCAATATATCTCGACAAAGAAACATAAGAGATTTTAACACGCTGTCCAACATCAGGAGCGTGAATGATATGAACTTTTCCATCGGCCATATTTAGAGCTATTGCTGTATGGGATACATCGAGTCCGGGAATGCTTGTTGTAAAAGCTATAATATCGCCGTCTTTTATTTTACTTTCAATCTTGGCAACGCTGTCTTTCGGAATGTAATATAATTTTCTTTTATTTAGTTCCTTTTCTATTTCACCAATCTCTTTGTAGAATTTATCGTTCTTTAGTTGTTTATAAGCTTTACGGTGAGTGCTCATAAAATCAATTTTCTTATTATAAGGTATGCCACCAAGCTTTTTAGTGATATCCTTTACAACTCCTTTTTTTTGCCCGTCATATATCCAGTCAGTAAAATAATGAAGTCTGGAAGTATACCCGTCAATTTTTCCGTGCCTGTATCTTTCCAGTTGAAGCTGTTCCATAAATTTTTTTACGGTCGGTTTTTTCATTTTGGAAACTCTGGCGAGAGTCAGACTATTTTCCACTAGGGTAGTACAATCAAATCCCCTGAGATTTACAACCAGTGTTTCGGGTTGTGCTACTTCCAGTGTGTGCGCCATATACATTTTACCGATAAAACTTTTGGCAATGGCAGCCATAATTTCCCCAACAGGCTGGTGTGTCAATTTCTGATCAATCACCATTTGAAATTCCTGGACACAAGTATTGATATCAGCTTGTGAATAAACCTGAGCCTTTGAAAAGCCAGTAAAAAATAATAACAGTACGATTATATACTTCTTCAATTTCATTCTTCGATTTTTATGAATTTAAATTTGTTAGATAATATCTTCATTGCCCGGTAACTCGCCAACGGATGACTGGGCATGATATTCTTCAATCTGTCTCTGGTGAGCAAGATTTTCGAATCGTGCATATTCTTTTACGAACGCAAGTCGTTTATCACCAACAGGACCGTTTCTTTGTTTACCTATTATAATTTCAGCAATACCCTCAGTAGAGCTCGCATCGTCCGCAAATGTTTTTATTCCGTAATATTCCGGCCTGTTAAGGAAAATAACAACATCCGCATCCTGTTCAATAGAGCCGGACTCCCTGAGATCAGATAGTTGCGGTCTTTTATCATTTCTAGTTTCAACAGCCCTGTTAAGCTGTGAAAGAGCAATTATAGGAATGTTTAATTCTTTAGCCAGGGCTTTTAGCGATCGAGAAATATGAGAAATTTCCCTCTCACGGCTTTCCGCTCTCGCCGGTCCCTGCATAAGCTGAAGGTAATCAATAATTATCATACCAATATCTTTTTCAGCTTTCAGTCTCCTTGCCTTCGCACGGATTTCAAGTACTGTTTGGGCCGGTGAATCATCAACATAAATAGGAGCTTCGATTAATTTGTGAGCATTCTTGCTCAATTTAACTCCCTCTTCATTAGGAAGTTTTCCTGTTCTAACAAGATGTGCGTTCAGTCTACCTTCTGCGCAAAGCAGACGGATTATCAGCTGCATCGTGGACATTTCAAGACTGAAAATACCAACCGGCACTTTATGATCAACAGCAGCATTTCGCGCAAGTGTAAGAGCAAAAGCTGTTTTACCCATTGATGGACGGGCAGCAATAATTATTAAATCTGATTTCTGAAAACCGCCGAGCATTTCATCAAGTTCGTAAAATCCGGTCGGGACGGAAAATTTATCGTGAGATGAAGAATGTATAGCTTCAATATATTCAATAGCATCACGCACTGCCCTGTCCATTCCCTGGAAGGATTTTTTGAGATGACTTTCAGTAATTTCAAATATTTTCCTCTCTGCCTCATCCAGAATATCAAATGCGTCTTCTGTGCCTTCATATGCAGATTGTGCAATTTTGTGAGCACTTGTAATCAGGCTGCGTAAAATTTCTTTTTCGAGAATAATTTTTGAATGGTATTCAATATTGGCAGCAGAGGAAATATTCTGTGAAAGTTTACTCAGGTAAACCGCGCCACCAACTTCTTCAATCTGATCACGTTTTTTTAATTCTTCGTAGAGAGTTACAGTATCAATCGGTTCGCCGGACTCAAAAAGGGAAACCATTGCTTCGTAAATCAGCCTGTGTTCTTTCATATAAAAACTTTCGGCTGTCAGCAATTCAATTGCTTTCGGTACAGCTTCTTTTTCAATGAGCATCGCGCCCAAAACTGCGGCTTCAACTTCGGGCTCTGCCGGTGGTTTGATGTTGGCAGGCTTAATTTCTTCCAGTATTATATTTTGCTTTTTGAATTTTCCCATTAGATTAGCTTGTTCCAAGAAATTTTAAGTTCCAAAGTTTCATGTAAATATCAAAATTAAGATTAAAAAAGCCCCGTTTTCGAGGCTTCAATTTACAGCAAGTCCTGATCAAATATATCAATTTTTACGATAAAAATTCGCCGTCCTGATGAGAAAATCGATTAAGACGAAGTTAATTCATCATATAATTTTCTGAATTTCTGCACATCCTCCCAGCAAGGCCTTTTCCAGTTCGGGTTCCTGAGCAAAGCTGCCGGATGATAGGTTACCATAAGTTTTGTGGTGAATTTCCCTGTGTCAAAATCAAAAACATTTCCGCGCATATTTGTCAGGGAATCTCTTTTTTTCAAAAGTCCCTGTGCTGCTGTCAATCCGAGACACAAAATAACCTTCGGTTTTATAAGCTCTATCTGTTTTTTCAAATAAGGCATGCAGGTATCCATTTCAACAGGAAGAGGTGTTCTGTTACCCGGCGGACGGCATTTTACAATGTTAGCTATATAAACATCTTCGTCGCGTGAAAAATCAATTGCCTTTAGAATATCTGTCAGCAGTTTTCCCGCACGACCAACAAAAGGCAAACCCTGAGCATCCTCATCCGCGCCCGGGCCTTCGCCTATACACATTGCATCCGCAGTTGGATTTCCTGATCCAAATACAAATTTGTTTCTCGTAGCCCCGAGTGAACATTTCTGGCAATTGCAGATTAAGTTATTCATCTGCTCAAGATTTTCTGCTGATTCCCATTCCTCATGAAATAATGCTTCAGGTTCTGAAATTTTATTATTACCGATTTCTGTTCTCCTGTAATTGATTATGTTTTCTTCCAAAAGATCATCACCAAAAATTTCTTTTTGATCCTTAAGGGACTGTATTAATTTATCTTTTAATGATTGGGCCATTTAATGTTCAATTTACAATGTATAATGTAGAATTTATAATGAGTTTTTTCAGGATATTTTCACTATTTCGGAAAGTATCTTATTTGCCGCCTGGAATTTTGACATCAAAGGCAGTTCTTTCTTTTTACCTGATTTATAGAATATATTTATCTTATTCGTATCAACTTCAAAACCGCTGTTTTTGTCTTTTAATGAATTCAGGACTATCATATCAAGGTTTTTAGATTTTAATTTTTTCTTTGCATTGCTCAATTCATTATCCGTTTCAAGAGCAAAACCCACAATAATTTTATTATCTTTTTTTATCGTGGATAAAATATCATCTGTACGATTTAGTTTAATAGTTTCCGGATTATCTTCTTTTTTTATTTTTCCCCGGGCAACTTTTGCCGGTTTGAAATCTGCTACCGCGGCAGACATAATAAGTACTTCATTATTTTTTAGATTTTTTTCAACAGCCGATTTCATTTCTTTTGCAGATCGCACATTTACGGTTTTTATTTCCGGGTAGGCAATTTCGTTAGTCGGGCCAGAAATCAAAGTAACCTCAGCGCCTCTCAGAAACGCAGATTTTGCAATTTCAAATCCCATTTTCCCCGATGAACGATTTCCCAGATACCTGACTGGATCAATATCTTCATAAGTTGGTCCTGCAGTAACAAGAATTTTTTTACCAACCAGATCTTTTTTATTATCCGAAAGAACTAATTCAATGGAATCAACAATCTTATAGTTTTCAGCAAGTCTTCCTTTCCCTTTAAGTCCGCTTGCAAGTTCACCCTCTTCCGCATCAACAATAAAAAATCCAGAGTCTCTTAAAGTCTGTAAATTTTTCTGAGTAATTTTGTTTTCATACATGTCAACATCAGCAGCCGGGGCAATTATAAGCGGGTTGCGGAGAGCAAGTACGAGTGTAGTTAAAGCGTTGTCAGCAAATCCGTTTGCAATTTTTGCTACTGTATTAACAGTTGCGGGTGCAATAATCATTACGTCCGCCCAAAGCGCGTAATCTATATGCCAGGTATTAATTGAAGTTGTTTCATTTTTTGATTTTGGAAAAAGATTTACAATTACTTCATTTCCGGAAAGCGCAGAGAGAGTAAGCGGCGTAATAAATTCTGTTGCCGAAGGTGTCATTACAACACGAACTTCCGCTCCTCTTTTTACCAGATCCCGGACAAGATAAACTGATTTATAGGCAGCGATACAACCTGTTACTCCAAGTAGTATTTTCTTTCCGGATAATATATCTTTTTTCATAAAATTTAAATTTTAGTAATTTCTTCAAATTCCCGGTTCAATAAAACCTTATTCTCTAATATAATTAACAACTCAGTCAGGGTAAACACATTGTCAGATATAAAAGTTTTATCTGTTTATTTTACATTCTGCTAGAATTTAAGGCATTATTTTTAATAATGCTGTTAATTTAATTGATAATTATATATTTTTTTACCCTAATTAAATCGAGAATAAAAGAGACAAACTTTTTTTGTTTCAATTTCCTTTCAAAAACCTTTATAGCCCAAAAATGAAAATCTTATTACTCTATCCTGAAATGCCTAACAACATTACTAATTGCAAAGAGACAGTGAGATTAGCAGGCAGGAAATCATCTTTTCCTCCAATCGGACTTTTAACAGTAGCCGCTCTTCTGCCTGAAAACTGGGAGAAAAAAGTTGTCGATCTGAACACTGATTCTCTCAATTTAAAAGATCTTGCCTGGGCTGACTATGTTTTTATCAGCGCAATGAATGTACAGGCAAAAAGTGTTTTTGAAATAATAAAGATTTGTAATGAAAATAATTCTAGAATAGTTGCCGGCGGCCCGCTGTTTACTCATGAATACCAGTATTTTGATGGAGTTGATCATTTTATATTAAATGAAGCAGAAATTACCCTGCCTGAATTTTTAAAAGATCTTGAAAAGGGAAATCCGAAAAAAATTTATCAGTCAAAGGAATTTGCAGATGTTGAACGAACTCCGCCGCCTATGTGGGAACTGGTTGATTTAAATAAATATCTTTATTCGATAGTTCAATATTCCCGCGGCTGCCCATATTTATGCGATTTTTGTGATGTTACTGCTCTATTCGGAAGAAGACCAAGAGTGAAAACACCGGAGCAGATTATTGCTGAACTTGATGTTCTCGTTTCTACCGGCAAAACGGAATCAATTTTATTTGCGGATGATAATTTAATCGGGAACAAAAAACTGCTTAAAAAGGAACTGCTTCCTGCCTTAATAGAATGGAGAAGAAAAAATCCATTTGCACCCGGATTTACAACCCAGCTAACAATTAATCTTGCTGATGATGAAGAACTTTGCCATTTATTACTGGAAGCAGGATTCAGGCACGTGCTAATTGGTATTGAATCAATAGAAGAAGAATCTTTGAAGGCTATGAGAAAAAATCAGAATGCTGGACGAAATATTTTAGAAATTGTAAAGTACCTGCAGGGAATGGGATTTATGATTATCGGTACTTTTATTGTTGGGCTTGATACCGACAAACCAACAGTGTTTGATGATGTAATCAATTTTATTAAGAAAAGTGGTATTGTTTACGTAATAGTTAACGTCTTAAAAGCACCTCCAGGCACCGAATTATACGACAGAATGGTCAAAGAAAACAGGCTGCTGAAAAAATTTGAATTTGATGAAGATAAGACGAACATCATCCCTTTAATGGACACAGAAGAATTACACAAAGGTTATAAAAAAATATTGATGGAAGTTTATTCTTCTGAAAAGATTCTGGAAAGGGTTCTACAATACTATAAAGACAAAAACAATCTTTACAAGGTTAAAACTTCGCTGAAAAGGAAACCGACATTTGCACACGTTGCAAGTTTTTTCAGAATTACTTATAAGCTTGGGGTACAACAAAAAAAGAGGAAATACTTCTGGAAGTTGCTGCTTGAGACAATAAAATATAATTATCGTTTCCTGGATACCGCGATATTTTATGCGACCCTGATGTATCAATACGAAATACTGCTTGAAATTTTTCTGGAAAAGGATAGAAACGGAGTGTTTATATATTCAAATAAATTGTCGGCCTGATAAAGATCAGAAATTTTTGCGACTTCATTTAAATGCCAAAATTACCGCAAAAATTTCCAATCCTCTGAATCTTTTTATTCTTTGTACCTGAAATCTATTTTACCTTCGAGCAATTCTCCAAGAGCCTGAATATGTGGCTTTTCTTTCTTTTCAAAATCCAATGAAATTTTTAACTGAGCCGGATTCTGAATATCTTCAGCATCATCTTCGCCTGCTGCAACGGGAATTGTACTTACAAGAGCATTGTACTCTATTTTATATTCATCATTTAGCTGGCGTGCTCTTAATGCAGAGACGATAATCCCTTCATAAACATTGGAAGCATTTTTATCTACTTCACGTAAATCAACTGGTGTAATTGGCATTTAACTATTCTCCTTTAGAAATAATTTTTTTTACTAAACTCTCTGTTTCAGAAACCGCGGTTTCCAGGTTTTCATTTTCAATTGCAAAATCAAACTTATCTTTCAGTCCCAGTTCCATTTTTGCCCTGTCAATTCTTTTCTGCAAATCTTCTTCGCTTTCCGTATTCCTGTTCTTTAACCTTTTTACAAGTTCATCAAAACCGGGGGGTACAATATAAATAAGAACTGACTCAGGGTAAATGCTTTTCAGCGAAAGAGCACCTTTTACGTCAACTTCAAGAATGATCGATTTTTGGCTGTTTACAGCGTTTTGTACCTCAGATTTGAAAGTGCCGTAATAATAATCGTAAAATTTTTCCCATTCAATGAATTCATTTTTCTCTATTTTAGCTTTGAACTCATCTTCGCTGATAAAGAAATAATGGAAACCGTCTTTCTCATTTTCCCTCGGTTTGCGTGTGGTTGCCGAGACGGAAAACACCAGTCCGGGAATATCTTTTAAGACCCTTCTGACAATTGTAGTTTTACCTGTACCGCTTGGTGCGGATATCGCAATAATTTTTCCTTTCTGATTCTCCAACGATCACTCAATATTTTGTACTTGTTCACGGATCTTTTCAATTTCTTCTTTTATAAAAACAGCTTTGTGTGTAATGGAAGTTGAGATAGATTTTGAAGAAATAGTATTTGCTTCCCTGTTCAGTTCCTGACAGAGAAAGTTTACTTTTCTCCCCGGCTCACTTTCATTTTTAAGGCTTTCCCTGAAAAATTTTATGTGACTTCTGAGTCTTACACATTCTTCGGTTATATCTGCTTTGTCTGCCATAATTGCAAGTTCAAGTTCCAGCCTGTCATTGTCGGCCTGCTGTCCATCGAGTAAAACATTAACTCTTTCTTTCAGTTTATCGTAATATATTTTAACACCGCTTTCTACGGCTTCTTTTTCAATTTCCGAAAGATGTTCCTCAATATTACCGAGTCTCTGCAGAAGATCTTTCTCAAGTTCTTTGCCTTCGGCTTTTTTCATCTTTAAAAGCTGATCGAGCGCGGAGGAAGTAGCTTTTCTCAAAACTTTAAATTCTGTTTCAGCTATTTCACCATCGCCGCTTAGATAAATATCTTTATTCAATAAAATGTGGTCAATTTTAATTTTGTCTGACAGTTTAGCGACTTTCTTAATTTCTTTCAGTATCGCAAGCTGGTTTTTTACTTTTGCTTTATCAAGCTGGGGTAATTCATCTTCCGCACCGTTAACATTGAGCTGGGTAATTACGGTAAGCTTACCTCTTTTAATTTTGCCTTTTATTAATTCCCTCAATTCGTAATCACGGTTCATGAGGGAATTTGGAAGTTTTAAGAATATATCAAGAAAGCGACTGTTAACGCTTTTCACTTCTACTTCAACTGTTATTTTTCCGTTTTCGGCAATTCCTTTACCGTAGCCGGTCATGCTGTAAATCATAATTTAAAACCTAAAAAGAATGTTTAAAATAAGCATTTCAAGGCTGTTTTACAAAGAATAAAATTACCAAAGAAACTGCAGGGTCCAGCTGTTTTGGGCTAAATAACAGGAGTTCAGTTATTTAAAGGACAATTTTGAAACCTGCAAAAGCAGTATTTAAAACGCTTCCCCTATTCCGAAATTGAAGGCAAAATTACTAAATACTTTTTTGTTGAAAATAAATCTCTTATCTGCAGGGTCATAAAGCTTGAATCCGAAATCAATCCTGATAGGTGCAACCAGAGTATAATACCTGAATCCAAATCCAACGGCAATGGCAACGTCATCAAAACGAAATTGCTTATAATTCAGCCAGGTGTTTCCATAATCCATAAAAAATGCCAATCCGTAATAATGGAGAAACCTGAAACGGAATTCGGCCGAGCCCTCATACAAAAATGTTCCGCCCTTTACATTTGGTCCCTGCTGTGTAATACCGCGTATCACGGGCGAATTGCGCGGTACAAGCTCGTTTGCACGCCAGCCTCTTATAGAGTTGCTTCCGCCCGCGTAAAATGTTCTGTTAATCGGAATGCCTGAATAATCCCCGACATAAGCCTGTATAACTCCACTTTTATTTTTCAGAGCAAATACCGAGGTAC
>Ga0210095_1000076_pt1 | contig 37185 bp, 26 predicted proteins | sample China_Galinas_PW_FD_184861 | JGI IMG/M metagenome (GOLD analysis project Ga0210095, IMG submission 184861) | Wetland microbial communities from San Francisco Bay, California, USA, that impact long-term carbon sequestration - China_Galinas_PWA_D1... | ecosystem: Environmental > Aquatic > Marine >...
TACCGAAAGGCACGTTGCCCTTTTGGTGGCCTTTTGTCAGGTCACCGGAAATTACCTCATAAGTTTTTCCCTGGTCAAGTGAGCGGTAAAGTTTATTGGCGCCTATATAAAAAATATCACGATTGTGCGGGGACAGTTTAATCGGGCTCTGCCAGTTGAACCGTAATGCTGGTTCACCGAGTTTTCTTTCCGGAGTAACAGGCTTAGCATTTCTTGTTGTCTTATTTACACGGTAATAATAGCCAAACTGAAATCCTGTATAGACAGTAGTGTTATCAGTAGTATCGACCTGTACCTGCATACCATCTCCACCCATAATTGATTTAAACGGGTATTGGCCTGAAGAGTACCATGAATAATTCGGTTTATAAGTGCTCGGACCGGTCCAGACTCCATTATCCTGCAAACCACCGTAAATGTTAAATGGTTTAGCCATATCAACTGCTACGGAATAAAACTGTCCGACTGCCGGAGTGTTTGCTTTGAAATAAGTTTTGCCGCCGTCGTAAGAAATATTTAATCCTCCGTCGTTTCCCCAGATTATATGGTCAGATTTTTTCGGATCTATCCACAAAGCGTGATAATCTCCGTGCATATTTGATTGATCTACAGATTTATAAGTCTTCCCGCCATCTGTCGATTTCAAAGCCGGAACTCCCGCAATATAAATTTTTTGATCATCGTTAGGATCAACACGAATCAAACCGAAATAATATCCGTATGTATAAAAAAGGTCATCTATATATTTCTCATTTGCTTTCTTCCAATGAATTCCGCCATCCTCTGAACGATAAACTTCAGCACCGATTACCGGTGTATCAAATAAATCAGCATTTGCATCAGAGATATAATCAACAAGTGCTGTGGGTTCTATTTTATTCTCTTTTACCATCTCTTTAATTTTCTTGGCCGAGTATTCTCTAGGGAAACCATTATCATCGAGAAATTTATTTATATCCTCATTATTTAATTTCAGAAAATTTTCTACACTAATATTTTTTAACTTTTCTTTTGTAAGTGTGGGCTTTTCTTTCTTTTTATCTTCAGGTCTGTGCGCCTGGTTATCTACTACTGCATAAATAATATTTGGATTTTTAGGATACACAGTCAGGCCGATTCTTCCAACTCCATTACCCGTAGGGAAGCCACTTTCTTTCGTAGAAACTAATTTCCACGTGTTCCCACCGTCTTCACTTTTATAAATACCGGAAGTTTTTCCAGATCCCACAAAGTTCCAGGCTCTTCTTATCCTGTGCCAGGTTGTGGCGTAAAGTATTTTGGTATTGTTTGGATCAATAACCAGATCTATTGCCCCGGTATTCTCATCAACAAATAGAGTTTTATTCCACGTCTTTCCACCATCGGTTGTTTTAAATACTCCACGTTCCGGATTTGGTGAATACAAATGGCCAATTGCTGCAACCCAGACATTATCAGGATTTTGGGGATCAATAATTATTCTGCCCGTATGTTGAGTTTCCCCAAGTCCCATATACTGCCACGTTTTTCCTTTGTCCGTGCTTTTATATACACCGGTGCCAGCGTAAGAAGATCTGCTTGAATTATTTTCACCGGTTCCAACCCATATTGTTTCTCCGTGTTTCCAATCAACCGCAATATCGCCGATTGTCATAGAAGCTTCGTGATCGAAAAGGGGGGTGAAGGAAATTCCATTATTTTCAGTTTTCCACAAACCACCGGATGCGTAAGCGACGTAAAATTGAGTCGGGTACTCAGGGTTTACATCGATATCTGCAACACGCCCGCTCATAATTGTTGGTCCAACTGAACGAAGTTTTACATTTTTAAGCAGTGAGTTATCCTGAAGGTTTTTCCTTTGTTTGAAAGCATTAAATCTTTTTTTAGCGGTTGTAGACGGATATGGATTCGTCTGCGCAGCAATAAAAGTGAAGCTAACAATTAAACTAAAAATGAGGAATAATAATTTCTTCATAAAAGGTCCTCTTAAATTTATTCGTAAAGATTGAGAATATGATTTCCTGCGAGTACTGTGGTTCCGACAATTAAAGATTTGCTGTCCGGTTCACTGTTCATTCATTTTATTTGAATAATTCTTCGTGCAAAAATGGAATCAGTGCGGTTACAAGCCCTGGGACATATAATTCTGCCCTGCTCATTACACCATTTGTAAAATAACCAATTGCTCCGTGTTTCTGTTTTGTGTTGGATTTGTTTTGTATTTCATCCATAACATCACCAAGTTCCTTTCCTTTTAACAATTGTTCAACAACATTTTTAGGAAGCTCAAAATGTGCAGATGTTCCGAATCCGGTTTCTCTTTCGTTGTTGGCTATGCACATACAACCGAAAGCAAACCAGCGCGAATAAAGTTCTATTATTCCTCCTTCAATCCCGACAAAGTAATTTGCATTCAGATTTTGGTTCTTGTTCTTTTCAATTAATGCAAATGCCCGGTTTTTTGCTCCGTCAAAGGTTTCTTCGTTTACCGGCTGATCCGACACCTTACTGTTTACTTCGATTCCTATAATTTCAATTTCCTCGAAATATTTGCTAAATGCCTCTTCAACAGATTTTATTTTAACAGGATTTTTAGATCCAACAAGAATTTTAGTCATTTTTTTGTTGTTAAATTATGAATAGCCAGACAACTTTTGCCAGTATTGCGAAATCTTTTGTCCTTAATTTACCGGTTGTATCAACAAGGTGGTTAATAACCAGATAAAAATTGCTTCCAACTTTCGGTTCCCAGTTGAACCTGTAATTAATATTTAATTCTTTTACACCGTTATTCCATTGAGCAAATATTGAGCTGTGTGTCTTAGTTGAAAAATCGTATAGCAGATTAGCTCCAACTTCGTTTGTTGTGAATTCATTTTGCGGCAACGATATTTCATTTCGCTGGTAGTCAATGGAGAGAGTAAACTGCAAATCGGAAATCCAGTTTAATTCCCCATAATAGTATTTCCTTTTGCCTGTATAGTAATCTCCGGAATTAAATTCAATTCCACCATAAAGAGGTCTGCCCCTTCCTGTACGTAAATTTACTCCAAAATTATTGTACCAGTATTTCCCTGTTGGGATGGTAGTGTTTTCGAATATGTCGTATGCGTTTTGTACAAAATCGAATTCGCGGTTAATCTCAAAAGAAAAACTATCATCGTGAATAGTTGATATTCCGAATGGCTGAAAAGTTAAATCAGCGGCAAGCAGGTTATTATCCCTGTCATAAAGGAATCCTGATTGAACGGGCGAGAAACGCAATTGATTAGCAATTCCCCATTTAATACGGGGGGAAATTTCAAGATCATAATTGTACTGCTTTGTTCCTGTTCTGGAAACAAATCCGATGCCCGGATTAAAGTTTTCCTGTATAAAAGTATAGGCCATAAACTGATTGATAAGGTCATTCGGATAATCAATATAAATTCTTCCCGCCCAGGAATTTTTAAGTCCATGCTTTTCATCGGTCTTTGCAATATTAGCCCCGATTGCTAATGTTTTATCACCGAAAAGTGAACTCGTTTTAAATACAGCATCGGCTCCGAACGATCTGTTATAATCATCTTTTGAAACTCTGTTGGAAATAAATCCGCCAACATATGATTGGTCAAAAACGTCATACTTTAACCTGGCAACCCCGTAATTTGTTGTAGGTAGAATGTCTTCATTCCGTGTCTGCATATCAATGAAGCCAATTTCCATTTTATCGGCTCTGCCGACCAGTTTTGCACCAGCAATAATTGGGATTTCCTTCCCGTTGTGAATTCCAATTCGTCTACTGTAAAAAAGATTATTATTTCCACCGAATGAAAAATCAAAAACATTTGCGCCTTCAAGGAAAAAATCTCTTTTCTCAGGAAAGAAAAGAGGGAAGCGGGAAAGATTTATTCTTGATCTGTCGGATTCAACCTGTGCGAAATCAGTGTTAAATGTAAGATCCAGCGAGAGTGCCTGGGCAATACCATATTTAATATCCAGTCCGGCTTTATGGATATAACTATTTTCTTGGTCTGCTCTTTCTGCGCCTGCTGTTAAAAATGGTTTTACGTAAATAGGATTACCTCTTTTAATGTCCTGGATTCCGAGAAGATTCCCTGCAAAAGATATATTGAAAAAATCTTTATCTTTTCCTATTCCTGACCATTGATCTGTTTCACCGAGCCTCTGAATTTTCCTCTGGAAATTCACACCCCAATGCTGAACATCTTTATCAAAAAATTTAAATGTTGAAAAGGGATAAACTATTTCTGTACTCCAGCCGCTATCAACAATTGCGGAACTTACATCCCACACACCGTGCCAGCTTTCATGAAATCCACCATGACCGTTACTGCTGCTTAGCAATGCATCGTCTCGCATTCCTAAAGGATTAGTGCCAAACCAATATCCATTCCGGTCGTCATTGAATGTATCAAAAAGCAAGGAAATGTTATCATCAGCACCCCAGGCTCCGTCAAGTTTTAATGCACGAGCAATAATTTTGTCAGGTTGGTCATCATAAGACATAAAACTTACATAAATGTTTTTACTATCGTAAAGTATTCTGACAACTGTTTTGAAAGTTGCTTTGCCACCGGCAACCGGATCCTGCTGCACAAAATCAGAAATGGGTTTTGCCAGTGCCCATACAGAATCACTAAGTACGCCATCAATAACAGGGGGCGTATTTATTCTTGTAGCATAGATTGTTTTATTTTGAGCAAAGAGTGAAAACTGAATAATGAGAAGAAATAGGCACGTAGTCAAAAAGGAAAATTTATTAGTCAAAATTTTATTCGCTGTGGTTTAAATTGATATTTGGAATAATTTTTAAAGATAAAAAAAATAAGGCGAAATGAGAATTTATTTATGACAAGCGGGACAAAACCTTGAAAGATTTTGTCCCAAAATTAATTTTATTTTCTTTTAGGCTTGTACATATGAGTGCTTTGACCGAAGAAAGCTTCTGATGCTTCCATAATGGTTTCGGAAAGTGTCGGGTGCGGATGGATTGTCAGCTTTAAATCTGTAAGATTAGCGCCCATTTCAATTGCAAGAACGCCTTCAGCAATTAATTCACCGGCACCCGGTCCACAGATGCCTATTCCTAAAAGTCTTTGTGATTCAGGATCAACAATTAGTTTTGTAACTCCGTCGTTACGATCTAGTGTAAGTGCTCTTCCTGATGCTGCCCAGGGAAATTTAGCTACTTCGTAGTTTATTCCTTTTTCTTTAGCCTGGTTTTCTGTAATTCCAGCCCAAGCAATTTCCGGGTCAGTGAAAACTACTGCTGGAATTGCTAAGGGATCAAAAGCAGATTTATGGCCTGCTATAACTTCTGCAGCAACTCTGCCTTCGTGAGAAGCTTTGTGAGCAAGCATGGGCTCACCGGCAATATCGCCTATCGCAAAAATATTTGGATCATCAGTCTGCATCTGCTTGTTTACAACAATCCATCCTCTCTGGTTTACTTTTACGCTGGTCTTATCTAGCCCCAGTCCGGAGGTATCAGGTTTTCTACCAATTGACATGAGTACATAATCGTAAACTTCCTCAGTAACTTTTCTTTCTTTATCTTCTATTTTTACGCTTACTCCATTTTTCACTTCTTTCATTTCCGTTACTTTGGAGTTAAGCATCACTTTATCATATTTTTCTTTTATTTTCTTTGCCAGAAAATTTACTAAATCTCTGTCAGCACCCGGCAGCAACCCTGAAGTCATTTCAACGACCGAAACTTTGCTTCCGAGTGCCTGGTAAACAGATCCTAATTCAAGTCCGATGTAACCGCCACCTATTACTAAAAGGCTTTTGGGAATAGCCGGTAGATCCAAGGCGGTTGTGGAATTTAAAACTCTTTTGCTCTTTATATCAAGCGAAGGTATTGTTGCAATTTGTGAACCGGTAGCAATTATTGCTTTTTCAAATTCCAGTTCTTCTGTTTCACCATCTTTCTTTTCAATAGTTAATTTTGATGAACTTGTAAAACTTGCTTTGCCCTGAATGAAATTAATTTTTCTTTGCTTTCCAACCAGGCCAACTCCACCCGTCAATTTATCAACTATTCCGTTTTTCCAGTTTCTTAACTTGTCCAGATCTATTTTAGGTTTAGCAAATTCAATTCCCCATTTTTTAGCATCTTCCGTTTCGTTTAATAATTTTGCCACATGAAGCAATGCTTTTGAGGGGATACATCCTTTATATAAGCAAACTCCGCCGGGATTTTTATCAAGATTAACCAGAGTGACCTGCTTACTAAGATCGGAAGCCAGATATGCTGCAGCATACCCTCCCGGTCCCCCACCTATTACTACTACTTGTGTTTTATTCATAAATGAAATCCAAAATTTAAAGTTCAGAATTATTCTTCTAATAATATTTTCATCGGTTGTTCCAGTGCTTCAGAAACCCATCTCAGGAATCTTGCAGCATCAGCGCCGTCGATTATTCTGTGATCGTATGAAAGTGATAGAGGCAGCATTAACCTTGGCTTAAAGGTTTTGTCAATATAAACCTGTTCAAAACTTCCTCGGGAAACTCCTAAAATGGCAACTTCAGGAGAATTTACTATCGGAGTAAAAGATGTCCCGCCAATTCCGCCTAAATTAGTAATTGTGAAACAGGCTCCCTGCAATTCATCAAGCCCTATTTTTCTGGCTCTTGCTTTTTCAGCCAGTTGGCCCATTTCAACTGAAAGTTCAGTCAGGTTTTTTTTATCTACATTTTTTACAACAGGAACAATTAAGCCGTGGTCGGTATCAACTGCAATTCCAACATTGTAATATTTCTTATAGATTATTTCTTTCTTTTCCATGTCGATGCTGCTGTTAAATTTCGGGAATGCTTTTAATCCGGCAGCAATTACTTTAATAAGAATCGATGTAACAGTAAGTTTTCCGCCCGCTTTTTCAACTTTCGGATTATAAGCTTTCCTGGCCTGTTCAAGCAGTGTAATATCAGCTTTATCAAATTGAGTTACGTGTGGAATAGTTGTCCAGGCATAACCAAGATGTTCTGCGGTTACAATGCGAATTTTATTCATTGGCTCGTGTGTAATGCTTCCGAATTTTGAAAAATCTGGAAGAGCTTCCTGTTTAATTCCAACACCCGAAACAGAAACACTTTCAAGGTTCAGTTTTTTAACGTATGCTTTAACATCGTCCATAGAAATTCTGCCGGCCGGACCAGAGCCGGTAACTTTATTGATGTTCACACCAAGTTCACGGGCAAGTTTTCTTACAGAAGGAGCTGCCGGTGCTGCACCTCGTGTAATCGGTGGCTGATTGTCTATTTCACCGGGAAGGAATGATTTAACTTCTCCTTTTTGTCTGACTTCTTCTTCAGTGGGCTCTGGTTTTGTAACCTCTTTAACTGACTCAGTTTTTTTATCTTTTTGATATATGCTTTCTGAAGACTCAATTTTTAAGATCGGTTGTCCGACTTTTGCTTTACTACCTTCTTTTATCAGAACTTCGATAACTTTGCCGCCAACTGTTGCAGGTACCTCAATGGTCGCTTTGTCAGTTTCTATCTCAAGTATGCTCTGGTCTTTTTCCACGTTATCGCCTTTTTTAACCAGCACACTTAAAATATCTGCCGCCTCAATGTTTTCTCCAAGTTCCGGCAGTTTCATCTCTATTATTTTCTTTTCTCCGGCAGGTTTATCGGCAGTAGTTTTTTCTTGTTTCCCTTTTGGCTGAGCTTTTTCCTTTGTTTCGGGTATTTTTTCTTCCTGTGCTACACTTTCCTTTGTGTTTTCCGCTCTCTTGCCGGATTCATCAACTGTTAAAATAGTCTGTCCCGGTTTAACTTTATCGCCCGGCTTAATCTTTAATCCGGTAATAATTCCTGTAAAATTAGAGGGTACCTCGATAGTGGCTTTATCAGTTTCAATTTCAATTACAGACTGATCTGTTTCTATTTTATCTCCAACTTTAACCAGAACATTCAGAACGTCTGCCGATTCTATGTTTTCACCAAGTTCCGGTAATTTTAATTCTTTAGCCATTTTAAACCTTATTAAAAAATTTTCAGTAAATCGTATCGGTAATATTATTAAGAAATCATGGGGTTCGGTTTCTTGATATCTACTTTCAGGTCTTTTATTGCTTTATCAACAAGTGTAGATTTGATTTTTTTCTCAGCTGATAAAGCATAAAGCGTAGCAACCACAATGTGTTTTGCATCAACTTCAAAGAAGTTTCTTAAACCTTCCCTGCTTTCGCTTCTTCCGAATCCATCGGTACCGAGAGAATATAATTTCCTGGGGAACCATTTAGCGATAGAATCGGGGAGAGTTTTTACATAATCAGATGCCGCAACAAAAACGCCATCTTCTTTCTTTAGTGTCTTTTCGATGCAAGATGTTTTTGATTTCTCAGATGGATGTAGAAGGTTCCATCTTTCAATTTCAAGAGCATCTTTCCTTAGTTCTTTGTAGCTGGTGATGCTCCATACATCAGTTGCTACTTTATAAGTCTTTTCAAGAATTTCCTGGGCTTTTAAAACTTCATTTAGGATTGTTCCACTTCCAAATAATTGAGCTTTCAGTTTAACAGTTTTCTTTTTAGAAGTTTTGAATTTATACATTCCCTTAACAATACCATCTTCAACACCCTTAGGCATTGCCGGCATTGCGTAATTTTCATTCATCACTGTTATGTAGTAGAAAATATTTTCCTGGTCTTCATACATTCTCTTTATACCGTTACGAATTATAACAGCAAGTTCAAACGCGAAAGCAGGATCGTAAGCAACAAGATTTGGAACAGGATAAGCGAGCAAATGACTGTTTCCATCCTGGTGTTGTAAACCTTCACCAGCAAGTGTGGTTCTACCGGCTGTACCGCCAAGCAGGAAGCCTTTACAACTCATATCACCGGCTGCCCAGACAAGGTCACCGATTCTCTGTAATCCGAACATTGAGTAGTAAATAAAGAAAGGAATCATATTTAGTCCGTGGGTAGCATAAGCTGTTCCGGCGGCAATAAATGAGGACATTGATCCTGCCTCTGTTATTCCTTCTTCGAGGATCTGTCCGTTTGTGGCTTCTTTATAGTAGAGAAGACTATCTTTATCTACTGGCTCATAAAGCTGGCCTGCGTGTGAATAAATTCCGACCTGTCTGAAAAGTGCTTCCATTCCAAAAGTTCTTGCCTCATCCGGGACTATAGGAACAATGTATTTTCCTAATTCTTTATCCTTTAATAGTTTTGCGAGAATTCTAACAAAAACCATGGTTGTAGATGCTTCTCTTCCTTCCGTCCCTTTAAAGAATTCTTCAAAGATTGTTTGCGGTGGTGTTTTAATCGGTCGGATATCTGTTTTTCTGGAAGGAACAAAACCCCCAAGATTTTTTCTTCTTTCCTGCAGGTACTTAATTTCCGGGCTGTCTTCGGCAGGTTTGTAAAAAGGAGCTTTTGCAACAACTTCGTCAGAAATTGGTATTCCGAATCTTGTTCTGAATTCTCCAAGTTCATCTTCGTTCAGTTTTTTCTGCTGGTGAGTAATGTTTTTTCCTTCACCGCTTTCACCAAGTCCGTAACCCTTAATAGTTTTTGCCAGGATAACAGTCGGTGAACCGGTATGTTCTACAGCTGCTTTGAAAGCGGTAAACACTTTTTCAGGATCGTGACCGCCTCTTTTCATTTTTTTCAATTGTTCATCTGAGAGGTTTTCAACCATCTGTAGTAGTTCAGGATCAGTTCCAAAGAAATGCTCCCTTATATATTCACCTGTCTCAACTGAGTATTTCTGGTACTGGCCGTCAACAACTTCTCCCATGCGTTTTACTAATTTTCCATTTTTGTCTTTGGCAAGCAGAGAATCCCAATCTTCCCCCCAGACAACTTTAATAACATTCCAGCCGGCTCCTCTGAATGCCGATTCAAGTTCCTGTATAATTTTTCCGTTTCCTCTTACAGGGCCGTCAAGTCTTTGCAGGTTACAATTAATAACAAATAATAGGTTATCTAGTTTTTCCCTTGCAGCAAGAGTTATAGCTCCTAATGCTTCGGGTTCATCTGTTTCTCCGTCACCCAGAAAAGCCCATACTTTGTGTCCATTAGTTTTTTTCAGTCCACGATCTTCAAGATAACGATTAAACCTTGCCTGGTAAATTGCCATAATTGGCCCAAGCCCCATAGAAACTGTTGGGAATTCCCAAAAGTTTGGCATAAGCCAGGGGTGAGGATAAGAAGATAAACCACCGCCTGGTTTTGTTTCGCGTCTGAAGTTTTCAAGCTGGTCAATAGTAAGTCTCCCTTCGAGAAAAGCCCTTGCGTAAATTCCGGGTGATGCGTGTCCCTGGAAATAAATCTGATCTCCGTCGTAGTCTTCTCCTTTGCCGCGGAAGAAATGGTTGAAACCAATTTCATATAATGTAGCTGCGGATGCGTAAGTAGAAATGTGTCCGCCGATACCGTTTTCCTGTTTATTAGCTTTCACTACCATTGCCATGGCATTCCAGCGGATCAGACTTTTTATTCTTCTTTCAATTTCTCTATCACCGGGGAAAGGGGGTTGTTTTTCTCTTGGTATTGAATTTATGTAAGGAGTGTTTGCTGAAAATGGTATGCTAATTCCTGCTTTGTGTGCTCTAATCTGAAGTTGATTTAAAAGATCTTTTACTCTTTCATCACCACTATGTTCAATTACGTAATCGAGTGATTCAAACCATTCCCTTGTTTCCAGTTCCTGAATTTCAATATCTTTCTTTTCATTGCTCATTTTGTGCTGTCCTTTTCTTCAATTATGAGATTTTTATAGAATCATATCATGTCCGGCAGATTCAATTTATCCTTCCCAAAGAAAAGTTGAAAATATGTTCGATTTTGGCCCATAAATGGTGGCTACCGGGCTGATTTTTAATAAAAATTAGAGAATTAACTTACACGATTTAGCTAAAAAATACAAGGATTGTAGTAAGCCGGTTAATAGGGTTCTTTGACCGAATAACAGGATTTTAATGCTATTAGTTCAAATGAAATCGGGTTTGAAGGAAGGATCTAAATTTTTAATTATTTGAGGTATTTCCCGTACCACAATTTTCTTAATGCGTCCACTTCTTTTCGGTGTGTTTTAAGGTAGTGATCACCGTTTTCAAATATTACCAGCCTGTATTGATAATCCATTTCGCGGAATTTATTTGCCATTTCAAGTGACTGATTAGGTGAAATAATGTCGTCTGTTCCTCCGTGCATAATAAGGTAGGGAACTGGAGGGAGTTTTTTATAAAAATTTATTGCTGATCTTTCGTTTAATTTTTCTTCAATATTTTCAGGTTTGAAGTAACCTTCGTAGGCTTTCTGCATTGCGGAATTTTCATCAGAGTTTTGCCCGGCATTTGAAATTGCGCCAACTAAAATTGCACATTTAAATTTGTTTTGTTTTGTCAGAGTGATGTACGTCATCATTCCGCCGCGGCTCCAACCTTCAATTCCCCATTTTGAATTATCAGCGCAGTCAAATTCATTAGCCAGGGGAATAAGATTTAAAATATCTTTAACATCAGAGCCACCAAGTTCATCCTTGCCTTCTCCGCCGGCATTGCCTCTGTACTGGGAAGCGAAGACAACATATCCCCAACTTGCGAGTTGCCCAAATATTCCTCTTGCGGTAAATTCATCTATTGCGCCCCGGTTACCAGCACCGCCCCGGTTCCAGATAACGCAAGGATATTTTTTTGTCTGATTATTCGGGTAAGCGATAAATCCTTTTACTTTCAGACCATCGGAAAGATAAGTTATTTTTTCTACTGTAGAATTATTAAATGATTCTTCACCCCATCCGCTGATAACCATTTTAGTCTGCGAATTATTTAGAGCGATTTTTTTTCTTGTAATAATTCTAGAAGTACTCATGAGGAATGTCCTATTTACCGTAAAGTTCTTCTTCAACCAATTCACAGATAATATGAGCTATGGTTATGTGTCCTTCCTGAATCCTTTGAGTATTTGCTGAGGGAATAATTACTGGGAGGTCAACTTTGTCTTTTAATTTTCCGCCATTTCCACCAAGGAAGCCAATCACACTCATTTTTTTTTCTTTTGCTTTATCAGCCGCTTTAAGCACGTTTGGGGAGTTGCCACTTGTTGAGATTGCAATTAATACATCTCCTTCGTTACCAAGACCTTCAACATTTCTGGCAAAGACATTTTCAAAGCCAATATCATTCCCACCGGCTGAAAGATTAGAAGAGTCTGTTGTTAAAGCAATTGCGGGCAATGCCGGACGATTAATGTGATGGCAGAGGCGTATCATTAATTCAGTCGCAATATGCTGACAATCTGCAGCACTTCCACCGTTACCGCAAAGCAAAAGTTTTTTATTGTTTTTATAAGCGTTGGTTATTATTTCAACAGCGGTGAGTATTTCGTTAAAACACTCTTTCTGAATTTTAATTTTAGTTTCTGAACTTTCAATAAGAGAATCGTTAATAAACTTTTTTTTATCCAATCTAAAGGTCCTTAAGAATTGTAAACTGAAGCAAAGTGTGGATTTATATTAGACCGTAACAGGAACTTTCGAATGAATTGCATTTGCAAATTCTTTTACCTGGTCCCAGTTATTTTCATCTTCAAAATAATTACCAGTAACTATAATCTTTGCACCGCATTTAACTTTGGTCGCTGCTTCTTCTGCAGTTCTGATTCCGCCACCAACAATTACAGGAACGCTGCAATAATTTGAAACGAGTTTTACCATTTCATCAGGAACCGTTTTCTGTGCACCAGAGCCTGCCTCAAGATAAATAAATTTCATTCCAAGGTACTCTGCTGCCAGTGCAGTTGCTGCTGCAATTTCTGATTTGCTTCTCGGAATTGGTTGTGAACCACTAACATATTGAACTGTAGTTACAGTTCCCGATTCTATCAGAACATATCCTGTAGAAATGGGTTCAAGATTTGCCTGCTTAATAAAGGGTGCAGCTAATACATGCTTTCCAATTAAATGCTCTGGGTTTCTACCACTAACTACTGAAAGATAGAGAATTGAATCTGCTTCAGGGGAAACCTGGTTTACACCACCGGGGAATATAATTGTTGGGATGGAAGTGTATTCTTTTACTTTTCTTAAAAAGTCCTCGAAATGATTACTCATCATTAAACTACCGCCTATCAAAAACCCGTCTACCCCCGATTTTTCACAGTGTTTAATAAAGTGCGGTAGCTTTTCAAACGTAATTTTGTCAGGATCGACTAAAATTAAGTAAGCGGCCCCTTTTGAGGAAATAGTATTTATTAAATGTTCGTAAACTTTCATAGTAATAGTGATTATAATATATGAATATAAATATTTAAGATTATAGAAAAAAGGAGACTTTTCAAGAAATTTGACTGTCCTAATCATTTAGTTTTAGAAACTTAAACCAAATATAAGAAGCTTTGTCTAAAGGTATGAACCGTTAACTAACTAAAACATACCGTATACTAAATAATTTTATTAGAGATATTGAGATAATCTTGGAAAAATTGCTAAAAAGCTAGAAATAGCTCAAAAAATGCACTTTCTAATATAATAGTGGAAAAATTACCAATTTTGAATTTTCAAAATTGTTTTTATGTAACTATCCTTTCATACTTAAAGATATTCTTCCCCGGGCAATATCTATCCCTGTAATAGTTACATCTATAATATCCCCAACATTTATTATATCCAGCGGATTTTTAACATATCTATCCGCAATTTGCGAAATATGAAGCAATCCGTCCTGTTTAACCCCAATATCCACAAATGCACCAAAATCAACTACGTTATGAACTGTGCCTTTTAATTTCATACCTTCGCGCAAATCTTCCATTTTAAGAACGTCACTTTTCAGGATCGGTTTTGATAATTCTTCACGTGGATCTCTTCCCGGTTTTTTAAGGTTTTCTATAATATCAATGAGGGTTGGTTCACCAATACCTATTTCATCCGCCAGTTTTTTTGTCCCTTTCTGATTTACAATTAGAGAAATCATAGCACCAGACTCTTTTACTTTTGCCATCGGGATTTTCAACTTTTCCAGTAATTTTTCCGTTGCCTTGTAGGATTCAGGGTGAATAAAAGTATTGTCGAAAGGATTTTCCCCGTTCGGGATTTTTAAAAATCCTGCCGCCTGTTCAAATGCTTTTTCTCCTATTCCCTTAACTTTTTTGATTTCTTTTCGTGAATTAAATTTTCCTTTTTCTTCGCGATGCTTAATAATATTCTCAGCAATTCTTTTGTTCAATCCTGAGACGTAGGTCAACAGAGATGCAGAAGCTGTGTTAAGGTCTACACCCACATGATTTACACAGCTTTCAACTACGTTATCAAGTTTACCCATTAATAATTTCTGATCGACATCGTGCTGGTATAATCCAACACCAATTGATTTCGGATCAATTTTAACAAGTTCGGCAAGAGGATCAAGTAATCTTCTTCCTATAGAAATATTTCCACGTTGACTTGCTTCGAGATCCGGAAATTCTTTTTTTGCAACTGCAGACGCGGAATAAACGGACGCGCCGGCTTCATTTACAATTATGTAATGACATTTTAATTTGTTCTTCTTTATCAATTCAGCAACAAATAATTCTGTTTCCCGGCTTGCAGTTCCATTACCGATTGCAATAATCTCAACTTTATGTTTTTGAATCAGTTCTGCAACAACTTTAGCAGCTGCTTCGCTTTTCTTTTGAGGCGGGTGGGGATAAATTGTATTCCCTTCAATATATTTACCTGTTTCATCAATTACTGCTACTTTTGAACCTGAGACGAAACCCGGATCAATTCCCATAATTATTTTATTTGATAAAGGCGGCTGCAATAAAAGGGCTTTTAAATTGGATGCAAATATTTCAATAGCATGAAGATCAGCAATTTCTGTTAAGTGAGCTCTTATTTCTCTCTCAAGTGATGGAAAAATTAACCTCGTAAATGAATCCTCAAATATTGAATCCAGTATCTCCATAAAATATGAATCTTTATAACTCAGGAATGTTTTCTTGATTTCAATTAAAATTTGAGGTTGTTCAATATCAAGGGAAATCTTTAAAACTTTTTCTTTTTCTCCCCGATTTAAAGCGAGAATCTGGTAAGGCTTTATCTTTTTTAAGTCAATCTCAAATTCATAATATATCTGATATATTTCTTTTTTATTTTTTGCTCTCTGTTTCTCACTTACTTTTTCATCTTTACTTCTTTCCTTTGTCTTTTCGGATTTGATGACTGAGTTCTCAAGCATATTTTCACGGACAACTTTTCTGACTTCCGCACTATCGCTTACCATTTCCGCAAGAATGTCTTTGGCACCCTGCAGTGCTTCTTCAGTTGAGGCAACTCCCAGTTCTTCATTTATGAATTCCTCGAGCTTTTCTTCAAGATTTCCCGAAAATTCAGGCTTTTCTAAAATAAATAGAGTGAGAGGTTCCAGTCCCTTTGCTCTTGCAATGGTTCCTCTGGTTTTTCTTTTTGGTTTATAAGGGAGATAAAGATCTTCAAGTGCCTGAAGTTTTACGCAATCCATTATTTTTTGTTTTAATTCATCAGTAAGCTTACCCTGTTCTTCTATACTTTTTAAAATTGTTTCTCGTCTGTTATTAAGCAGTGTTAGGTAATTTAGCCTGTCTTCTATTTCACGAAGAAAATCTTCATCCAACCCACCGGTTTGTTCTTTTCTGTAGCGGGCTATAAAGGGTACAGTTGCATCTTCCAGTAATAATTTTATTACAGAATCGACCTGCTCTTTTTTAATCCCTAATTCTTTTGCAATGATTTGTGGTACATTCATATGTTGCTTTCGTTTTTGTAGTTGACAAAATTTTAGGATAACAAACTAAAGCTAAAGAAAAATATTTATCAACTTGATTAGAAAAATCTTTTTCTTAAAGAAAAACACGGTTACTTTGACCTTTCTATTATAATCAAATATAGTATATTAAAATACTAGAAATTGGAGGACTAAAGATGGAAAAGATAACTATCTATGAAAAGCCCACCTGCACAACCTGCAGAAAAGTAAAAAAAATTCTCGAAGAAAAAGGTGTGGATTTTGAAATGGTGAATTATTATATCAAACCCTTCACTGACTCAAAACTGAGAGATTTATTAAAAAAAATGAATATGAAACCAAGTGAACTTTTGAGAAAAAAAGAACTGGCCGCCAAAGCAATCGATCTGAAAACTGAATCGGAAAACCAGATACTTGAGACGATGATTCTCGATCACGACCTGATTCAGCGCCCGATAGTTGAAATGGGCGACAGAGCAATATTAGCACGTCCACCTGAAAAAATTTATGAATTGTTTGATTAATGAAAAAAAAGGACTTTTTCCAAAGCGGTTGCTTAAAATACTGCCAGTAGAAATCTCTCTTCATAATAATTTACTTTCACCCGGAGATAGGTTATTTTTAAACACTTTATAATAAGTATTAATTGAAATTTTATGACAAATAATCCTATAGGGGAATTATGAAAGAGAAAGTAAAATCAGAATTTGAAACAAAATGCGTCCATTCCGGAATTGAAGAAAATGAATTTGGTGCTGTTGTACCTCCAATTTATCAGACATCAACATTTAAATTTGAATCTGCCCAACATGGTGCGTCGCTTTTTACCGGTGAGCAAAAAGGATATATCTACACAAGGATGGCTAATCCAACAGTAGAAGCTATGGAAAACGGCATAGCAGAACTTGAAGGAGGATACAAAGCCCTCGGTTGTGGTAGCGGGATGGCTGCAGTTCATACAGTATTTGCAAGTCTGACAGGTGCAGGCGATCATATCTTATGTTCAGCGGCAGTTTACGGACCAACCACAACCTTACTTAATACAGTTATGAAAAAGTTCGGTGTTGAATCAACTTTTGTTGACACAACTGATGCTGAAGCAGTTAAAAAAGCAATCAAACCAAATACGAAAGTCCTTTATGTTGAAACTCCCGGCAATCCGACTCTTGCCATAAGTGATTTAAAAGTTATGGCTGAAATTGCCCATGCCAATAATGCTAAGCTTGTTGTTGATAATACTTTTATGAGTCCTGCCTTACAAAGGCCAATCGAGTTTGGTGCAGATGTTGTTTTGCACAGTCTTACTAAATTTTTAAACGGGCATGCAGATGTTATAGGTGGAATAGTTGTTGTTAAAGATGATGAAACTTATAAATCTTTCCGCAAAGTTTTGAATCAAATTGGCGGAGTGATTGATCCGTTCAATTCATTTCTTGTGCACAGGGGCATTAAAACTCTTTCTATTAGAATGAAAAAGCACTGCGAAAGCGCTATGGTAGTAGCTGAATACCTGGAAAAACATCCGCTGGTTAAAAGCGTAAGTTTTCCCGGATTAAAAAGCCATCCGCAATATGAAGTAGGGCAAAAGCAGCACGACGGCCCGGGTGGAATGATTACTTTTGAATTAGAAGGTGGTTTTGAAGCCGGACAAATACTGATGAATTCAGTGAAACTTTGCCAGCTTGCTGTAAGCCTGGGTGGTGTTGAAAGTTTAATACAGCACCCGGCCAGTATGACACATTTTTCAATGGGTAAAGAAGGAAGAGAAGCCGGTGGAATTACAGAAGGTCTTGTTAGGTTTTCTGTTGGCATTGAGAATGTAAATGATATAATTTCCGATCTAGAACAGGGTCTGGAAAAGGTTAAAGAAGGAACTATGACACTGGCTGAAAAAGAGTAGCGGAAAGATGAAATAAATATGGAATATTCACAGGGAAGCTAAAGCTTCCCTTTTTTATTTTCTCAAATCACGTTTTTTCCTTATTTTACCGGTAATAATCGGGCATTCACCGATTTTTTCTTTAGTCTGTATAAATTGATTTATATGTTTATTCCGGGTAGAAAATAAGTCTATTCAAAGGAGAGTTTTTATGGAAGAGATCAAACAGGAAAATCATCGTCGGAATTATGATTCCAGAAGTGTTGTCGGGTTGATACTCGTAGTGTTAGGTAGCCTTTTCCTGCTTGACAGTATGAATGTAATTGACTTCAATGTTGCCAGAATCATTTTTTCATTTCCGGCAATATTAATGATTATTGGTGTAATTCTGATTCTGAATACCAACCGCAGACTTCCCGGAGCAATTCTGTTGATTCTAGGAATATTTTTTATGATACCAAGAATATTCCCATGGGTTTATTATGATAGTCACATAATCTTCCCGATACTTTTAATTGCTTTTGGTATTTATATAATCCTTAGGAAAAGAACCCGCAGCAATTTGGAAGGAGAACAAAAACATAATCCGAATGCAGACGAAGCGCACTTTAAAGATTACAATGAAATTAATGCTGATACTGTTAATGATGTAGCAATTTTTGGTGGCGGCCATAAAATAATAGTTACAGATAATTTTAAAGGCGGAAATATTACATCAATTTTTGGCGGATCAGAAATTGATTTACGAGAAAGTAAACTTGCCCCCGGAACAAACGTGATTGATATCGTTGCTGTATTCGGCGGATCTAATATTATCGTTCCAACTGATTGGAAAATATCTATAGACGTGCTACCAATATTCGGAGGTTTTTCTAATAAGGTAAGAAGAGATCCTGATTCTGTAATAGATACAGAAAGAACACTGCTGATAAAAGGATTTGTGCTATTCGGCGGCGGGGAGGTTAAATCATAGAATAAATATGATTTAAGGCAATGAAATGAATGAAAATCCGATACTTGCTTCGTCTAAAAGTCTGAATCTTTATTTATTGTTCTGGCTGCTAGTTGCAATCACTTATTTTTGTCTTTTATATTTTGGACTTAACGGGGATGCAATATTATCAATTACCGATAGCCTGGTATTTAATATTCTTTTAAGCGGGCTGGGCCTTGCATTCTGGTATCCTGTCCGCTTCATGTCTCTTGATGCAAGCCTTACTAAAATTGTTTTTAATCATCTTGCCGCAGCAGTACTTGCAACAACCGCATGGCTTGGAATTGGTTTTGCGTTTATATCCTATATTGTAAATCTTGGACCAGCTTACACATCTTTTTTCCAGAGTACACTTGTCTGGAGATTTCTTCTCGGGATACTTTTTAATCTTTTAATTACTTCGTTCTATTATATAATTATATATTATTCAAATTTTCAAGAAAGAGCTGTTAGAGAAACTGAATTAAAAAATCTTGTAACTGAGGCAGAATTAAAAAATCTAAAATTCCAGATAAACCCTCACTTCATTTTTAACAGCTTAAACTCAATGAGCGCACTTACGGCAATTGATCCTGATAAAGCGAAAAGCATGATTCTAAAACTTGCCGATTTTCTACGCTACACACTGGCAAATAATGAAAAACAGAAAAATAAACTGAGTGAAGAACTCAAAAATATAAAGCTCTACCTGGAGATAGAAAAAGTAAGATTTGAAGATAAATTTGAATTTGTTGATGAAGTTTTACCTGAATGTGCTGCCATGGAAGTTCCGAATATGATTTTGCAACCCCTGTTTGAAAACGCGATTAAGCACGCAGTTTATGAAACACTCAGCACAGTTATTCTGACTTTAAAATGCAACAGAGATGACAACTATCTTGTACTTTCGTTAACCAATAATTTTGAAGAAGAATCGAAAGGGAAAAAAGGTGCTGGTATCGGGCTAAAAAACATTGCAAACAGACTGGAGCTTATTTACGGACAGAAAGATTTAATGAAAATAGAAAAAGACGATAGTATTTTCAGAGTAACTTTGTACATTCCTTTGTAAATTACGGTAAAGAAAAATGTCAGCGATGAAAGATAAAATAAGAGTAATAATAATTGATGATGAAAGCCTTGCGAGATCAATTACAAGAAAGTATTTATCGGATAGGACTGAATTTGAAATCATTGCAGAATGCTCCAATGGTTTGGATGCAATAAAAAAAATAAATGAAGAAAAGCCCGACATTGTTTTTCTTGATATCCAGATGCCTAAAATGACCGGCTTTGAGATGCTTGAACTTCTTGAAGACCCGCCAATAATTATTTTCACAACCGCTTACGATCATTATGCAATTAAAGCCTTTGAGGTAAATGCTGTAGATTATCTCTTAAAGCCATTCAGCGAAGACAGGTTTAATGAGGCGCTGGAAAAGACTATTGTTCATCTAAAAGAAAAAACCAGCCAGTCCGAAATAATAAAAAACCTGATTGAAAAAAATGATGAAAACGTAGAATTTATCGAGCGGGTAATTTATAAGGACGGACAGAAGATTAATATTGTTCCTACTGAAAAAATACGCTGGCTTGAAGCACAGGATGATTATGTAATGGTACACACGGAAAATAATAAGTTTTTGAAGCTCAAAACAATGAAATATTTTGAAAGACACCTGGATCCGTCATATTTCGTGAGAATTCACCGCTCGTATATCATCAGCATTGATTCTATAAAACACCTGGAGCAGTCCGAAAAAGATTCATACAAAATAATCCTGAAAAATAATCAGCAGCTTCCAGTAAGTAAAACCGGACTTTCAAAACTGAAGAATATTCTCTGAGAATATTCCCCCAAAAAATTATTATCAAAATAGCATTTTATTCAATTTGTATGCACTACATTAATTTAATGGTGTTGCACTCTTTGAAGCGTCATGTTATATTCTTTTGCCTATAAAATTCATCTCACGCGCGAATAGCATATTTAGAAATCACAACAAAAAGGAGTGTACTATGAAAAAAAATTATCATGTATTCTTTACCATGTTGCTGTGTTTTTTCCTGGCCCAGGCAGTTTCTTCCCAGAATATGACGGGGGAAATGTCCGGTGGTTCACCATCACTTGTAAAACTAACCGCAGGTGATTTGCAGGGTACCTCTGGTAAGATTATTAGTCTGGCAGATGCAATGCCGGCTGAAGATTATAACTGGCGGCCAATGGAAGGGGTAAGATCGGTTAGTGAAGTTTACGTGCATATAGCATTGACCAATTATTTTATCCTGTCTTATTGTGGTGTGAAAATGCCGGATAATCTGAAACCAGGCTCTGAAAACACGGATCTTGAAAAAACAATTACAGGTAAAAAAGAGGTAATGGAATTATTGAAAAAATCTTTTGATGCCACACAAAAATTCCTGGACAACTACGATGGTGCTGACTTAAATACTAAGGTTGAACTACCATTTGGGAAATTTACAAAGGGACAATTGTTAATGATTCTTACAGGTCATGCGCATGAGCATCTTGGACAATCAATAGCTTATGCGAGGATGAATAAGATTGTACCGCCATGGTCAGGTAAGCAATAGAATTAAAAAAAGTCCCGGATAAAACCGGGACTTTAACATTTGGTTTAAATAACTGATTATTTCAATTCAATGGGCTTGTATTTATTAAAGATTCTAAAACCTGTCTCTTTAACAGTTTTTTCAAATTCCGCAATGTCGGTACGGTAAAGTTTATCCATATCTGATAAAATACTCTCTTCCAGTTTTTTGACCTTTTCATATTTTACCAAAGCGTTCTGATAAGGCCCATCCAGCGGGTAAAAATTCAGGTAACCCGCCATACCCATTTCTGAAGTAAGAATGCCGGTTTCATCGGGTATTCCAACCGATGTTGAATCTGGTGTTATTCTGTTCGCAAGTTTTGTTAGTTTCTTCTGAAGTTCATCGGCTTTTTTCTTTAATTCTTTAGCTTTTGTTGTATCGAGGTTTGCAGCAAATTCTTTAACAGTTTCAATGGCTTTATAAGTTTTCTTAATTTGATTAAATGCTTTTGCTGCAGTTTCGGAGATTTTACCGATCTTTTTATTGAAATCGTAGTGAGCTTTTAACTTATCAAATCCTGTGTTAAACCTCGGGTCACTTTTTACGTTGAAACTTCCTGACATTTCCCGTTCCCCGGCTTTAATTTTTACAAGATATTTTCCCGGCAGTACCAGCTGTCCCGGTCTGTCGTTTCCTTCTTTATTTACCGCGCGTGGCCTGTCAGGAGCTTTTTCCCTTAAATCCCACGCAACACGATTGACACCGTTGTGAAACGTTCCTTTGAAAGTTCTTATTAAAGTTGAATCTTCATTGAATATTTTAATTGTTGCTTTTTTCTCCTTTTCTGTTCCCTCAAGAGAAGTAATGCTGTCGGGTACACTTAAATAGTAAGTAAAGTAAGCGCCGTACATTCTGTTCTTACCGCTAAACTGATCACTGCTTGTAAACCATTCTCCACCGACCGTAGCACGGATAAATTCAGTTGCATCGTTTATATGGAATAAATGAGATTTACTTTTTAATATTTTTTCATTCAGTTCTCTCAGGGGAGTAATATCATCGAGTATATAAACAGCTCTGCCATAAGTCCCAATTACAAGATCACTTTCACGCTTCTGAATTGTCATCGCCTCCATCGGTGCTGTAGGTAATCCGTGTGTCCATTTTGTCCAGTGTTTACCTGCATCTATGCTGAAGTACAGATTAAATTCCGTACCAAGGAACAGGAGATTTTCATCAACAGGATCCTCTTCAATTGTAAGTGCATATCCATCTAAGTTTTTTGTTACCAAACTTTGCCAGCTTTCTCCGTAATTATGGGTCACAAAAACATAAGGTGTCCAGTCGTTTCTCCTGTGATTTTCAAAAACTACGTAAGCGGTAGCAGCATCAAATTTGGAAGCTTTCACACGGGGGATCCAGGTTCCGGCAGGAACCATTTTTGAATCGACCAATTCAGTTGATACAAGCGTCCACGTTTTTCCTCCGTTTTTTGTTAACTGGAGATTTCCATCATCGGTACCAGCCCAGATTACTCCCGGTTTTACCGGGCTTGGTGAAATAGTTAGAATAGTTGTAAAGTTTTCTGCGCCGGTTGCGTCTATTGTAAGCCCGCCGCTCTCACCCTGTTTTTGTTTTGTTGTATCGTTTGTAGTCAGGTCCGGACTTATTATTGTCCAGGTTTTTCCCTTGTCTGTACTTTTATGTATAAACTGGCTTCCGTAATATATAGTTGATGTATTGAACGGATCGATTGCAAAAGCAGTGTTCCAGTTGTATCTGTCCTTTACATCCGATTCTGTCGGGCGGATCAGTTTGTACAAACCTTCTTTTAGATTGTAATAATAAAAATATCCTTCCTGAGACATCGAGTAACCGGCATCCGGATTTTCCGGATCTGCCTGGATGTCGAAACCATCTCCGTCTGTCAGAGACTGCCAGTCCGAATTATAAATCCCCCCCGATTTATAACTGGTGGACGGACCCCGCCAGCTTCCATTATCCTGCAGACCGCCGTAAACATTATAAGGTATTTCATTATCCACTGAAATATGATAATACTGTGCAAGCGGAAGATTTGCCGCGAACCTCCATGTTTCTCCTCGGTCGTGACTGATAGCGATTCCACCGTCGTTTCCAGCAATTAGGGTCTCACCGTTAGGCTGAATCCACAATGCGTGGTTATCAACATGAATGTTTCCCTGAATGTTGTGGAAGGATTTTCCCGCGTCAATGGATTCTTCCAGTATAAATTGAATTCTGTAAATAATATTTTCATTTACAGGGTTTACCATAATTCTGCCAAAGTAAAAAGGCCGCGGGTTGACGTTCCGTTTTGAATTAACCGTCTTCCAGGTATAACCGCCGTCTTCGGATCTTAATAGCGCGCTTTCTTTTGCTTCCGCCATTGCATAAACAATATTCGGTTTATTTGTGGAAAATGCCAATCCAATTTTGCCGAGTTCGCCATCGGGTAGTCCGTCTTTATGAGTAAGTTTTTTCCAATTATCACCTCCGTCGACCGTGAGATACAGTCCGCTACCGGGACCACCGGATTTAAAGAACCATGGCCATCTCCTATGCTGCCACATTGAAACAATAAGTTTATTCGGGTTTGAGGGATCCATTATCATGTCGCCAACACCGGTTTTCTCATCAACATATAAAATCTTTTTCCACGTTTTTCCCCCATCAGTGGTTTTATAAAGGCCTCTGTCCTTTGTATATCCCCAGTTTGTTCCAAGGGCTCCAACATATGCTATGTCCGGATTTGTGGGATCGAGTTGAATGCTTGAGATTGTCTCTGTTTTATCCAGTCCTAGGAATTCCCATGTTTTTCCGCCATCCAAAGATTTATAAACGCCTCTTCCAACACCTGCACTATTCCTGATGTTTGATTCTCCTGTACCGGCCCAGACTATATTGGGGTTTGCCTGGTAAATTGCGATGGCTCCAATTGATGATACCGGCTCTTTGTCAAAAATCGGTTTCCAATCCGTGCCCCCGTTTACTGATTTCCATATGCCTCCTGTCGCTGAACCAACATAAATTATATTCGGATTTTTGTTAACCGCGTCAATCGCCGCTATTCGTCCGCTCATACCGGCAGGGCCAATATTGCGGGCTTTAATTCCCCTGAACAGGGAAGTATCAACCTGCTGCGCGTTTGCTACTACGAAGAATATCATGGCTAAAATAAATGGCAACAGAAGAGGGGTTCTTCTTTTCATAGAATCTCCTTTCCAGGTACTGGATAAAATATTGAAATCTTGTCTTGAAGTTGAAAGTGGAATTTAAGAAATAATTTGTATCATTTACCAGTTTAATTTGATAGAATAATGATTTAATAAATATTCGTAATGAGAAATTCTTAATGCTTTTCTTTTCAGGAAACCTTAAATTGACCATTATTTCATTTGAAATTAAATTCAAATATATCATTTAGCCCGGGACGGAAATGAAAATCGACAAAGACCTCCAATCGATACAGGAAGCGCGTGATCTTGCAAGGAAAGCAAAGGAAGCACAGTTAGAATACCAGCACTTTGAACAAAACCAGGTAGATAAAATAGTGAAGGAGATGGCAGAAGCAGGTTACGCCGAATCGGAGAGACTGGCGAAAATGGCGGTTGAGGAGAGTGGATTCGGGAAGTGGCAGGACAAGGTTATTAAAAACCAGTTCGGTACTAAAAATGTTTATGAATCAATTAAAGATCTTAAAACCACTGGCGTTGTAGCAATTGAAGCTGACGGAAAAATTGTGAAAATTGCCGTGCCAATGGGAGTTGTGTGCGCGCTTGTTCCTTCTACGAACCCAACCTCAACAGCAATGTTTAAAGCGTTGATTTCATTGAAAACAAGAAATAGTATTGTTGTGAGTCCACATCCGCGTACTGCTAATTGCACAGCGGAAGCGATGCGGATTTTATCAGAAGCCGCTGAAAATGCCGGAGCTCCCAAAGGGTTAATCCAATGTCTCAGCAATCCTACGATTGAAGGCACGGATGCATTGATGGGAGATAAAAACATCGCCGTCATTCTCGCCACAGGAAGCAACCCGATGGTTAAAGCAGCTTACAGTTCAGGCACTCCGGCGTACGGTGTTGGTGCCGGCAATGTGCCTGCGTTCATAGAAAAATCAGCCGACTATAAAAAAGCAGTTGCCGATATTATTTACGGAACTACTTTCGATAATGGAACACTCTGTTCATCAGAGCAGGCAATGATTGTTGACAAAACCTTGTGTGAAAAAGTTATTGAAGAAGCAAAAGCAAAAGGCGCGTATTTTGTAAACGAAGAGGAAAAGAAAAAATTAGCAAAAGCGATTCAGACAGATTTCAGAATTAATCCGGCAATTGTAGGACAGTCAGCGCCATTCATCGCTAAGTACGCAGGATTCTCCGTTCCCGAAAATACATCTGTTTTAATTGCTGAGTGTGCGGAAGTCGGGAAAAGCGATCCGCTTTCAATGGAAAAATTATCTCCCATTCTTGCTTTTTATACAGTTGATGGCTGGCTTGAGGGGTGTCACCGCTGTATTGATCTGCTGAGATTTGGAGGAATTGGACACACAATGGTAATTCATTCCAATGATCAGGGGATAATTATGAAATTTGCTCTTGAAAAACCGGCATTCAGAATTCTTGTAAACACTGTCTCGTCAGTTGGGGCGGTTGGTTACACAACGGCTCTGAATCCTTCTATGACTCTAGGACCCGGTACAATAGGCGGTTCAATAATTTCTGAAAATGTAACAGCTAAACATTTAATGAACATAAAAAGTCTTGCCTTTGAAGTAATTCCGGTTAACAAAGGGAACAGCGTTACTTCGTTTAAAGTTGATAAAGTACATCAGCGGCCTTCATCCGAGCCAAGTTCTCTAATGAAGGAAATTGAAGAAAGATTAAAAGCCAGGGCAGGAAATTTTCCGCAACGTGATTCATATCTTCCCGTAAAAGGCCCAGATTTTAAACCGGCAGAAAAAAATGTTACTGCTGAAAAACAAAGTGTCGCAAAATCTGTTAAGACTTTAGGTACAGGAATGACTGAAGCAGAAGTTAATAAGATTATTAAAGACTTTAAATTACCTTAAATAAATTAAGGTTTAATACTAAAATATTCTCTTATCTTTTCAGCAAGTTCACGGTTTGTATTAATATTTACAAATTCATTTTTAGCTGGTAAGTAGTTGTAATCTTTTTCCCAATCTGAAATATTCTCCCTGATTTCTTTTAAAGCGTTACAAATGAAAGAAATTTCTTTATTTGTCATTGTTGGGTGAATTGACATTCTTATCCAGCCCGGTTTCTCGGAAAGGTCACCGTGATTTATTTTTTCTGTAATATGCTGCGATTGTTCGTGGGTAACGTGAAGCAAATAATGACCGTATGTACCTGCGCAGGAACACCCGCCCCGCATTTGTATTCCATAACGATCGTTTAATAATTTAACGATAAGATTATAATGAATGTTCTCGATATAAAAAGAAATTGCGCCGAGCCTGTGTTCAATATTTCCGGCAAGAATGTGAAGGCCTTTTATATTCTTCAATCCATCAAAGGTCATCTTCACCAGTTCTTCTTCACGGGCTTTTATATTTTCAACGCCCATTTGTTCTTTTAGTTTTATACAGAGTGCTGCCTTGATTGTCTGTAAAAATCCCGGGGTTCCACCATCCTCGCGTGCTTCTATATTGGAGACAAATTTGTGTTGCCCCCAGGGATTCGTCCAATCAACGGTTCCGCCGCCCGGGTTGTCCGGGATCAAATTTTTATAAAGCTTCGAATCAAAAATCAATACACCGGGTGTGCCGGGCCCGCCAAGAAATTTATGAGGTGAGAATAATATCGCGTCAAGTTTTTCCATTGGATCAGCCGGGTGCATATCCATTTCAGCGTACGGCGCTGAACAGGCAAAATCGATGAAACAAAATCCGCCGTGCTCGTGAACCATTTTCGCCATTTTATGATAAGGTGTTTCAATCCCCGTAACATTTGAACAGGCTGTGAACGCCCCAATTTTCAACTGCCTGTCTTCATATTTCTTTAATAATCTTTCAAGGTCGCGAAGATCAACAAGGCCTTCCTTTGTCGGTTTAATTACAATAACTTCCGCAATTGTTTCCAGCCACGAAGTATGATTTGAATGATGTTCCATATGAGTCACAAAAACTACAGGGCGTAAATTTCCATCGAGCTTAACAAAAGAACGTAATTGCTCCGGTACTTTTAGTCCCAGAATCCGCTGCCATTTATTAATCATGGCAGTCATCCCCGAACCGGCTGTAATTATAGCATCATCTTTTGATGCGTTAACGTGATCTTTAATTATTTTGTGAGATTGATGGTAGGAGAGCGTCATCTGTGTACCGGTCTCACTCGATTCTGAATGAGTGTTGCCTACAAGCGGTCCGAATAACTTACAGATTTTTTCTTCAATAGGTTCGTATAATCGTCCACTGGCTATCCAGTCGGCATAGATCAATCTTTGTTCACCGTAAGGAGAAATAAATGTTGCATCGTGGCCAACAGTATTTGTTCTGAATTTTTCAAAATATTTTTCGAGATCGCTCATCGGGGCTCCATATGGAATAACAAAATATGTATCAAATATAATGATTTTGGTAATGCTTTTACAGGCCGGTATTTGTAACAAAATTAAGTCTACTGACCAATACGGGTCGCTTAGACTGTTTTATTTTAACTTGGTGCTTTTTTTTCTATTTTTAACCAATCAATAATAATACCCATCTTTATGAAATATTTAATCGGTATTGACGGCGGCGGAACAGGTTCTTCCTGTGTAATTACCGATCCGGGCGGAAAAATACTATTTCGATGCAAAGGCGGACCAACCAATTTTTTAAGATATGATATAGATGAAGTTTGTAAAACTTTATATTCATTAATAAATGAATGTAGAAAAAGCCAAAAAATTTCATTTAAGGATATCGGCGGTGTTGTAATTGGTACAGCCGGGGGTGGAAGAGAAAAAGATGCACAGTTTCTGGAAAATCATTTCAGAAAATATCTCAGATCAAAAAAGACATCCATAAAATCTATTAAAGTAGTTGATGACGGAATTATTGCGCTTGAAGGAGCTTTCTCCGGCGGACCCGGTTGTATACTGATTTCAGGAACCGGTTCAATAATTTACGGGAAAAATAAAAAAGGGAAATATTTCAGGTTAGGTGGATACGGGAATAGAATTGGCGACGAGGGAAGCGGATACTCAATAGGACGAAAAGGTCTGAATGCTGTTGCAAAAAATTTTGATGGCAGGGGTGAAAAAACTATGCTTACCGGTTATTTAAGAAGACATTTCAAAATTAATACCGGTCAGAGTTTAATTGATAAAATTTATCGCGGAAATTTTGATATTGCATCATTTGCCCCTTTTGTAATTAAAGTAGCAGGTAAAAAAGATAAAATATCAATCAATATTCTAAATGATGAAGTCGGTGAACTTTTACTTCATTTAAAAGCGATGAAGAAATTGCTTAATAATAAATTTGATGTAGCCTTTCTTGGTTCTTTGATTTCCGGTAAGAATTATTATACTGATTTGTTAAAGAAGAAAATAAACAGAGAACTCAAAGGTGTAAAAATTGTTAAACCGGAAAACTCACCGGAAGTCGGTGCGGTATTATTGGCCAGGCAGCTTATTAAAGATTGACCCACTTCAAATAATTTGTAAAGAATAAAAAGCAATTACATGACAAGCAAAAAAATATCAGCACGCAATCCATGGAGCTGGGTGCCATCTTTATATTTAGCGGAAGGGTTGCCTTATATAATTGTAATGTCGGTTTCAGTGATTATGTACAAAAGGCTTGGTCTTTCAAACACGGACATTGCCTTGTACACAAGCTGGCTTTATTTGCCGTGGGTAATTAAGCCTCTCTGGAGCCCGGTCGTTGATATTTTGAAGACCAAGCGACTCTGGATAGTTTTAATGCAGTCACTAATCGGCATTGCGTTTGCCGGCATTGCTTTTACAATTCCAGCCTCAAATTTTGTTCAGTACACTCTTGCATTTTTCTGGCTGATGGCGTTCAGTTCAGCAACGCATGATATAGCTGCTGATGGATTTTATATGCTTGCCCTTTCGGAACACGATCAGTCTTTCTTCGTGGGAATCCGTTCAACATTTTACCGTGCAGCAATGCTTACAGGAAATGGTTTGCTTGTAATCCTCGCTGGCTATTTTGAAAACTCACTTGGTAATATTGCACACGCCTGGGCGATTTGTTTTTTCATCCTTGCTGTATTATTTGCATTCTTTTCAATTTATCACTTTTTTATTTTTCCTTACCCTGTAAAAGATAAACCCGTAGTAGGAGATGATAACAGGAGTTTCCTGAAAAATTATTTCAGCACTTTCATAGTTTTCTTCAAAAAAAATAAAATTATTATTGTCCTTGCGTATATTCTATTTTACAGGCTTGGAGAGGCACAGCTGGCAAAAATTGCTCCTCTGTTTCTACTTGATTCAAAGGCTGTTGGCGGAATAGCCTTATCAACGGAGCAGGTGGGATTTATTTACGGGACTATTGGTGTTATATTCCTTGTTATTGGAGGGATCACTGGCGGAATAGTGGCTTCAAGGAACGGATTAAAATATTGGATCTGGTGGATGGTTGCGGCAATAAACATTCCTGATCTTGTTTATGTCTTTCTTTCATATACGCAGACGTCAAATTTATATTTAATTAATGCCGCGGTTGCACTTGAACAATTCGGGTATGGATTTGGCTTTACTGCATTTTTGCTATTCCTGATATTTGTTTCAGAAGGTGAGCACAAAACTTCTCATTATGCAATAGCTACCGGTATTATGGCACTCGGAATGATGATACCCGGAATGATTAGCGGATGGATGCAGGAATTGATTGGCTATCAACATTTTTTCCTCTGGGTTTGCCTTTCAACAATTCCGGCTTTTATTTTAACAAAGTATATCCCGATTGATCCTGAATTCGGAAAGAAAAAGGAAGTTGCCTGAAATGTTTAAGACTAAACAATTATATCTGGTTCTAATTTTATTTCCAACGCTGATTGCATGCGCAAAACAAAACGGTGGAAATAAAACAGAAGAGAAAAAATATGATTTTTCAAATGTAGAAAAAATCGTAAATACAGCAATAATAGATTCCGCTTTCCCGGGTGCGGTTGTCCTGGTGGAAAGAGAAGGGAAAATAGTTTTCGAAAAAGCTTTCGGGCATTTTACATATGATAAAAACTCAAATCCTGTGAAGTTAAATACTTTGTTTGATCTTGCATCACTTACAAAAGTCATTTCAACAACCAATTGTGCTATGATTTGCATCGACAGAGGATTATTCAAACTTGATGATGAAGTTTCGAAATATATTCCCCAATTTGCACAGAACGGGAAAGGGAATATCACGATAAGAAATTTACTGCTGCATAACAGCGGACTTCCGGCATTCAAACAGTATTATAAAATGTACAATAATTCCAGAGATGTTTTGAATGACATTTATGCCTCAAAATTGATTTATACGACCGGAACAAAAACAGTTTATTCTGATCTTGGGATTATTACTCTCGGTAAAATTATCGAGAAAGTTACCGGTATGAAACTGGATGAGTTTGCGCAGAAAGAAATTTTTAATCCTCTTGGAATGAAAAACACATTGTACAATCCTCCCGATTCCTTAAAGAATAAATGCGCACCGACGGAATTTGATAACTACTGGCGTCACAAGCAAATACAAGGAGAAGTACATGATGAAACCGCTTCTATGCTCAATGGAGTGGCAGGGCACGCCGGGCTTTTTTCTACCGTGGAAGATATTTCAAAAGTGCTGCAAATGCTTTTGCAGAAAGGGAACTATAACGGCAGGCAATTAATAAAACCGGAAACGATTTCATTGTTTACAAAACGGCAATCGGAAAATAGTACTAGAGGACTTGGCTGGGATACAAAATCACGTAAAGGTTCTTCAGCCGGTAGTTTGTTCAGCGCTGATTCTTACGGGCATACCGGTTTTACAGGAACTTCTGTCTGGACAGACCCTGAAAGAAAACTATTTGTTGTTTTTCTTACAAACAGGGTTTATCCAAAGAGAGCTAATCATAAGTTGTACAAGGTTCGTCCTGCGCTTCATAATGCTGTAATCAGAGCAATAGAAAACAAATAAAACATTAATCAATTTTTATCAATCCAATTTTTGCTAATGCTTAAAAAATTTTCCACAAAAAATTTCCTTTTCAGTTTTTCAATGCTGATTCTATTCTCCTTTTTTCCCTCAATGTTAAATAGGGGAATTCATGACAGGAAATTCCAATCAAAGGAGGAAATTAAATATCCTTCAGTATTTCCATTAACTAATGAGGACAAGGATTGGATCGAAAATCATCTTGTGAAAATGACAACCAGGGAAAAGTGCGCACAAATGATTGTACCGTGGGTTCTTGGAAAAGATTATTCAAACGATTCACTTGGTCTTGCAAGAATGACGCATTTTGTAAAGGACCTTAAAGTAGGTGGGTTGCTTTTTTCGACCGGGGATGTTTTAAATGAAGCAATTGATATAAATAAAATGCAGGAGATGGCAGACATCCCGCTGCTTATTTCAGCAGATTTTGAATCCGGTTTGGGAATGAGATTACCCGATGGTACAAGTTTTCCGTACAATATGGCTGTAGCCGCAACTGGTGATCCACAATTCGCTTTTGAAATGGCTAAAGTCATTTCAGCTGAAAGCAGAGCAATTGGAATTTTCCAAAATTATGCTCCAGTAGCAGATATTAATAATAACCCCGACAACCCAGTGATCGGGATACGCTCTTATTCAGAAGATAGAAACATTGTAGCAAAATATACCGGAGAATTTATTAGAGGATCAAGGCAGATTGGCAATATATCAACAGCAAAACATTTTCCCGGTCACGGAAATACTAAAATTGATTCACACATTGATCTCCCGCTTATTGAAGGGGACAGCACGTACTTGCTTAATAATGAAATTTATCCTTTTAAGCGATTAATTAATAATGATGTGCAATCTATTATGGTAGGTCATCTGGTTGTCCCTGCTCTGGAAGATAATGACAGCCTGCCTGCAACACTTTCCTATAAAATTGTTACTGACCTATTGAAACACAAACTAGGATTTGACGGACTTATTATTACCGATGCGATGAATATGCAGGCGCTTACAAAATATTTCCGGGAGGATACTGCGGCAGTAATGGCAGTTAAAGCTGGTAATGATATTTTAATTATGCCGCCACATGTAGAAACTACGATCAATGCGTTGGTAGATGCCGTTCAATCGGGAGAGATTGATATACTAAGAATTAATGAAAGCGTTAGAAAAATTCTGGCTGCTAAAAGATGGCTTCGACTTCAAAAAAATAAAATTTCCAATATTGATGATATTGGAGAAAAAATATCTACCAAATCGAGTTTAGCACTTGCTTCAAAAATCGCTGATAGATCTATAACGCTTGTAAAAAATACGAGAAGGGTTATTCCTATAAGGCCGGGGAGATATGGAAAAGTTCTGTCTGTTGCATTTTCTTTTGGAGTTGATGAAGACTCTTCGCTGACTTTTCAAGAAGGTGTAAAAGAAAATTTTAAGAATACCCAAATTTATATGCTCAATAAAGAAAGCAATACCAGGGAATATGACAGAATATTAAGAGATGCCAGAAAATCGAAGCTCATACTTGTACCTTATTATATGCGCCCGCCTTCCGATGAGGATTCGCAAAAATTATTTATAAAATTTAAAAAAGTAATTGAAAAATTATTGGTTTCAAGAGCACCTGTTGTATTGATAAGTTTTGGCGATCCTTATTTATTATCAAGGTATACAAATGCAAAGACTTATTTATCGGCTTTCAGTGATACACCTGTATCACAAAAATCTATGTTGAAAGCTATGCTCGGGAAAATTGATATTACTGGTGAACTACCAATATCGATACCGAATACTCTTTATAGAATGGGATACGGAATTAAACTGAAAAAATTGAGCAGACAAGAAAAAGAATTTAATTAACAATAAGGAGATATATTTTTTGAAACATTTCATTATTAATGATTGGTGAAATTCTTGCTGGCAACGGAAAATTTTTGCAAAACGGGTATAATCAAAATATACTTTTGTTTTCAGGTCCAATGAATCCAAGAACAGGGGAATAGTTGTTGCAAAAGCGGAATCAATGGAAGCAACAAAAATTATTTTTCAGTTGGATCCATTTCAATTAAATAAAACTGCCGAATATAGCTTTATGGAGTTTGATCCTGTAAAATTTCAGGGCATTCTTAAGAATTGGGTTTCCTGAGAATTAAAACCTGTATTGGTGGGCTGACGTCCATTATTAAATCAGCAATAATTATATTTCCAATAAATTTGAACAAAAAATGTTCTAATCCTGTGGATTCAATAATATAATTAATCGCGGAATAATTGTATCACAATAAAACATTTTCATGCAATTTATCTCGAAATACACATCCTCCATTTCTACTTTTCAAAACATTATTAAATTCTGACAACACAAATTCACGCTTTTTAGATTGAAATCGGTCCTTTTATCCGTCTATTTAGCCGTTAATCGGTAAAAATCTCTTTGGTATAAAACTTGAATCTTCTGCGGTAAAAATATAGAGGTCATATATGAAACCTGCTGATACTAAAAGTTGTAATAATAATGAAATAGGGACAGAATATTTAAATCTAAAATCAAATGATATGGTTATGAAAACGGGAGCTAAAAGAAGTAGAGAATATAACAGCAACGGGAATGGTATTAGTGCCACTGTTGAAAGACAGACAAGGATTATTCCATTAAAAGATAATGTGGATAATTTAGGCTTCAAATTAAAACGGGAAGGAAGATCCGGCAAAAATGTATCTAAATTAGGGTATGATGACAGAATTTTTATTACAGTGAATTCTACTTCAAGATTTATAAAAATATCAAACATTCAATGCATTACTGCTGAAAAAGATTATACATACATTTGTACTACAGATGATAAAAAGCTGCTGGTATTGCGTCCTATGATTGAATGGGAATCCAGACTCCCGGGTAATTATTTTGCCAGAATTCACCGTTCCACTATTGTTAACCTGGACTATGTAGAAAAAGTTGAAAAATGGTTTAACTACGCATACAACGTTTACATTACAGGCTGGGATGAACCATTTCAGATGAGCAGAAGGTATGCTTCAAAAATTAAAGAAAGATTCAGATAATGGATATGTACGCCCTTTAATTACTAACTGGTAAATTAACGCTATTTTCCGTAATCTTTACACATTAAATTTTATACATAATTTATGTGTAAAGATGCATTTTAAATTCAGCAATATTTTTATCTCCCTGTTTTTCCCATTCTTAATATTTTTTTCATTTTCATGTGATAACAGTTCTGATCCTTTTTACCAGGGAACCACAGGCCCGGTAACAGGAGAAACACTATCATTTGGTAATGGAAAAGTAACTCCCTTTATTGAAACCGTAAAAAACGGGCCGCCGGTTAATGTAGGTGTAGCTTTCCAGGGAGATATAAAGGGCGGAATCGATTCAGCTAACAGCATATTATTTTATCTCAAATTTACTCCCACAAATAACAATTCAATTTATGACCATATTACCATAAGATGGAACCCTAACGGTATTGTAAAAACAGGTGCATTTTCTTCTTCATATATTGCAGTTGATTTTAATCTGATTAACGAGAATGAACAAAATTTAATTGTAAAAGGAGATTCAGCAAAAAATTATAAGCAGCCGCCTTCTGAAGAAATACCTATGGACTATAAATTATTGGAAAATAGTGCAACCGATAATTTTGGCGTCTTGTTTTTTGATTCCACATCGGCAGATATTTTAAGTGGAAAATTATCCAAAGAATTAACATATGGGTTCTTTGACGGGGAAATAGTTTCGCACGATGTAGCTTTTACATATGATTATCTTAGTTTGGTATCTAAATTTGTTGGTGAAATAAAGCAGCCTCTGGTTTATCCAAAGGCGGGATATTATCCTGCTAAATATGTAATTTCCTATGAACCGACAAAAAATACATTTACAATTACTTTAACTGAGTTTATTAAACATTAGATTTCATCTAAAATAGAGGGAGGGGTTATGACTTTGAAAAAATCACATGATAAAATGATTGGCGGGGTGTGTGGCGGAATTGCCGAGTGGCAGCACTGGGATCCAACAGTTGTAAGAATTGGCTATGTCCTGCTTTCAATTTTCAGCGCGGGATTTCCGGGAATACTTGTTTATATAATTTTAATGCTGATTATGCCTCCGGCAGATTCCAAATAAAAGAATAGTGTGAAAATAAAATGAATTTTATACCATTTATAATTTCTACCTTATTATTTATTTTTTCGTTTGGTTGTAATCCAAATAACAGCCAGGAAGGTGCTGCGGATAATATGGGAATTACTCTCCCCGCCGGTTTCCATATTGGTGTCTTTGCGGATAATATTGATGGCGCACGCTCAATGGCACTAAGTCCAAACGGAACCTTGTTTGTTGGTTCAATGGGGACCGGGAAAGTTTATGCTGTGCTCGATACAAACAAAGATTATAATGCAGATGAAATAATTACTATAGCTTCCGGTTTAAATTCTCCTAACGGAGTTGCATTCAGAAACGGTTCCCTTTATGTAGCGGAAATTAACCGTGTTTTAAGATATGATAATATTGAAGCTAATCTCCATAACGCACCTCAACCGGTTGTTGTTAATAATAATTTCCCCTCTGATACTCATCACGGATGGAAGTTTATAAGATTTGGCCCGGATAGGAAATTATACGTGCCTGTTGGTGCGCCTTGTAACGTTTGTGAAAGGCCTGATCCATATGCATCGATTCTTAGAATGAACCCGGACGGAAGCGGGCTTGAAACTTTCGCCAGGGGTATAAGAAATACAGTTGGTTTTGACTGGAATCCTGTAAATAATGAATTATGGTTCACTGATAACGGAAGAGATCTGCTCGGTGATAACATTCCTCCCGATGAACTTAATCACGCTCCGGCTGTCGGAATGAATTTTGGATTTCCATATTTCTATGGGAAAAATCATCCTGATCCGCAGTACGGGCAGGGGAAAGATCCTTCAAATTATACTCCTGCCGCACAGGAACTTGGTCCGCACGTAGCTTCACTGGGAATGAGATTTTACACAGGCGGTATGTTTCCAGCAGAGTATAAAAACCAGATTTTTATTGCCGAGCACGGAAGCTGGAACAGGAGCCAGAAAATTGGGTACCGGGTTACTTTAGTTAAACTGGAAAATAATAAACCCGTAAGTTATTCAGTTTTTGCAGAAGGCTGGTTGAAGGGAGAATCTGTTTCTGGCAGACCAGTTGATTTACAGATAATGCCGGATGGCTCTATGCTTGTCTCCGATGATTATGGAGGCAGGATTTACAGAATCAGTTACTCTGAATAATTCTTTCTGATTTTTGTCCTGATTTCACACAAGTTGTAAAATCAGGACAATACTTATCAATAACTCATGTTCGTAAGTTTTACCTTTCCTCTGAATATCCAGTAAATGCTAACAGTGTAAGTAAGCACAAATGGAATTCCTATCATTGCTATAATTAGCATTATATTCAATGTTTTCTGCGATGAAGCCGCGTTGTAAATGTTCAAACTAAATTCCGGGTTCGGGTTTGAAATAACAATGTTCGGGAATAAACCGATTGCAAAAAGTGCAAGCAAAAACGCAATTGAAGCACAGGAAGATAAAAACGCGTAGAAATCTTTACCGTGATTAATTTCTCTTGGTATGTTTGCAACTGCCAGCATATTAAGCAAAGCAACTATAAACAGGTAGGGATAATCTTTAAAATGCTCTGTCATATGAGGTACGTAAACAAGAGTTGCCATTGTTGTGGTGATATAACAAATAGCAAAAAATATTATCGAATTATTTACCCAGCCTCTCATTTTATCGTGAAGTTCTCCCTCGGTTTTCATCACACCATAAATTGAACCGTGCATCATAAATAATGCTACGGTTGTAATTCCTACTAGAACTGTGTA
>Ga0210095_1000077_pt1 | contig 36110 bp, 30 predicted proteins | sample China_Galinas_PW_FD_184861 | JGI IMG/M metagenome (GOLD analysis project Ga0210095, IMG submission 184861) | Wetland microbial communities from San Francisco Bay, California, USA, that impact long-term carbon sequestration - China_Galinas_PWA_D1... | ecosystem: Environmental > Aquatic > Marine >...
CGATCTTGTTGTTCGGCAGGTAGCCGATGTGGGCGCGTCCGATGATCGGCGCCATGTGGTGTTCACAGTGCGATTCGAAGCCGATGTCGCGCAGGACGATCATCTCGTCGTAACCCGCGACTTCCTCGAAGGTGCGCCGCAGATAGCGGACGGGGTCCTCGCGGTAGCCGCTGAACCAGTCCTCGTAGGCTTTCGCGACGCGCGCCGGTGTATCGACGAGACCTTCCCGCGCCGGGTCCTCGCCGGCCCAGCGGAGCAGGACGCGAACGGCCTCCTCGGCCTCCTCTCGACCGGGTCTCGATCGCCCGGCGTCTTTTGCAGATTTCTTCGCCACTTCGTCCCCCTGTGTGCTGCGGGATAGATTACAGGTCGTCCAGCGTCCTGGGCCAGTCTTTCCGGAGCAATCGGGACAACGAGCGGTCTTTCAGGATGCGGGAGCCGGTCTGGCAGCGTGCGCAATAATTGGTCTCGTTGTCCTTGTAGCGGATCCGCTGCACCGGTTCGCCGCAGTCGGGGCAGGGGAGGCCGTAGCGCCCGTGGACGGCCATGCCTTCCCGGAATGCGGTGACCTTCGAGGGCACGTCGCCGGCTGCATCGCGGATCAGCTCCTCGCGCCACCGGCCGAGCGTCGCGCGCGTCGCTTCGAACAGGCGCCGCATGTCGGCGTCGGCCAGCTTCGAGGTGAGTTGCACCGGTGACAGGCGCGCAGCGTGCAGGATCTCGTCGGAATAGGCGTTGCCGATCCCGCTCAGGATCCGCGGGTCCGTGAGCGCGCGCTTGAGTGTGTGGTTCGCACTCCGGAGCGCCGCTGCGAATTCCCCGAAGCGACACTCCAGAGGCTCGAGACCGCCCGGGTCGTGCTCTGCGAGCCCTTCCGTGCCGGCGACGATATGCAGGGAAGCGCGCTTCTTGCTGCCCGCTTCGGTCAGCAGCAGGGAACCGTCGTCGAAATCGAGTGCGGCGAGCGCGTGCTTGCCGCCCAGCTTCGGACGCCCGCTTTTCCAGTGCAGGCGGCCGGCGATCATCAGGTGCAGTACGAGCCAGATATCGTTGTCGAACCCGATCGCGATTCGTTTGCCGATGCGCCGGATGGTCCGGACCTTGCGGCCGTGCACGTCGGCCGGTGCCGGGCTCACGCTGCGAACCAGGAACGGATTGCCGACGCGCATTGCTGCGAGCGTCCTGCCCTTGATCCTGTGCTCGAGCGCCGCGACGTAGGTGTCGATGTCCGGCAGTTCGGGCAAGGGTCAGGAGGGCGGCCGCAGTTCGGCGACGCCGGTGGGGCAGCTCACGCCGGTACCGCCCAGACCGCAATAGCCGCCCGGATTCTTGGCGAGATACTGCTGGTGGTATTCCTCGGCGTAGTAGAACGCATCGAGCGGCGCGATCTCGGTCGTGATCCGCCCGTATCCGGCATGCGCCAGTTGCGCCTGATAGGCGGTCAGCGAGGCGCGCGCGGCGGCCGCCTGCTCGTCGCCGGAGGTATAGATCACCGAACGGTACTGGGTGCCGACGTCGTTCCCCTGCCGCATCCCCTGGGTCGGATCGTGGCTCTCCCAGAACACCCGCAGCAGATCCTCATAGGTGACCCGCTCCGGATCGAAGACGACGAGCACCACTTCGGCGTGTCCCGTCAGCCCGCTGCAGACCTCGCGATAGTCCGGATTCCGCGTATAACCGCCGGCATAGCCGACCGCGGTCGCATCGACGCCCGGAGTCTCCCAGAAGGCCCGCTCGGCACCCCAGAAGCATCCCAGGCCGAACACGGCTTGCTCCAGGCCCGCCTCGAACGGCGGCTTGATCGGACGGCCGTTCACGAAGTGCCGGCCCGGCACGGCCATCGGCTCTTCGCGGCCCGGCAGCGAATCCTCGCGTGCCGGCATCCTTGTCTTCCTGTCTGTCGCTAACATTGTTACCTGGCTTGATAACGGGCGCCTCGGCGCGGGCGGTCAATGATACCGTCGGCGCTCTGAAACCGCACCGGGATGGACTGCGTATTGCCCCAGCTGGTGGCGCGGTACACGGCGAAGTGCAGGTGCGGCATCGTCGTATGGCCCGTGTCGCCGGAATAGCCGATGAATTGCCCCTGCGTCACTTTGTCGCCGACCTCCACGATCGCCCCGTCCTGCTTCAGGTGATAGTACTCGCCCGTCGTGCCGTCGCTATGGAGGATCACGATGTAGTTGGCGTAGCGCCCGCAGCCGTTTTTCCAGCATCCTTTGGCATTCGATTCCTCCACTCTCGCCACGACGCCGCCGCGTGCGGCGTACACGGGCGTGCCGACGGGCATGTCGAAATCGACCGCGAATTCCTCGAGTCCCGTGTGACTGAAATGCGATCCGTATCCCTGCAGAACCCGGTAGGATTTCCCGCTCGCGTAGGGCAGCGAGTAGAGATGGTCGTCATCGTGCACCGCGTCCTTGTCGCCGACGGTCCATTCGAGTGTGTAACGGTAGTCATCCGAGCTGTGGCGATTACCCCCCTCCAGCAGCATGGCCTCGTCGGACTGCATCGGTGCGAGCGTCCGCGTGACGGTGCGCGGACCGTCGACCACGACGTCCGGCATGCGCAACTGCAGCGTGTACGTGATCGGGTACTCGCGAAGATTCCTGGCCCGGAGTTCGACGTTGCCGTCATGATTGACGGCTTCGACGCAGATGTAGCCGTTTCTGCACTCCGCATGCGCGGGCTGCATCGAGAGCATGAGGCCGGCGGCGAGACTGGTCCAGGCTGCGCGTGTGCCCGGGGCCGACACGCTCAGGTCTTCTCCTGCTGATCCGGCGTCGGGGACTCGACCTTCAGCGCGTCCAGATCCGACTGCCGGTAGTAGAAGGTGTGTTCGAAGAGCTGCTGCTTCGAATCCACGGCGTCTGCGTTGTCGAAGCGCGGCCGGAACAGGCGTCGCCGGACCTCACGTTCCACGTCCGTCTGCATGTCCGAGAATTCCGGGGGCTCCGCTTCCACGAGCTTGAGTCTCGTTGCCTGGCCGCGTGTCGAAACGATGTAACTGACCACGACCCTGCCCTGTCGCACCGGATCGTCGGTCGTCGGCGGGTTCGCGTTCGGATCGGATTCGCCGACGTAGCCCGGCAACAAACTCGCCTTCAGGAGATGCACGGTCTCGAGCGCATCCCGACGAACCCCCAGCTTGTCCGGATCGTCGCCTTCCGAGAGCATGTTCCAGACGCTGGCGTACGCCTGGCGAGCCCTCTGCACGTTGCCATCGTGCATGTAGTAGTCTCCGAGCGCCAGTGTCGTATCCGCCAGGATGCGCCAGTTGGAATCGGGACTCTCTGTGGCAATCCTCACCGCACGCTTGAAATAGATTTCTCCGGTCGACATCGTCGCGTCCTGATAGGACGTCGGCTGCCCGGAGGTGTCGTAATAGAAGAATGACTTGCCGAGCAGGACGAGGGGCTCGACGAGCGCCAGATCATCCTTGCCGCGCTTCTCCTCGATGATGTGGATGACCCGCCGGTAGGTTGCGCGTTCGTCGTAGATGAGGCCGGCGCGTTGCTGCCATGCTCCCCGCCGCATCAGTGACGGTACGAGTTCCATCGTGTCGACATCGTAGGCCCGGACGTTCAGCGCATAGATCCTGTCCTGCACATCCTTTGCCGCTTCGACGTCGCCCATCCGCAGATCGACTTCGGCCAGCGATTCGAGGAGGTCGATCTGATTGAGGTTGTGCGGGCCCTGATTGACGTGGGTCACGTGGATCGCGCGTTGATACGTGTCCGATGCCTGGTCCGGCCGGCCGCTCTCGAGCTGTGCAGCGGCCAGGCCCTTCAGCGGATTGACGAGTTGCGAATTCAGTCGGTCCTCTATGTCCTCGATAATATCGATCGCGGCCTGGAAGTTCTGCTGAGCCGCTTCGAATTGTTTGGTGCGTTCCTGGACGATGGCGAGGTTGGTCAGCGCCTTCGCTGTTTCGTGCGACTTCGGGCCCTTGGTCGAAATCGCGAGTTCGATGATTCGTTTCGCGACCGTGTCGGCCTCGTCGTAGGAACGGTTCTCGATGAGTTGTTTGAATTGTTCGAACTCGTCGGCCAGGCGCTGGTCCGGATCCTGTGCTTCTGCAGCGGCCGCCTCCGCCCTGACGTCGGCTTCGAGGTCGTCTTGCGCGACCGGGACGGACCGGTTTTCCGGTTCGAGGTCAGGGGTCGTGACGAGCGAGGAGGCGTCATTCGCATCTTCCGGCTGTTGCCCGGCCGGGAGCGACTCCTCCTCCTTCAGGCTGGTCTTCGGAAGCGGTGTGGACTCGGTTCCCGTCAGGCCGGTCTTCGGAAGCGGCATGGACTCGCTCTCGCTCGTTCCGGCGGCAGCGGCGTCGTCGGCCGGCGCAGCCTCCTTGTCCGCCTGGCCGCCGGCGGTGTCGGCTTGCTGCGCATCGACTCCGGGCGCGGTCGCCAACAGCCACGGAAACAGGAGGATCTTCAGTGCGTTCTTCAAGGCGAGGTCCTGCTGCGAATGGTCGATTCTTGCGCGTGCAGACGTGTTGCTGAGACTGTTACAGTCCGGAAAAGTTCGTCAGCCGGCGCGGCTGCCGATACTCAACTATACCGCAAGTCCAGGCCGAGCTGTGCCGTGCCCGGAGCGATGAACTGGCCGCAATCGAGGCGGTTCCTGTCGCGTTCGCCGTTCAATCCGTACCGCTTGCATGCAGTCCGGAATCGCACCCGGATCATCTCCGCATAGGCCCCGCGTCCCGTCTGGCGCACTCCGAAGCGGTTGTCATAATCCCTGCCGCCGCTCGACTGTCGCACCAGGCTCATGACGTGTCCGGCGCGCTCCGGGAAATGGACGCCGAGCCATTCGACGAACAGGGCTTTCAATTCGTGGGGAAGCCTGAGGAATACGTAGGATGCGCGGCTTGCTCCTGTGCCGGCGACGGCTTCTATTACGCGTTCGATGCCGGCGTCGTTGACGGCGGGGATGATCGGCGCCACGAGCACCCCCGTGGGGACGCCGGCGGCGACGAGTGCCGAGATCACTGCAAGTCTTGCGCCGGCCGACGGCACGCGCGGCTCCATGATGCGTTTGAGTCCGGAATCCAGCGTCGGCAGGCTGATCGTGACCGAACAGAGTCGGCGCTGCGCGAGTTCGGCGAGCAGGTCGATGTCACGGCGTATCAGCGTTCCCTTGGTGATGATGTCGACAGGATGCCGATGGCGGTGAAACAGTTCGAGCAGGCTGCGGGTCACCCGTTGCGACTTCTCCGCCGGCTGGTAGGGATCGGTATTGGCACCGATCGTGATCGGCTCGCAGCGATAGCCGGGCTTCGACCATTCCTCGCGCAGGCGCTCCGCCGCGTTGGGCTTGTAGAAGATCTGCGTCTCGAAATCGAGACCGGGTGAGAGGTCGAGGTAGCTGTGGGACGGCCTCGCGTAACAATAGATGCAGCCGTGCTCACAACCCTGGTACGGATTGATCGACCGATCGAAGGGGATGTCCGGCGAGGAATTGCGGCTGATGATCCTGCGCGCCCGCACGGGGCGCAGCACGGTCTGTGGCGCCGACGATGACGGCTCGGCTTCGGCATCGGCTGTCGGTTCGACCGAGCGCGTCTCGAAGCGGCCGGGCCGGCTCGAGATCGCGCCGCGGCCCTTGTGGTGAGTCAGGCTCATGGCGCGCCGGGAGAGAACTGTATAAATACACAGTACTCGCCGACGTTCGGCGCGTCAACGCTGCGGGCTTCAGTTCAGGACCCGGTAACCGCGCCCCCGCATGCAGCGTTTGAATACCATTTGTTGCTCACGATCGGAACCGAGCGCCGAGAGCGTGCCACCGTAGAGTCCGCCGTAGGCGGCGCTTTTCCCGACGTCGCCGCCGATCGCCCCTGCCGCGGCGCCGACCGCCGCGCCGGTCGCCGCGCCCTTGGCAGCGCCCCTGGCGACGTCGACTTCCCTGGAATAGGCCGCGCACTCGTTCCAGTCCTGGGTGAACTGCTTCTGGTCGACGCCCTTCATGTCGATGATCGGATCCGGATGCGCCGCGCAGGCCGCGAGTCCGGCCGCCGCGCAGACGAGCACTATCTGGGAGATGAGACGCATGACAGTATCCGTAAGATTTGGGTACCCTCGATTATAAACGCGGCAACCCCGCCGTCGTTGACAGGGTCCGCGACATCAAATGGCCTCGACAACACAGAATTCCACGGCGCGGGCAATCCTGTATGCCTTCAGCGCCAATCTCGGTATCGCTCTCGCCAAGTCCTGGGCGGCGTGGCTCACCGGCTCCGGGAGTATGCTGGCCGAAGCGATCCACTCCTATGCCGACACCGGCAACCAGGTGCTTCTTTACGTCGGCCTGCGGCAATCGCGGCGGCCGCCCGATGCAGAGCATCCGTTGGGTTACGGCAAGCTCAGCTATTTCTGGAGTTTCATCGTCGCGCTGCTGCTGTTCAGCATCGGCGGTCTGTTCTCGATCGGCGAGGGTCTGCACAAGCTCGAACAGCCCGAGGACCTGTCGCGGATCTGGATCGCGGTGGTCGTCCTGATCATTGCGATCCTGCTCGAAGGGTCGTCGCTCGTCGGTTGCCTGCGGGAGATTCGGCTATTGCGGGGCGAACGGCCATTCCTGGACTGGCTCGAGCACACGCGCAACTCGGAACTCGTCGTGGTCCTCGGCGAGGACATCGGTGCACAGCTCGGACTCCTGTTCGCGCTGGGCTTCCTGATCGCCGCGGCGGTGACCGGCAATCCGGTCTACGATGCGCTCGGTTCCATCTGTATCGGTATCGTCCTGATCGTGGTCTCCGCTTTTGTCGCCTGGCGCATCCGGTCACTGCTGGTCGGCCGCTCGGCTGACCCGGAGATCGAAGCGGAGATCGACGCGATCATTGCCGCGCAAGAGGGCATCCAGTACGCATTCAACACGATCACGCTGCAGTTCGGGCCGGACACGATGCTGGCCGCGAAAGTCAGGATGCAGGACGGCCTCGATATCGAGACCGCCGTGGCTCACATCAATGCGCTCGAACGGAAACTGAAGGAGCGTATCCCCAAGCTCGCCTGGTGCTTCATCGAACCCGACGTCACCGATTGAGACCGGTTATGCCGTCGCTGCCTGATAGATGTGCACGTCGCGTTGCGGGAACGGGATCGAGATGCTCTCGGCGTCGAAGCGCTTCTTGATCGTCTCGGTCAGGTCGAACAGCACGGCCCAGTAATCGGCAGTCCTGACCCACGGGCGGACGACGAAGTTCACGCTGCTGTCGGCGAGTTCGGAGACTGCGATCGTGACGGCGGGATCGTCGAGTATGCGGTCGTCGGCCGCCACGATCGATTTCAGCGTCTCCCGGACCTTGTCGAGGTCGTCGGAGTAGCTCACGCCCACGACGAGATCGACGCGCCGCGTGTCGTGCGCCGAGTAATTCGTGATGATGCTGCCCATGATCTGGCTGTTGGGCACGATTACGCGCTTGTTGTCGCCGGTCTTCATCGCGGTCGTCAGAATCTGCACCTCGAGGACGCTGCCGGACACGCCGGCCGCTTCGATCCAGTCACCGACCTTGTAAGGCCGGAACATGACGATGAGCACGCCTGCTGCAAAATTGGACAGCGAACCCTGCAACGCGAGGCCGACGGCGAGGCCGGCGGCGCCGAGTACCGCGATGAACGAGGCAGTCTGAACGCCGAGCGAGTTGATCGCCGCGACGACGACGAACGCGAGTAGCGCCGCCCGCACGAGGTTACAGACGAAGGTCTCGAGGGTCTTTTCAACTTCTTGTTTTTGCAGTAATTTCCGGAGTCCCCGCGTCAGCAGCGAGACGATCAGGCGGCCGATGTAGAAGATCGCTATGGCGGTCACGACGCGGATGCCGAAGTCCACGCCGGTGGTGCTCAGCGTCGCGACGATGGAATCCCAGTTGAAGTCGAAGCCGGCGAGGCTGAGTTCGTTCATGTTTCTGTTCCTCAGGATCTGGAGTCGTTAATTACTGCCGGCGCAGATGGCCGGCGGGCGATCCGAAATGATGCCGACCGAGGCCGCGCCTGTCCAATAAGAGTGCAGCTGCGCTACTGTCCCGGTGTGCCCGGTGTCCCAGTTTGGAAACGAAAGATTCGGTAGGGTCCGCGGGACTGGATGTGCTCGCGCGATTGCAGCACGACGTCGGCGAGGTCACTGTCGGACACGTAGAGCCAGCCGTCCGGACCGAACGACAGGCCATCCGGCCAGCGCAGCTTGTCGGACATGAGAAGCGTACGAGGCTGTTGATCCTGACCGACGATGAAGATCGAATGGTGTTCCACGTCCGTGACGTAGACGTTGCCCGCGATATCGCCGCTGAAGCCGTCGCTGAGCGGCTTGTCGGAATACCGCTCGACGCGAGTGGCGAGCTGCGAATAGGGAATGGCGCTGTTTCTGAGGTCGGCGAGGCGGATACGGTACAACGCGGACCCGCTAAGTGACCCGAAATACAGCCATTTCGTTCCGAGCGCAATACCGTCGACGCCGCCGCGCAGCGCAACCAGGCCGCCGAGGAACTTCATCGGCACGTCGCCGTTGCGGATCACGTAGTGCTCCGCCGAAACGGACGGGTGCCCTTCCAGGACGCGCCGCGCCGTCGACGTTTCGACGTCGTAGACGATGATCGCGGGCCGCTTGCGCCAGAAGCTCGCGTCGGCGATGATGACGGTGCGGCCATCGGCGCTGACCTGCAGGTCCTGCAGAAACGAGCCGGCCGGCGCGATCGCGGTACCCAGCTTGTGGTCGTGTACGAGGTGGCCCGTCTTCAGGTCGAATGCCAGCAGCCTGGCCGTCCGCAGTCCGTGATTGCCGTGATCGATCGTCCACAGGCGATCGAACCGATCGATGGCGATACCCAGCACCGTGTCGAAGAGTTCCGATTGTGCCGCGCCGTCCGGATAGGGCACCGATGCGCCATCGACGAACTCGAGCAACTTGTTGCCGTGCGGGCGGGCTTCGGGATGCACGGTAAAGAACACGCGGCCATCGCCGCTGACGGCCACGTTGCCGATCGGCTCCGGGTAAGTCAGGACCTCTTCGAGAGAACCTGCGTCGAGGACGGGCGCGGTCGACAGATCCGGGTACGTTTCGCCGCCGCCGTAACGGATCCTGGCCACGATCGCGGCGATCGAGACAAGAACGAGGAGGAACAGCAGAATTTTCTTCATACGAGGCTGCGCGCGGGGCCCGGTCGAAAGTTTACAGGATCGCAACCCGTGTCAGAGTATCGGTTCAGCCGTACAACGCGGCGCTCCACGCGGCAGCGATTGTGCACAGCGTCCCGATGCCCGCGACAATCTGCCAGCCCGGCCGGCGTGGGATGCGTGGCAGCGAGGCGAGGCCCACGCCGCCTCCGAGGCCAGCGAGAAAGCCCATCAGGTGCGCACCGACGTCCGTGTTGGCGTCACCGGTCCCCGTGTACATGAGCAGGGCGATGCCGCCGACCAGCGGGCCGATGCGGTACGGCCAGTTTTCGCCGGCCATCAGCCGGCCCCGCCATGCGAAGCCCGCGATGAGCCCGAGAGCCGAAAACACGGCCGTCGATGCGCCGATCGAACGGTGGACGGACTCCAGCAGGACGGTATTCAACGCATTGCCACAGGCGGCGGCCACGAGGATCGCGAGCCAGGCGATGCCCGATCCCGCGAAGCGCCCGGCGTAGAAGCCGAAGAAGCTGCCGAACAGCAGGTTGCCGGCGAGGTGGCTGAAATCGGCGTGCAGGGTCAGCGCGGTGATCGTGCGCCACCATTCGCCGTCCCGCAGCAGCTCGCCGTCGATGCGGCCCGCCGCGAGCCAGTCCTTGCCGAGGAAAGATGCGCCGGCCAGCCACGCGACGAGGCAGAGCACGAGCACGTAGCCGACGACTCCGGGCACCGCAGGGTGATATTCGATCGCGACTTTCCGCCGCGGCTGGCGCGGCGGGTTCTCATGGTCGTAGAGGCGGAGCTGCTCGACGGCGCGCGGCGCGTCGTGTGCCGGCACGAGCAATGCCGAGGAGCTGGCGTCGGAGACGAGTTCGTGGGGTATTTCGAGGGATGCGAGCACGAGCGCCCGATCGGTGCAGGCGCGCCGGTTGCGGCTCTCGAATACGACACGCAGGTCTTCATCCATATTCGCGTTCAGTCTGCATTCATCCAGGTGCGTCGAGAATACACTCATGCACATTTCGGCACCCGGACTGAGTAAGCACATGTCGCTCTGGAAAAAGGTCTATTTCGCGATCGTGATCGTAGCGGCCATCTATCTCGCGGTCTCACTCCTCTGAGCGCGACGTCCCGGGCGGCCTGCGGTAAGCTTGACAGCGAAGCCTGACGACGTTGCCGGAGTCCCATGAAACACCTCGTTCTTGCCTCCATCATGCTGGGCATATTGCCGACGGCCTCGCACGGCGAGGTCCTGGACAGCGGGCCCAACGGTTTCTCGCTGGCGACCGAGGTGACCATCGCGGCCCCGCGCGCCGAAGTCTGGGCCGCGGCCGTCGGCGAGATCGGTCACTGGTGGAACAGCGAGCACACGATCTCCGGCGACGCCGCGAACCTGAGCATCGACCCGGTGGCACAGGGCTGCTTCTGCGAGGCGATCGGCGCACACGCCAGCGTCGTGCACCTGACAGTCACCTTCGTGAATCCCGGCGTGATGCTCAGGCTCACGGGGGGGCTCGGGCCCCTCGGCCTGCTGGGCGTCAGCGGCAACCTGGTGTGGGAGTTCTTCGACGCGGGGGAGGGCACACGCGTGCGCTTCAGCTACGCCGTCGGCGGTTATCGTCCGGGTGGCCTGGATACACTGGCTGTGCCCGTCGACGGTGTGATCAGCGAACAGCTCACGAGGCTCAAGCACTACGTCGAGACCGACAGCCCCGATGCCGATGGCGGCTGACGCCGTCCAGCTTGCAGCCGCGGTACGGCGCCTGGTCGCGCCGAATCCGTCCCTGATGACGGGACCGGGCACGAATACCTACCTGCTCGGTAACGGCGAGGTCGCCGTCCTGGATCCCGGCCCGGCGATCGCGGAACACATGGATCGCATCGTCGCCGAAGCGCCGGGGCGCGTGCGCTGGATACTCGTCACGCACACCCATCCGGATCACTCGCCCGGCGCCGCACCGCTCGCGGCAAAGACCGGGGCGGAATTGCTGGGCCTGCCAGCCCCGCCCGGCGAACACCAGGACACCACGTTTGTACCGGATCGGGAGCCGGCCGACGGTGATGCGCTCGAATTCGGAGACATCCGCGTCGACGTCGTGCATACGCCGGGCCATGCGTCCAATCACCTCTGCTTCCGGCATGCGGCGCTCGACTGGCTGTTTACCGGCGACCACGTGGTCGACGGATCGACCGTCGTCATCGATCCGCCCGACGGCGACATGCGTGATTACCTCGCATCGCTGGCGAAGATCAGGGCGCTGGCGTGTCGGGCCATCGCGCCGGGCCACGGCAACCTGATCGAGGATCCGCGGCGTGCGATCGATCGGCTCGTCAGGCACCGCTACGAACGCGAGGCGGCGGTCGCCGCCGCGATGGCCGAACATCCCGGCCTGTCGACGCGGGAACTCGTCCCGCACGTCTACCGTGACGTCGACGCGAAGCTCCACGGCTGGGCCGAACGATCACTGCTGGCGCATGCGTTGAAACTGGAGGGGGACGGTTTGGCCCACTCGGACGGCGGCCGCTGGAGCATCCGGTCTTGATATGACGTCCGAGTTCGCATAGCGTACACGGTCCCGATCGAGAGACCGTTCAATGACCTTCGTCGTCACCGAAGCCTGCATCAAGTGCAAACTGACCGACTGTGTCGAGGTCTGTCCGGTGGATTGTTTTCACGAGGGGCCGAATTTCCTCGTGATCGACCCGGAAGAGTGCATCGACTGCACGCTGTGCGAGCCGGAATGCCCGGTCGAGGCGATCTTCTCGGAAGACGAGCTGCCTCCCGGCCAGGAACGGTTCCTCGAGATCAACGCCGACCTGTCGCAGAAGTGGCCGGTCATCACCGAGATGAAGGACCCGCCGCCCGACGCCGACAAGTGGCGCGAGGTCAAGGACAAGCTGGAATACCTGGAACGCTGAGGCGCCGCCGCGCTCCTCACTCGTAGCCGAGCAGGGCACGCAGTCCCGGTGCAGAGTGATCCACGAGTCTTTTCTGGATGTCGGGGAGTTCGTCGGGGATGTCGAAGGCGGGCCCTTCGAGATTCTCCCTCGCGGTGCCGCTCTGCTTGCGGTCCGACCCGACCCGGACCCGTTCGCGCCAGTCGGCAGGCAACGCGTCCACGCCGCATTTTGCGAGCAGGCCCGCGAAGTAGGCTTGTGCGGCGTCCGACTCCAGGTCCTTCAGGTTGGCGAGCAGATCCTCGAAATGAACGATCTCGGCCTTCGTGCCGAGCCAGCCGACGGCGTTGTACAGGAAGATCTCCTGCAGGTTCGGCGCCTTCTCGTGGATGCCCAGGATCATCATGTTCATGACCTCGTCCACGGCGACGCGGCCGCTCTTCAGGTGTTCCAGGGAACCGCGGAAGTTGTCCGACAGGAAGAAGCGCGCCCGGGCCAGGACCCAGTCGTAGGGATCGCGCACGAGCACCGTGTGGCGGACCTCGCGCAACGCAATCGCCGCGTCATCCGAGAACAGCAGATGACCCCAGCTCAGATACGGTTTCTCCGACGAGAATGCGGCGAGGTGCTGGCGCAGGACGGGGTGCTGGATGAACATCGCGTGGTACTGCTGCTCGACGGGGACGAACATGCGCACGATGTTGCGCATCAGGTGCGTACCGCATTTCGGGACGCTGTTCAGGAACGCGGGGACACGCAGCGGCGCCTGAACGAAATTCGCGTTGAGGTCGTTGAGCGTATCGCCGCGGGCCACTACGGTCGGCATGACGGATTCCGATCCAGGTACATTGCGTTCATTGTAAAGTGTTACAGACGAGAGTGCCGGCTTTCGCCGGCACTCCGATTCCTGTCACCGCGACGGGCTTTTAATCGAACGTCATCGTGAGGTTCAGGAAGTACCGCCGGCCCAGCCAGTCGTACTGGGTGTAGAACGCCGAGCGGCCCTGCGTCTGCAGCACACCGCCCAGGGTCGAGACCTGCGGCGGCTGGGTATCCGCGACGTTGTTCACACCGAGGATGATCCGAAGCTTCTGGTCGAGCATGTAATACGTGGCCGAGAGGTCGTGATACCAGACGGCATCGGCATCCAGCACGCGATACACGGTCTCGCCGCGGTAGAGCGCCTCGGGCCCGCCCTCGTCCTTGTAGTTGTTGACGGATCCGGTATACCGGGCGCCCCAGAAGAACGACCAGTTTCCCGTGTCGTACGTCGTCCAGACGCGGCCGACCAGCTTGGGATTGCCGAAGCGGCCGAGGTCGTTCCGGACGGTGTCCGCGAACAAGGCTGTCGTGCGATCCAGTTGCTTGGTGAACTGAGTGTCGATCAGCAGCGAGCCGGGACCGATATCCTTATTGTATCGGATCGAGACGTCGTAGCCCTTGCTCGTCTGTGTCGCAATGTTGATGTAGGAGTCGTGAACGTTGCCGATGCCGCCGTTGATACCGGAGCGGTCGAACAGGTCGCAAAGCGGATCGTTCGGATAGAACTGCGAGTCGTAACATTCGTGGACGATGGATTGCGGGCCGAGTTGGTCAACCTCGTCGTCGACCTCGATATCGAAGTAATCGATGGAGAAGCTCAGGTCGGCGAACGCAGGCTGCCAGACGAAGCCGTAGGTATTGGCGACCGAGGTTTCGGCCTTGAGCAGGCCGAGGCCGCCGCTGCTGACCACGGTCGCCGTAATCGAGCCGCCCGTATAGTCGCCCGGCAGGCCGTTCGGATAATCGGGCGCGCTCGTGTCCGCGGCGCAGTTGTCGGCGATCCGTTGCGTGATGACGCCGGCGTTGAGCTGGTTCTGCCAGTCGATGCAGGGATCGATGTTGCCCTGCCGGACGAAGGACGTCTCATCGGCCAGGTACAACTCGAACAGGGCCGGCGTCCGGAACGACGTGCCCCGGCTGGCGCGGAGCTTGACGGTGTCCGTGATGTCCCAGTTGAGTCCGACCTTGTAGGTATTGCCGCTGCCGTACGTGTCGACGTCCGTGTAACGCGTCGAAGCCGTGAGCGTCAGGTCCTGGAAGCCTTTCTTGTCTGTCAGGATCGGCACGTTGACTTCGCCGAAAACGGCCTTCGTCGTCTGGTCGCCCTTCGTGATGCCTGCCGACGACAGGCCCCAGCTGTTGTCGGCCAGCGTCTGCTCGCCGGGAACGTCGTTGATCTCGTCGGTCTGGTAGTGGACGCCGACGGCGATGCCCAGCGGACCGGCCGGCATATCGAACAAGTCGCCGGAGACGTAGCCTTCGACGGACGACTGCTTGTAGGCCGTGTTGCCGACGTCCACGCCGAACAGGAAGTCCTGCATGGCCGGACTGATGTTGCCCGCCAGGAACTGCGGATCGAGCCACGGGATGTCCTGGCACGGCACGCCGCGAACGGACGTGGGCTGGCCGGCGCAGGAAGAACCTGTGCCGCCGTAGTCATAGAGCCAGTTCTGGTCGTAGATCGAGTCGCCGTAGATAATGTCCTGCTTGTACTCGCCGTCCGAGTGGCTGTACTGGTAGGACACGTCGTAATTCCAGTTGTCGTTGAAATCGCCGCGCAGCCCCACAAGGTAACGCTGGTAGTCGACGGTCGTCGTGTTGTCGTAATGGTCGGTGATCGGCGTCGGGCTCAGCCACTGGGCGCCTTCCCAACCGGCGCTGAGCGGGTTGGGCGAGCCGAACGGATTCGACTCGTTGTAGATGTATCCCCAGAACTGGCGATAGCCGTTCGAATGGGACCTGTGCCGGTTCAGCAGCACCTCCGTGTACATCGTCATGGAATCGCCGACGTTGAGCTCGCCGTCACCGAAGAACGTGTATTTCTTGATGTCCGGCACCATGGACGACGCGTCCTGGAACGGATGATCCTCGTTCGTGACGCTGTCGCTCTGGCGGTCGTAGCTGACGAGATACCAGCCCGGCGGTGTGACGAGGTAGTCCGGATTGTTGGGATCGACCGCGATCGGCGGGATGTAGTTGCCCAGGTCGCCGTCGTAGTCGTACTGCGCCAGTGTGAATCTCGGCGTCGGCACGTTGCCGCCGGCGCCCTGGTAGTCGTACAGCCAGACCTGGCCCCAGGGCAGGTCCCGGCACGCCGGTTTCCCGGTGCGCGGGTCGATGACGTCGTCGCGCTTGCCGTTGGCATCGAAGATGTATTGCTCGGTGCAGTTGAAATACTTGCGGTCGCCGAGCTGCAGCTCGGACTCGTGGTCGTAGTCGAAAGTCAGGCGGAAGTTACCCCATTGGCCTTCGCGACCCCAGGTCGCGCTGAGGCGCGACTCGTCGCCGCCCGATTCGCTCGGCTGCATGAAGTAGCCATCGATCGAGCCGCCGTTCTCCTTTTTCGTGAAGATGTTGACGACACCGGCGACGGCATCCGAGCCGTAGATCGAGGATGCGCCATCTTTCAGGATCTCGATGCGCTCGATCGCGGCCAGCGGAATCACGTTGAGGTCGAACGACGACACGCCGCCGCGCGTACCCGCCGGACCGGCGCGGCGCCCGTTGATCAGCGTCAGCGTACGGTTCGCGCCCAGGCCGCGAAGGGACAGCGTCGACACGCCCTGACCGCCGTTCTGGACGAAGGCCGTCGACGTGGCCGCCGTGACCTGCGGAGCGCCGGCCGCGACGGTGGTCGATTGCAGCAACTTGCCGAGATCCGATACGCCGGACGGCGCCGCCTTTTCGGTCAGCACGACGTCGATCGGCGACGAACTCGAGAAGGTGTCCTTGCGGATACGCGAACCGGTGGTGACGATCTCTTCCATCGGTTTCTGGTCGGTCTGCTTGTCCTGATCGGTGACCTGCGAGTCCTGTGCCGAAGCATGGGAATACACGCCGATCGAACTGGCAGCGATGGCAAGGCTGATCGCCCGCGCCAGCGGCTTGGTCTTATACATCTGTCGTTCCCCTTATGCTTTTACCCATCTGTTGGGTATCTTTATTGCGTACTGCGGTAGCGTTGCCTCGACGACCGCGTGGCGGTGGCGGGACAGCGCCGGTCCGGTACCGGTCTTGTTATTGCCGGTCTGTTGTTTAGTGTACACATCATGACTCGCTCGCTCCAATAACCATTATTTACTAACGACCGCAGCTCCCGCCCGCACGGTCCGGAATGTTGCAAAAATGGTACAGTTATGACGACACAGCCCCAGCGAATCCTGATCGTCGGCGGCGGTTCCGCCGGATGGATGGCCGCGGCCTACCTGAACGCAGCCCTGAACCGGCGCGGCCAGCGGGCTGCAGAGATAGCGCTGGTCGAGTCACCGGACGTACCGAGGATCGGCGTCGGCGAGGCGACGATACCGAACATCAATCACCTGCTGGCCGTGATCGGCATCGACGAGACGGCGTTCATGACTGCCGTCGACGGGACTTTCAAGCAATCGATCCGGTACGGCAATTGGTTACATAATACCGGTGAGCACTATCATCACCCGTTCAGCCGATTCAACGTCGTACCGATCGACTACACGGGCCAGGACTGGCTGCGCAGCGACCGATCGATCCCTTTCATCGAGACGGTGTCGGCGCAGCCCCTCATTTGCGAGCTGGGCCTTGCGCCGAAGGCGGCCGACGGACGTTCCTTCGGCACCGCGCTGACCTACGCGTTCCACATGAATGCGTTGAAGTTCGCCGACTATCTGTCCGATCACGCGACATCTCGCGGCGTGACGCACTATCTCGACCACGTGGTGGACGTCGAGATGCTCGACAACGGTTATATCGGTGCCGTGAAGACGCGCGACGGGCAGCGCATCGAGGCCGATCTGTTCATCGATTGCACGGGATTCGGCGCACAGCTGATCGGGAAGCGGCTGGGCGTCCCGTTCATCGATTGTTCCGACTGGCTGCTCTGCGACCGTGCGGTGACCATGCACGTCGACTACGAGCACCACTATCCGGGATTCGTGCGGCCGTTTACGACGGCGACGGCGCTGTCGAGCGGCTGGGTCTGGGACATCCCGTTGCAGACCACGCGATCCCTCGGTTACGTGCATGCGAGCGCATTCCTGTCCGAGGCCGACGCGGAACGGGAGCTGCGCGCTTTCGAAGGCCCGCATGCCGAAGCGCTGCCGAGCCGCGTCGTCAGATTCAGGACGGGGCGCCGGGAGCGAGTCTGGGCCGGGAATTGCATCGCTATCGGCCTGGCCGGAGGATTCATCGAACCGCTCGAGTCGACCGGGCTGTACCTGAGCGACCTGGCCAGCGTGTTGCTTGCCGAGCACTTCCCCTATACGCGCGACAACGAAGCGATGGCTTTCCGCGTCAACCGACTGCTCGCCGATCGGTACTACGAAATCCTGGACTTCATCAACATGCACTACTGCCTGTCACAGCGGCAGGATTCGCCGTTCTGGCGCGAGGTTCGACGCCCCGAGAGGATCAACCCCAGGCTGCAGGCCAAGCTCGAGTATTGGCGGAAGAAGCCACCCTCGCCGTCGGATTTCCAGGACTCATTTTTCCCCGGCCAGCCTTCGGAACCGCTCGGCACCAGCGACTGGCCGGGGGATCACCGGCCACCCATCGACACGGCCGGCCTGTGGGGGCATACGAGTTACGAGGCGATCCTCTATGGCATGGACTTCCTGCGCCAGGAATGCGACACATGGTTCGGTACGGACAGGCCCCGTACGCAACTGCTGCGCCGGGTCCTGCAGACCGTCGAGGCTGCGAGGCGGCAGCTGCCGCCGCACGCGGAGTGGCTGATCAACGTACTGGGCATGCAGCGCTACGGGGCGACATCCGAGTGACTGCAGGCGTCTCGTCACCCGAGCCGATACGCCGCATCGTCATCGTCGGCGGCGGCACGGCCGGATGGATGACGGCCGCGGCGATGTCCACCGTACTCGGGCGCGGGGATTGCGCGATCGAACTCGTCGAGTCGGATGCAATCGGTACCGTGGGAGTGGGAGAGGCCACGATCCCGGCCATCCATGACTTCAATCGGAAGATCGGACTGGACGAACAGGCCTTCATGCGCAACACGAATGCAACCTTCAAGCTCGGCATCGAGTTCGTGAATTGGGCCGATGTCGGCGAAGCGTACATGCACCCTTTCGGGCGCTTCGGATTCGACATGAACGGCGTCGCGTTTCATCACTACTGGTTGACGCTTCGGCGCGCGGGTGGTGCGGTGCATCTGGATGACTACTGCATCGCCAGCGCAGCCGCGAAGCAGGGTCGTTTCGCGCACCCTCACACGGACGGCCGTTCCGTGCTCTCGACGTACTCGTACGCATTTCATTTCGATGCAAGCCTCTATGCGCGCTTCCTGCGTCGAATGGCGGAAGACCTCGGCGTCCGCCGCACCGAGGGACGGATCGTCGACGTCGAACTGCACGGGGAGAGTGGATTCGTCGAATCCGTCAGGCTGGCCGATGGCAGGTCCATCGGCGGTGATCTGTTCATCGACTGCTCGGGCTTTCGCGCGCTTCTCATCGGCAAAGCGCTCGGCGTCGCTTACGAGAGTTGGCGGCACTGGTTACCCTGTGATCGCGCCGCGGCCGTCGCCTGCGAGAATGCCGGCCGGCTCAATCCGTACACGCGAGCGACGGCACAGTCCGCGGGTTGGCAATGGCGAATCCCGTTGCAGCACCGGACTGGGAACGGACACGTCTATTGCAGCGATTTCATCGGCGATGATGAGGCGGCGGCGGTCGCACTCGAAAACCTGGACTGCCCGGCGCTCGGCGAGCCGCGAATTCTGCAGTTCGAGGCAGGAAGGCGCCGTCAGATGTGGGCGAAGAATTGCGTCGCGATCGGACTGGCGGGCGGTTTCCTGGAACCGCTGGAATCGACGAGCATTTACCTGATCCAGGCGGCGATCCTGAAGCTCATCGAGCGCTTCCCGGATCGCAGGTTCCGCACTGCGGACATCGCAGATTTCAACGCGCAACTGGGGCGCCACTTCGACCAGATTCGGGACTTCATCATCCTGCATTACAGGGCGACGCGGCGCAGCGACAGCCCGTTCTGGGACTATTGCCGGACCATGCCCATACCGGAATCGCTGGACATCAAGCTGGAGACCTTCCGCGAACAGGGTCATGTCGTGTTCAGCCGGCGCGGACTCTTCATCGAGCCCAACTGGGTTGCCGTGCTGCTCGGGCAGGGCATCACGCCACGGGCGACCGACCTCCGTGTCGACTGTCTGCCCCTGAATACGATTGCCCTGCGCGCCGGACAGATGCGCGAGGCGATACGATGCGGCGCCGAAGCCATGCCGCCGCACGAGGAAACTATCGCACGCTACTGTGCAGCGCCGGCGGCGGCGTCGTGACCATGGCAGAACGGCCGGTGCGGCACATCGTGATTGCCGGCGGCGGGCCAGTCGCCGCAACGGCGGCTGCTGCCATCGCGATTTCGCTGAGGGGCAGCGGCACGGCGCTGTCCCTCGTAGAAACGCCGGCATTCGCCGCGGAACCCTGCCATGCGATTGCCGTCGGCGGGGAAACCGCGCTGCACACACTGCTCGGTGTGGATGAAGCGCTGCTGCTCCGCAACTCGGGCGGCCGGTACGGCCTAGGCACGCGCTACCGGGGTTATCGGGCGGACGGCCGCGACGCATTCGTGCCTTCCGGCGGTCACGGCATGACGATTCGGCTGGTCGACTTCCACCAGTGCGCCGCCCGACTCCGGGCGCAGGGGGACGACACGGAGTTCAACGCATATTCCCTGCCTGCTGCCCTTGCCGCGCGGGGCCGATTCATGCCGCGGCCGCAGGCCGACACGCCCGTGACGAAGACGCTGGAGTATGTGTTGTATGTCGATGCGGAACGCTACACGGCCGGCATGCGAAACGAGGCCGCAGCGACTGGCGTCGATCTGTTCGACGGCGATATCGAAACCGTCGACGTCGGGAATGACGGATGCCTGTCTGCCGTGATCCTGGCAGACGGCACCCGGCTGGAAGGGGACTTCTTCATCGATTGCTCGGCCGAAGGAAAGCTGATCGGAAATCTCGAGGATCGCGGCGCGGTCGGTGACTGGTCGTCCTGGCTGCCATGCGATCGCATCGCCAGGCTGCTGGCGCCGCGCGGAGCAGAAACGTCTTGTTTCGCCACGATCGATGTGCGCGAGTACGGCTGGCTCGAATCGGTACCACTCGCCGACAGCATGAGTCTCGCCCTCACGTACTCGAGCGAACGAATCCCGGATGACGAAGCGTGTGCGATCGTCGCCGGCGTGGTGCCGGCCGCGAAGCCGGCGGATATTCGAATTGCGCCGTTCCGGCCGGGCAAACGCAGCCTTCATTGGACAGGAAATTGCGTTGCGATCGGTGCGGCCGCCGCCACGTTTGAGCCCTGGGACTTTCCCCGGCTACGACTGGAGCAAAATACAATACTGCGACTGCTCGGGATGCTGCCCCGCACCGCAACGCATCCGCGTCTGGCCGAGGCGTTCAATCGGGAGACAGAAGAGGAATATGCGAGCGCAAGGGATTACCAGTTGCTTCGCTACGCATTGTGTCGACGCGGCGCAAGTCCGCGGCAGGAGCCGTTCGTTGCGGACAACTTGCCCGCTTCCTTGCGCGGCAGAATCGAATTGTACGAGGGCTCCGGACGGTTTACGGTCGGGGATCACGACTGCTTCTCGAAAGCCGAGTGGGTATCCAGCTTCATCAATCTCGGATCGTGGCCGGCGTCCTACGACCCGATCGCAGATGCAATCGACGCGGACAGGCTCAACGCCGACGTCGCCCGATTCCGGGACGACGTGCGGGCCGCCGCCGATACGATGGGCTGAACGACGCATGCCGCGCCGGGTGAGTCACTGATGCCGAGCCTTCGAGCGAGCATCGTCCGCGCCTTTACCGGTGCCTATTTCTCGCTGATCGACCGTCAGCGTACGGACGTGCGCGTCATGCGGCGGCGCTGGGATCTGCTCGGCAGCTTCCTGCATACGGCGGCCGGCGTCGCGGTCACCCGTGCCGAGGTCGCCGGCCTCGCCGTCGAGTGGTTGATGCCGAAACGGGTGCGCACGCCGGGCCTGTTGCTGTACCTGCACGGCGGTGCCTACGTGATGGGAAGCTGCGCGACGCACCGGCGGCTCGTCAGTCACATCGCCAGGTCGGCGGGAATCCGCGCCGTCGTGCCGGAGTACCGGCTGGCGCCGGAGCATCCGTTCCCCGCGGCGCTCGAGGACAGCGTCGGCCTGTACCGGACGCTGCTCCGGGACGGCCATGCGCCGCGGGAAATCGTGATCGCCGGCGATTCGGCGGGGGGCGGGCTGGCGCTGGCGACGCTGCTGGCCTTGCGCGCCGCAGGCGACGAGCTGCCCGCGGCGGCGTGCCTGCTGTCGCCGTGGCTGGACCTCGCGGGCACCGGGGAGTCGATCGCGACGCGTGCCGGGCGGGACCCCTGGTTCGATCCGGGCGACATGCCCATGGTCGCCGCGTATTACTGCGCAACCGAACGCCTGCGCGAACCGCTCGTGTCCCCCGTCTATGCGGATCTGTCTTCGCTGCCGCCGTTGTACATCCAGGTCGGTTCCGACGAGATTCTGCTGAGCGATTCCACCCGGGCGGCCGACAAGGTCCGCGATGCCGGCGGCGACGTCGAGATCGAGGTCTGGCCGGGCATGTGGCACGTGTTCCAGGCGTTCGTCGGACAGATGCCCGAGAGCCGCGCCGCGATCGAGGGCATCGGAGACTTCATCCGGCGCACCCTCGCGCCTGAGCTCGATTCAGAAGCCTGACTGTCGCTGCGAGTCGTCGTACATCTTGGTCAGGAAGGATCGGATCGCGGATTCGCCCTCGTCGCGCGTCATCAGCCGCTGTTTCTCCAGCAGGACGGCCATGTCTTTCAGGGACCGCTTGCCGTCGATGAGCGACATGATGAAGGCATAGATCTGCGTCGTCATGGCCTGGCTCCTGAACGCCGGCGTGAGCGGTACCGGTTCGGAGCCTGTCACGATCCAGTCTGGCAGGGCGCGATGCCGCGGCGGCGGATCCGTCGCGCGCTCCCTGTAAGCCGAGAACGTGAATACGCGTTCCCGGCGGCCGTGACGGCTGGCCGGGGAGCACATATAGGGGATGGTCTGCTCGGACACGTAAGGATCGCTGAAGCCGGCCTCGGACACGATCGCCCGGGTCTCCTCGGGGCTGTAGCGGCGTGCGCGCTCCGGATGGGCAAACGCCAGCGAACCGAAATTGACCCAGCGCCCGTCCGGCTTCAGCAGCCGGTTGATCCTGGCTGCGAAGACCGGCAGATCCTCGGTGACGATGTCGATCAACCAGGGCGTCACGACGGTGTCGAAGACCTGCGCCGCGAACGGCGGCCGCAAGGCGTCACCGGCCACGAGGTGAAAACCGTCGCGGACAGTCTCCGGCGCGCTGAGGGTGCGCAACACGGCGTCGTCCTCGAGTTCCTTCGGAGCGATCGGAAATTCGTACATCTTGAGCTTCTTGCCGCCCGTGACGGTTTTCGCGATCAGGAGCAACAAGGGGTTGAAATCGAGCGCGGTCGTGGTCGAGACGCCACCGGACATGTGCAGGTCGTAGGCGAGCCGGCAGGCACCGGCGCCCAGCACGAGGGTGTTACCGAGTTCGGCGCTCTCGTGCAACACGGACTGCAGCTGTTTCAGCGACGCCCGGTTTTCCTCTTCGCCCCAGGCCCAGTCCCTGTGCACGTTCGCATAGTAGGTGTTGAGTCCCTGGTCGACGGGCAGGCGCGTCCGGAGCGCGAGGTAACTCTCCTGTGTGCCGGCCAGCGATTGTACGTCCAGCGGCTCGAGCAGCTTTCCGAGCTTGCGGCGATGCGAATCCAGGGCTTTCCGGTAGCGCTCCAGCCGCCGGCGCGTCAGCGGCCGCAACTCGTTGTCGTTCAGTTCCGCGTCGATGCCGGCGATGTCACGCGCCAGCGTCTGCAGCGCGAAGTGAAGACGCCCGCGCCATTCGCCGAGTGCAGCCTGCGGATCCGCAAACAACCAGGGTATGCCATCGACCGCCGGGAAATCGATCTTGCACGCCCCACAATGGTAGCGGCCGTCTTTCGCCGACAGCGGCGTCTTGTCGCAACGCGGACACGCGAGCAGGGCTTCGAGCATGCGGGGAGTATACCGATATGCCCGCCGATTTCTGCCCGGCGGGAAACGAGGGCACCGAAAAAAGCGGCCGGCCGGAAGGCCGGCCGGCCGCGACTTGCATAGCGACGAGCGCTATACGGGGTTGGCAATCGTTACGTTGCAGATCGGCGTGAATGCCGTCAGGCTGTCCAGCATCGTCGAATTTCCGAGACCGTTGCCAGGGAACACGTTGGCGAATTGGTTCTGTTCGCCGTGCAGCGCCATGTAGTTGAGCAGCAAGGTGTTGACGAGCAGGTTGACGTTGTTCGCGGCCGGTGTCGCTGCGCGTTGCACCGCGCCGCCGGCGTCCATGTAGCCGATCTGCTGGTGCAGGGCCTGTTCTTCGACCGTCGCGCCCATGAGCGTGGCTCTTCGCCCGGGGTTGTAGACGAGGAAGAAGGCCGCGGCGGTCGAGGAGTTGTCGCTGGTCCACTCGCCCTTGCCGCGGCCGGCCGCCGTGTTGTCGATCGCGCCGTTCGACGACAGCGAACCGTCGCTGAACACGTAGATCATCAGCGGCACGCCGACGCGCGCGGCGTACTCGAGGCAGGCGCCCATGCAGCGACCGGCGCGCTCGTCCTTGACTTCGCCTTCGGCCCGGCGGCCGCCGTGATAGTCGTAGCCGCCCAGCTCGATGCATCCGGCGCCGGCGTAGCCGTTGACGACCAGCTTCATGATGGCCGCCGTCTTGCGGAACTCGCGACCGTCCGTGTCGTTGGCGTTGAACTCCGCATCGGTGAAGATACCCGTCGGGCCGACGATCTGCGGATCGTCACCCGGGTCGATCGGCACGCCGCCGAAGCGGTCGGCGATGTCCGCCGACTTCAGGTAGCCGCAGCGAACCAGTTCCTTGATGACCGCGTCACGCGAGATCTGCGTGTTGACCTGGTCCATCTTGAGGTCGGTGAGACGGTAGATCGACTCCATCACCGCCGTCGCGTCGTCCTTCGACAGGATGCCGACGAGATCGCCGGTATCGACGAGATTGACGACGTCGGCCGGACGGTCGACCTTGGTCGGCCTGAGTCCTGGATCGTACAGCGCCATCGGCGCCATCGAGTTGCCGCCCGAATCGGTATTCTGGGTGCCGGTCAGCGTCAGGATCGAACCGTCGGCGCCGAGCCCGCCCGCGCCGGCCTTTGCGATGCCGTACAAGGGGTTGTGAGGGTTGTTGCCGGTGTCGTTGTCCGACCGCGCCGGGATGACGGCACCGTTGACGAATGCCTCGTTGCCCGGTGTCAGGCTCGTAAGAATGCCGCGGCGGAACGCGCTGTCGAGATGGAAACCCAGGCCGAGATCGAAGTTGGCGTAGGGCAGCTGCAGCGTGGGGTCGGTGAGCCCCGGCACCATGTCGCCCGGCAGCCCCTGCGTCCTGTAACCCGCGGTCGACAGGAAATCCTGCTGACCGCCTTCCTGGCCGATGAGGACGTTGGAACCCGCGATATTCGCGCCGCCGGCGAGATCGAAGCAGATAAACGGGATCTTGCCGGCGCCGTTGGTGGCGATCCCGCAGGGGTTCTGCAGCAGCCCGTCGAGGTCCGGCGACAACGCGGCGAGTGCCTCGCGCGGATTCGCGAACAGGCTGAGGATGCCGCCGCTGGTCGCATACGCCGCGCCGCTCAGGAAGCCCTGCGCCACGAATTGACGCCGCGTGACGGGCCGCGGATGGTCTCCGTGGCGCTGCGGCGCATCGTGGTGCCGTGCATTGCGTGTCTTAGGCATGGTCGTCTTCCTTTCCTTGTCCTGTTCTACTGGATGAGTGTCGCGGCGCTGCCGAGCATGGCCGCGCACACGCCCTTGGAGATCGCTCTCGTGTCGCTGCCGCCGGCGAGCAGGCGGTCGACGAGGTTGTCCGGTCGCCCGCCGGCAGCCTGGAAGGTTGCGAGCTCGGCGTGCACGTCGGCATAAGCCGGCTGCGTCGCGAGGCCGGTGCCCATGATCTTGTCGATCAGCGGCTGCACGAATGTGTCGCGATTGCCCGGAGAGAATGCCGTCGCCGCCGGGTCGTTGAAGTTGAATCCCGGGAAGTACGTGCTCGCGGCCGGATTCGGATTCGCATTCGAACCGATGAGCGCATCGCAGTATGCGATCGCGAGCTGCGCTATCGCGACCTCATGTGACGACAGGAACGTGTTGATGTCCTCCACCGCCGGCAACGACTGGCGCAACTCCTGGTACGTCACGTCGACGTTCTGGTAGTCCGTCCGGTCGATACCGAGCACGGAGCCGAAGGTCGCGTCGATCTCGTCGAAAGTCCGCAGGCCGATCCGCGCGGCCGGATCGAGATCGTTTTGCGCGATGACCGCAGTGGGATCCGGCTGACGCGCGAAGGTGTTCCCGCCGAGTTCGTCGAAGGTCAGGAAGAATTCGTCGTTGTCCGGTCCCTTCTCGAGCGGGAGCACGGCGCCGACCGTCGAGAGCGGCTGGCCGAGCTCCCCGAATTCGGACGCGCTCAGCGTCTTGTTCATGGTCGCGTAGGTCTGGCCGACCTTGCCCTCGATGCCGTTTATCGCGATCCGCATGCCGCGTAGCGGGATGCCTTCCGGCGTCGAGCCGTCCAGCGTGACGAAGTGAGGCTCCTCGAACAGGTACGAATAGCTGTCGTACTGCTGCACCTGGAACAGGATGTACGAGGACTGCGGCGCTGCGTTGATCCGGTCGGAGATGTCGAACAGCATGAAGAATTTCTCGCCTACGCCGGCGTCGTAGTTCTGCTGGATCTGCTCGGGCGTCAGCGCCCGGCGATGTATCGCGGCGAGCCGGATCGTGCCTTCGAACGGACGGTCGCCGGAAGCCTCGTTGCCAAGCACCAGCGCGAACGTGTCCTGCCAGTCGACCAGGGTACCCCCGGGTACGGGATCGGTGTTCGATACGAGAGTGCCGTTGACATAGATCTTGCGGCCCTCGATCGGGTCGTAGGTCGCGACGACATGCTGCAGGGTCGCTTGCAGGACTTCGTCAGCGTCCGGGGTCGACAGCGCGGGATCGCCGTTCAGGCCGGTCTCCGTGCTGCGCAGGCGGAAGTCGTAGTTGTACAGCGTCTGCTGCAGCGTGACGTTGCGGGCATCTACGCCGGCTGAGTAGCTGACGATACGCGCCATCTCCTGCGTGACGTTGGCCGGGATCACCCAGGCCTCGATCGAGAATTCCCCGGAATCCTGCAGCACGTCGTAGATCTTGCGGCTGGCGGTCGTGGAACCCTGTGCCTTGCCGCCGTGCGTCGTGATGCCCCAGCCGCCGTACCAGGTGACTTCCGGCGAAAGGTTCAGATCGATAGCCGGATCGACGCCGCTGGTGTCGTAGGCGATGGTGCCGTTGCCGGTCTTGAACTCCCACAATGCAATCTGCGCGTCCTCGAAGCGGTGGCCGCCGGACGCGAGCGTGCCGTCGACGAGCCGGAGCGCCTTGCTGTAGATCAGGTTCGGATCGACGGTCGTCGGCGTAATGCTGTTGGAGAACGCCGTGATCGCGTTTTCCATCTCTTGTGCGTTGGCCGCACAATCGCTCCAGCAGTTGTGGGACTCCGAACGCAGGCGGATGACGAGACGCGAATTCGCCGGCGTGTCCAGATTGATCTTCGGCTTGGCAGCGTCATAGGCCGACGCGACGTCCGGATCCGCGAAGTACGGCTGGATCGGGTTGGCGGATTCCGAACTGTGGCAGTTCGAGCAATGCACCGAGAGGATCGGCGTATGCAGAAACGACGCGAACGCACTCGGGTCATCCGGGAAGTTCTTGCTCGCACCGGGGTCCTGCTCCGGCGGCGCGGTGAGGATAATCTCGCGTCCGCCGCCGGCCGCTTCGCCGACCCAGTTCTCGATCCAGGTCGTGAGAATCGTCGCGCAGACGCCGGGGTCGTCGACCCAGCAGTTGTGGCCGCCGCCGACCTTCTCGACGATGCGCGAAGCGGCCGGCTCCTGCGCGTCGATGACCGTCAAAGCGGCATCGTAGGCCGTGTTCACGTCGTCGGTGCGGACGAACATCGGCACTTGGCCGACGGTCTGGTTGTGGCAGTTACCGCAGCGGTCGCTGGTCTTTGCATTCGACCAGAACTCCTGCTGGAACTTGAGGACGTCCGCGTCGCGGGCAACCGGCCCGGAGTACGGGGCATTGCCCGTCTGGCCGCCGTTCGGCGGCGGCAAGGTCGTGGTCTCGGCGCCGCCACCGCAGGCGGCCAGCGTCATCGCCGCGAGGCAGCCGAGGAATGCGAGCCTGAACGTGCGGCCGTCGTTGCGGTCGATCGGAGCCGTCTGCACGGTAAATCCAGTTACCTTGTTCATTGTTCAGTCTCCTACTGGCCCATGCAGTACACGGCGGTCTCGGCGAAGACGTCTTTCATCCGATAGCCAAGGGTGGTCATGAATTGCGAGGTCAGGTCGTCGACCATCTGCCGATCGGCCGCATCCTCGGGCGCGCGCAGGCAGACTGCCTTGAACACCTTTTTCACCTGGCAAGAGGCGAACGCGCGGCTGTTGCCGAGCTCTTCGCCGAGGGATTTGGCGCCGTGGCCGGAGCCGGGGAGCGAAGGGTCGAAGCCCAGGTAGGCGTTCTGCCCCTCGCGCCAGCGATTGAGCCAGAGGTCGTCCGTCGTGCGGAATCCCTGCGGGAAGTTCAGATCGTTGTGGAAATACTTTTCCTGCACGACGCCTTCCGTGTACTCGATGCGGCCGGCAGCTTCGTCGTAGTTGTAATACGCGAAGGCGCCCGCGAGCGGATCGAGGCCGGAGTGGCAACCGATGCAACTGTTGAGGAACAGACGGCTGTCGCCACCGGGGCTGCGACTCACGTCCTGCCGGATCCAGTCCGGGGGCAGCTTGGTGTCGTGCATCTGCTCCATGTCGTTGCACATCTGGTTGAGCAGCGTGAAGCGGAACATCGCCCGGTTCGTGCCGGCGATGAAGAAGGCCTGCGCTGCGGCGCGCGATGTCATGACACCGGCCGTCGCCGCCGACGGCAATCCGTTTATCGACGACTGCGGCACATCCGTGAGTTCGTCGCGGAGGTTGATGTCGTTCGCTTCCAGCTGTTCATAGTGGTCGTTGTTCGACGCCGATGGTGCAGCGGGCACGACGCCACTCTGACCGACGTAGGACAGGTCGGCAGATAACAGCGTGTTGAACGGCACGTCGTCGCGGATCATTCCGATCACGGTGGCGATGTAGTCGTTCAACGGCACAAATTGATTGCGTTCGCGATTCGTCCATGGCGCCGCGAAATTCTTCAGCGTGACGTTGTAGAAGTTCACGTTGTCCATCGCGAGCATGGCGGCATCGAACGGCGTCCCGGGCTGCGACGGATCGATGTCGTCCTGCATCTGCTGCAGAACGGCATCGGTCGGCGGAACACCGGCGAGCCGGTCGTGGATGCGCCTGGCCTGTTCGCGATAACCTGCAAGTGCCGGCGACATCAGGCCTGCCGACAAAAGACCGACGAGCAGGACTCGCCAGATTGTCCCGATCCTTCCATGGTCTTTCGCTAGTCTCATTGTCGTCCACTTCCAGTCAGTCATAGCCTTTGCTCACGGGTTGAGTAGATCCACCACCGTCTTGTCGTTGTCGATGTGCCGGACCTGGTGGACACGCCGGATAACGCTTCGGGTGATCCTGCCAGACGGCCATCGCCGACGCCGTGAATGTATTCACAGACCCGGCGTGCCGGGCGCCCGCGACGGATCGCGACGCCCGATCTGTCTGTTATGAAGCAAGTGCTGTGCCAGCCCGGTCACGAAACGGGTCAAACGTAAGAATAACCTTATCGATCAACGGCTTGACGGGCCCGCCGTAGATCACGGCGAGATCGCGATATGTCAAGCCGTTGTCGGCGCTTTCGCACAGAATTCCGGGCCCGAAACGCTAAGCCACTGATTGCAGGACGTTGCATGGATGTCGCTCAAATGCGACAGGTGGACAGAATCGCGTCACCTTCAAACAACATTCGCAGGCGACATAACCATCGTGCGGCGTTCGGCTGTTGCGCAAAAGCACGCGCTGACCCGCGACGATCCGAGTTCAAGGGAACCGAGATGGGTTCCGGGTCGTTACTCCGGGTATCGCAGCAGTATCGTCCGGATCGCCGTGTCTCCGGACAATTCGCGTCGCGATCGTCGGCGAGAAGCGGATTTAACTTTGTTTCATGTCGCGCTTTTTCGACATTACATCGACTCGGACGCCTCCATATACTGACGAACGGATTGTGATCGCGTTAACGGTAAGGGGCAGGTTGCGCGTCCACTATAACGTGAGGCGCTGCTCACCGTGAGTTTACAGGGTGCAGGCTATGATCAGGCTATTGCGACTAACTATGGACGGTATCGAGAGGAAGTGTCTACTGACGCTGCTCGCCTCGGCGGCTGCGCTCGTCTGCGCGTGCGGCGGAGGCGGCAATGGCGTGAACATCGGCTCGGGACAGGACCCGGATCCCGTCGTCGTTGATTTCCCGATCGCCTATATCCGGGCACCGATCCCGGTCGACGACAACGGCGATTTCGCTCAGCGTGACGTACGCGAGCAGATTACTTTCGACTTCGGCGCGGACCTCTTCTACAGGGACCGGGCATCGCCGAGCTCCGAGGCAGTCAACATCACGGGCGACCTGACCCAGGGGCTCGCCGCGATCCGCGACGTCGAGATCGCCTATGACGGCAGCTCGCTGCTGTTCGCGATGCGCTATCCGTTCGATCCGAATGCGGCCGAAGAGGATCTGCCCACCTGGAACATCTGGGAATACACGTTCGCAGACAGCAACCTGCATCGCGTGATCTCGTCCGACCTCACGGCAGAGATCGGCCACGACATCATGCCCAAGTACCTCCCGGACGGGCGCATTATCTTTGCGTCGACCCGGCAGACGCGTTCGCAGGCTGTGCTGCTCGATGAGGGCAAGCCGGGCTTTCCGGCGATGGACGAAGACCAGAACGAATTCGCCTTCAATCTGCATGTCATGAATGCCGACGGCTCCGGCATCGAACAGGTCAGCTACAACCAGAGCCACGACCTCGATCCGTCCGTGCTGTCGAACGGCCAGATCGTGTTCAGCCGCTGGGACCACGCCGGCTCGAACAACACCATCAATCTCTATCGCATGAATCCGGACGGATCGAGGCTCGAGCTGCTGTACGGCCGCCAGAGCCATGCGACCGGTACAAACGGGCAGATCATCCAGTTCCTGCAGCCGCGCGAACTCGAGGACGGTCGCGTGATGTCGCTGATCAGACCGTTCACGGGTACGGAGGAGGGCGGCGATCTCACGGCGATCGATACGCCGGAATACCTCGAGATAACCCAGCCGACGAGCGAGAACATCGGCATCCTGACCGGCCCGGCACAGGAGACCGCGACGATAAACCTGGTCTCCACCGAGGCGGACGCGCCGTCGCTGGGCGGGCGCTACAGTTCGGTGTACCCGATCCTGGACGGCACCGGCCGCCTGCTGGCAAGCTGGAGCCAGTGTCGCCTCGTCGAACAGCTCGCCGATGACGGCGACCCGAACACGATGGATACGCGTATCGTCCCGTGCACGGCCGACCGGCTCGCCAACCTGTTCGTGCAGCCCGATCCTGCCAATCCGGTTACCCCCGCCGTGGGCACTTTCGTCGTGGCACCGCCGCTGTACGGCATCTGGATGTACGACCCCCGCGACAATACGCAACGGCCGGTCGTCGCAGGTGAGGAAGGCTTCATGTTCACCGAGGTCGTCGCGGCCGACCCGAAGGTCGCGCCGCCGGTCATACCGGACGGCGAAGACAACTTCACGCTGGACGGGACGCTGGCCGACGCCGGCGAAGCCGTGCTCGACATCCGCAGCGTCTATGATTTCGACGGCGCCGCGGTCGTGGACATTCCGGCGATGGCCGATCCGGTGCAGACGCCGGCGGCCAACCGTCCGGCGCGTTTCCTGCGCATCGAGAAGGCCGTGTCGATTCCCGACGACGATCTGGTCGATCTCAACAATACCGATTTCGGCGTGAGCACCCAGCAGGGCATGCGCGAGATCGTCGGCTACGCGATGATCGAACCGGACGGTTCCGTCATGACCAAGGTACCGGCGAACGTGGCCCTGGCGGTCAGCGTGGTCGACGCGAACGGCAGACGCATCACGGCGCGGCACCAGAACTGGATCGAACTGCGCCCGGGCCAGAAGCTCGAGTGCAACGGCTGTCACGTCGCCAACAGCGGCCTGTCGCACGGCCGCGCCGCCGCGTTCGAATCGGCGTATGCCGGTGCGACCGTCGCCGGCGCGCCGTTCCCGAACACGGATCCGACGTGGTTCGTCGGCGACGTCGGCGAGACGATGGCCGAGGTCAGAGCGCGGATTACCTGTGCCACCGATGCCTGCTCGTCGATCGAGCCGTCGATGGACGTCATCTATCGTGACGTCTGGAGCGCGGACCCGACAATCCGGGCGAACAACGTGGATATCGATTATCTCTACTCGGACCTGCAGACGCCATCGCCGACGACCCTCGCCTGCGAGTCGAACTGGCAGGCGAACTGCCGCAGCGTGATCAATTACGAGACCACCATCCATCCCTTGTGGAGCCTGCCGCGGCCCGTATTCGATGACATGGGCAACCCGGTCATCGACCCGAACACCGGCTTGCAGGTCGACAATGTCTGCACGGGCTGCCACACATTCCCGAATTTTGCGGCCGACGGCGTGACGCTGATCCCGCCGGCGGGGCAGCTGGAGCTGACGGACGGCCTGTCGCCGGACGAACCGGATCAGTTCCATGCCTACCGCGAACTGTTAGTTACTGATAATCTTCAGGAAGTAGTGAACGGCGCATTGGTCGATGCGCAACAGCAAACAGGCGTCGATGTCGACGGGAACCCGATATTCGACGTGATCCCGATACCTCCGCCGGCGAGTATCGCCGGTGCCAGGGCATCGGGCCGATTCTTCGATCGATTCGAAGACCCCAATGACCTTCACTACAACATGTTGTCTGGCGCGGAGAGACGTTTGATTGCGGAATGGTTGGATGTCGGAGCACAGTATTACAACAATCCCTTCGACGTCCCTCAGTAAATCGTCCTGTCTGTCCGTCTGCCTTGTGGCTCTTGCGCTGCTGGCACTCACAACCGGGCAAGCAAGGGCCGCCGAAGAAGCGCTCCGTACCGTGGCGGTCGCCGACCCGTACCTCGAGATGCACACGGGGCCGGGCCGCGGCTACCCCATCTTTTACGTCGTCGATCGCGGGGATTCGGTCGAGATCGTCATGCAGCGCACGGACTGGTACCTGGTGCGCGCATCCAATGGCAAGGAAGGCTGGGTCGATCAGGCGCAGATGCAGGAGACCCTGGAGCCCGACGGTTCGGCGGTGGAGTTCGAGGTCGCCGACCAGAGCGACTTTACGAATGCGAAGTGGGAAGCCGGCCTGCTCGCCGGCGACTTCGGCGGCGCCAATGTCATCTCGCTCTACGGCGGGTACTCGATCAACCCCTATATCTCCTTTGAGGTATGGGGTTCACAGATTCTCGGGAATTATTCGAACGGCTGGATGACCAGTGTTAACGTCGTTCAGGAAACGTGGCCGGACTGGCGGGTGTCCCCGTTCTTTACGATGGGCGCCGGCATCATCCACACGTCGCCGAAGTCCACGATAATCCAGGGCGACGATCGGACCGACCAGATCGGACACGTCGGCGTGGGGATAAGGTTCTATGCGACGCGCCGGTTCCTTCTGCGTGCCGAATACAAAAGTTACGTCGTCTTCACGAGCCGTGACGACAACGAGGAAGTGGAAGAATGGAAAGTAGGGTTCGCGTTCTTTTTCTGATCGGCGCTCTGTTCGCGATGTCGGGCTGCGCTGCGACGAAGAACCTGTTCGGCATCGGACACGAAGAAGCGGCTCCGTCCAGTGCCGAGGAGCCGGGGCAGGTCATCGAACCAGAGGTCGAGCGTCGCAAGATAAAGGAGCCGGCCATCGACCGGGAAGACTTCGAGGTCGGCGGCTTCGTCGGCATGATGAGCATCGAGGATTTCGGCACCAATTTCGTATACGGAGCGCGACTGGCTTATCACGTTACCGAAGGTTTCTTCATCGAAGGCACGCTCGGCACAACGAAGGCCGGGCTGACGAGTTTCGAGGAGTTATCCGGCGGCGCAAGACTCATCGATGACCGCAAGTACACGTACTACAATCTCAATGTCGGCTACAACGTGCTGCCGGGCGAGGTATTTATCGGCAAGGGCCACGCCTACAACACGGCGCTATATCTGATCGCCGGGCTGGGTTCGACCCGATTTGCCGGCGACGACCGGTTCACGGTGGATCTCGGCGCCGGCTACCGGTTCCTGTTGACGGACTCGGTGGCATTGCATGCGGATTTCCGCGACCACCTGTTCGACATCGATCTGCTGGGCGACAACAAAACGGTGCATAACTTTGAGGCACACCTCGGCGTGACCGTGTTCTTCTGAGCACGGCGTCACGGTTCGGGCCGGATTGCGGCGCTAGAGTTGGAAATTATGAGGAAAAACACGGGAAAACTGCCCGGATTATTGCTGCTGCTGGCCGCAAGCGTGGTTTGTGCCGCCTGTGGCCCGATCGAACCCTGGGTAAAGCCGTACGAGCGCGACCGCCTGGCGGATCCGATCATGGCGCTGGATGCCGACCCCGTCTCCAGTGCCTACATACAGCACGTCTACGAGGCCCGCGAGGGTGCTCGCGGCGCCGAGGGCGCGGCCGGCGGCGGCTGCGGCTGCAATTAGGGAGGGTGCAATGCGCCTCCGGCTCGGCACGGGACTGATCGCGCTGGCCCTGGCCTGTGGCCTGAGTACGTCCGAAGGAGGGGTGCTGCCGGAGGACCGGGCAGACGCCCTCTATCATCTGTACGACGGGGGCGGCGTCGAGATCAACGGCCCGTCGATACTGGTCCGCAAACAGGCAGGCAAGAGCACCTCTTTCGTCGCGAATTACTACGTCGACATGGTCAGTTCGGCGTCCATCGACGTGGTCTCACAGGCGAGCCCGTACACGGAACAACGCAAGCAGTGGTCGCTCGGGATGGATTACCTGCGTGGCAATACGACGATGAGCCTGGGCTACGTGACCAGCACCGAATCGGACTACGACGCGAAGACCTACAGCTTCTCGGTCAGCCAGGATATGTTCGGCGACCTGACGACGCTGACGCTCAGTTATGCAAAAGGCGACGACGTGGTCGGCCGCTCCGACGATCCTGCCTTCGCCGCGGACACGCAGCGGCGCGACTACGGCATCGGTCTCACGCAGATATTCACGCGCAACCTGATTGCGACATTGAATTTCGAGACCATCACGGACGAAGGCTTCCTCAACAATCCCTATCGCTCCGTTCGTTACGCGGATCCCGGCAGTGCGCTGGGTTACAGCTACCAGCCCGAGCTCTACCCGCGGACTCGGACGAGCAATGCGATCGGCCTGCGCGCGAAGTACTACCTGCCGTATCGGGCCGCGCTGGAGGGGGAATACCGGTATTTCACGGATACCTGGAACATCGAGTCGCACACGCTCTCGATCGGCTACACGCATCCACTGGGCCCGTGGACCTTCTTCGGCAAGTTCCGTTATTACGACCAGGTGTCCGGTGCATCGTTCTTTAATGACCTGTTCCCGTACGAGGATGCGACCAACTTCCGCGGCCGCGACAAGGAGCTGAGTCCGATGACGAGCCAGACGCTGGAACTCGGTGCATCCTACGAATTCATCCACCCCGACGAAGGCTGGCGGTTCATCAAGAAGGGCACCGCGAACTTCTCCATCACCACGTTCTCGGTCGACTATCACGAATTCCACAACGTCACGACAAGCGCGCCGCTGGGGCAGGAGCCGCTCTACCACCTGGATGCCAACGTCATCCAGTTGTTCTTCTCGTTCTGGTATTGATCGCGGCTGAAGCCGCTCCAGCGGGTACGATTCAGCCGCGACTCGTCTGCTCCGGTGGTAGGATACGCGGCCATGAATATCGTCATCTTGGCCGTCGTTGCGCTGATCGTCGTCGGCGTCGTCCTATATAACCGGCTGATCCGCAGCCGCAATCGGGTCGATACCGCCTGGAGCGATATCGACGTGCAATTGCAGCGTCGGCACGATCTGATCCCGCAACTGGTGACCGCCGTCGACCAGTACGCGAAGTACGAGCGCGCGACGCTCGAAGCCATTACGTCGCTGCGTACGGAAGCGATGCGGATTAACGGCGTAAAGGAGCGGGGGCGAGTCGAGGAACAACTGGCATCGGGCGTCAAACGCCTGATCGCCGTGGCTGAGAAGTATCCCGACCTCAAGGCCGACAGAAATTTTCGCGAATTGCAAAATCAACTGGTCCAGACGGAGGACTACCTGCAATTCGCGCGTCGGTACTACAACGGCTCGGTGCGCGAGTACAATACAATGACGGAAACCGTGCCGAGCCGCTTTGTAGCGGGCTGGTTCGGCTTTCGCGCGCGTGATTTCTTCCAGAAGTCCAGTGACGATGCCGCCAACGTACCGCTCGTGAAACTGGGTTCCGTCGAATGAAGACGATTGTCGCGTTGTGCCTGCTGGCGCTGCCGCTGGCCGCGGCCGCCGACGAGCGTATCCTGGATTTCCAGAGCGATATTCTCGTCATGAGCGACGGCTGGCTGCAGGTCACGGAGACTATCCAGGTGCGCGCGGAAGGCAAGCGCATCAACCACGGCATCTACCGGGATTTCCCGACGCATTATCGGGACGGGCGCGGCAATCGCTACTCGGTTGACTTCCATCCGCTGTCCGTGCTGCTCGACGGAGAACCAGAGGACTTCCACAGCAACAACACCGGGTCGGGGGTCCGTGTCTACTTCGGTAGTGCGGAACGAAACGTCAGCCACGGCGAGCACATCTATCGGTTCCAGTACAAGGTGAACCGCGAGCTCGGATTCTTCGAGGACCACGACGAGTTGTACTGGAACGTGACCGGTTTCGACTGGGCGTTCCCGATCGACCGTGCGGAAGCGACGGTCCGGCTCGACTTCGACGTGCCGCGAGAC
>Ga0210095_1000078_pt1 | contig 36012 bp, 27 predicted proteins | sample China_Galinas_PW_FD_184861 | JGI IMG/M metagenome (GOLD analysis project Ga0210095, IMG submission 184861) | Wetland microbial communities from San Francisco Bay, California, USA, that impact long-term carbon sequestration - China_Galinas_PWA_D1... | ecosystem: Environmental > Aquatic > Marine >...
TCATTTCTCCCATTCCGGCAGCAGGTTTAATGGAAATCCCACCGGCATCGAAAGTTACTCCTTTTCCTACAAGCGATATAAATTTAGATTTTTTAGCTTTTCCTTTGATCCCATTATATTCAAGCACTATAAATCTTGGAGGATTTGCACTGCCCATGCCAACTGCAAGCAAACCTCCCATTTTCCTTTTTTTAATTTCTTTTTCATTGAAAACAGTAACCTTAACCCCGGCTTTTTTTAATTTACTACTCACACGTAAAGCAAGTTCTGCTGGTGTTAAAACAATTGAGGGTTCATTTTGCAGTTCCTTTGTAAAATTAAATCCTTCGATTACGCAGGATGCTTTCACGAGAGCCTCTTTTAGCTTTCTATCATTCCCGGCAATAAAATGAACATTCAAAGAAGGAGATTTTTCTTTTTTAAATTTATATTTATCAAAAGAATAATTACCGAGCGCCAGCCCTTCCGCAAATCCCTGATAATAATATTCTTCATCGTTAAAGTATTTGGTGAATAGATCAAACTTTGGGATCTCGATATATAAATTCTGAAGGGTTTCACCATCAAGTTTTTGAATCAAACCTGCCAGATGATTCCTGAAGTAATCAACCGAAAAACTTTTCCCTGTTTTAACTTTTACAAATAAAATCTCATCTGGTTTTCCACCGGGATTTGCAATTCTTAATTCACTTCCTTTTTCTGAAAGAAAGTTCTTTTTTCCCAAATCAGATATTTTAATATTTGTTTCTTTTTCTAATTCTCTAAGTTTTTGGGACAAATTCTTATCTTCTACTACATATTTAACTTTTAATGAAGATGATTTGTAGCTTATTTTTTCCCCAGATGAATTAAACTTTATTTGGAACATTTTAGGCCTATTAATTTTTACAAATATTTTTCCGCACTTCTTAAAATTTGCGGAATTGATTCTTTTAAATTGCCGTCGAACATACGTGCCCCGGCAGCATTTACATGTCCCCCACCTCCGTATTCTGCGGCAAGTTTATTAGCTGCAATTTCTCCTTTCGATCTGAAACTAACCTTAAAACCCTGTTTCAATTCCAGAAATAGCAAACCCAATACAACATTTTCAATTGAAAGTGTGAAATTAACAAATCCATCAGTATCAGATTCAACTGCCTGAGTATTTTTAAAATCATCCTGTGTCAAAATCATATAGGCTATTTTTTCTTCTTTACCTTGTAGTTTCATAGAATCCAGAGCCTTGCCCAACAACCTTATTTTACTAAATTTACTCTGATCGTAAATTTTATCATAAACATCGCCCGGATTTACTCCGATTTCCAATAAGTGAGCAGCTATATTATGAATTTTAGGAGATGTACGCTCAAACCTAAATGAGCCAGTGTCTGTCATAATCGCGGCATAAACAGGATATGCAATTTCATAGTTTAGTTTTACAATGTCTGTCTTGATAATAAAATCATAAATAATTTCACCGGTGGCACTGTAATCTGTATCGACAAAAAAATGATCAGCAAATTTTTCAGGTTCCTGATGATGGTCAATACAGATTTTTTGTTTATTAGAGTCATTAAAGGACCTTGTCATTCTAACCATTCTATCAGAGCGGTTAAAATCTAAGGCAACCAAAACATCCACTTCATTGAAAATATTTTTGTGTTTTTCTTCATCATATGTTTCAATTACTGAATCGGCATCCAGAAATTCCAGGTTATAAGGTATTTCACTGTGGTTAATAATTTTTATTTTTTTTCCGAGTTCTTTCAGCAAAAAATAAAATGCTATTTCTGACCCGATAGCATCAGCATCAGGATTAACATGAGAAGTAAGTAAAAAAGATTTATTCTTTTTATCAGTAATTAAGTCTGCAAGTTTTTTGAAGTCCATCATAAAGGTTAAGTTTGGAGAATAAAAGAGGGCTTGAAAAATCAAGCCCTGAAATATTGAATGGTAAAAATAGGAAAATTTTGAGTGAATTCAACGAAACATTCTAATTAACTTCCCACATGTTTCCGCTAAATAGTAATTTCCTCAAATCCCCCTCCCCTTTTATTTTTTTTGCTTCCTCAAGTTGAGCGTGGAGATCATTCTCATATGTGCTTTTCAGTTCCTGTCTCAAAACGCCCACAGGAGTTGGAAATCCATCCATTTCTGTAAATTGAGAAATGATATGCGCACGGAATGTGTTTTTATCCATTTCATCATGTACCCACAGATCATCAACGGAATTTTTTCCGTCTGTCAAATCAACCACTACAGGATTTATACCATCGAGCTTAATACCTTTATTTTTTTCTTTCCCAAAGATCATTGGTTTTCCGTGCTCAAGAAAAAGTACGTGATCGTCTTTCGTTTTTTTATCAGTTAAAAGTTCAAAAGCACCATCATTAAAAATATTACAATTCTGATATACTTCGAGGAATGCTGTACCTTTATGCTCACCAGCACGTTTCATCATTGCCTGTAGATGTTTGGGATCACGATCAAGTGCTCTTGCAATGAACGATGCTCCTGCCCCAACAGCAAGTGATAAAGGATTGAAAGGATAATCTATACTACCAAATGGAGTGCTTTTTGTCTTCTTCCCTTTTTCGGATGTCGGAGAATACTGGCCTTTTGTCAATCCGTAAATTCTGTTATTAAACAAAAGTATTTTAAGGCCGATATTTCTTCTACAAGCATGAATAAAGTGGTTACCACCTATACTTAATAAATCGCCATCTCCTGAGGCAACCCATACTGAAAGTTCGGGATTATTTATTTTTACACCACTTGCAATTGCAGGCGCCCTTCCGTGAATTCCGTGCATTCCATATGTGTTCATATAATATGGAAATCTCGCTGCACAGCCAATTCCTGAAATCCAAACAAATTTCTCTATATCAATTCCCAGATCAGGCGCTGTTCTTTGTGTCTGTGCCAGAATTGAATAATCTCCACAACCCGGACACCATCTGACATCCTGACCAGATGAAAAATCTTTTGCTGTGTTTTTTATTTCTGTTGTTGTGTTGTCTGCCATTTTATTTTCCTCCCAGCAAAATTGATTCAATCTTAGATTCTATTTCAGAAGTTCTAAATGGTAATCCTTGAATTTTATTAAAGGGTTCAACTTCAACGGCGTATTCACTTGCTATAATTTTAGAAAGCTGACCCAAATTTAATTCTGGGCATAAGATGTGTTTATATTTCCTTAGTAGCTCAGCAGTATTTTTTGGAAGAGGATTAATGTATCGTAAATGAGCCTGAGCAACCTTCATTCCTTTTTTTCTTGCACGGTCAACTGCCTCAGTTATAGAACCATAAGTTCCTCCCCAACCAAGGACTAAAATATCTGCATCCTTATCTCCAATAACTTCAAGATCAGGGATATCATTTTTTACATTACTAACTTTTTGTGCACGTAATCTGACCATAAACTCATGATTCTCCGGATCATAACTAACATCACCTGTTATGTTTGCTTTTTCCAGTCCACCGATTCTATGTTCAAGGCCGGGTGTTCCGGGAATTGCCCAGGGCCGTGACAAATTTTCGTCACGAACATATGGTTGATATCCTTCCTTTTCTTTTACGAAGTTTGCTTCAATTTCAGGAATTGATTCCGGTTCGGGAATCTTCCAGGGTTCTGAACCATTTGCAAGATATCCATCCGAAAGAAGAATTACAGGAACCATATATTTAATTGCAATTCTTGATGCTTCAATAGCCAGATCAAAACAATCTGCCGGAGTTTGGGCAGCAAGTACAACAACAGGTGCTTCACCATTCCTGCCATACATAACTTGTAGCAAATCAGATTGCTCAGTTTTTGTTGGCAATCCTGTGCTTGGCCCTCCTCTTTGAATATCAATAATTACCAGTGGAAGTTCTGTCATTACTCCAAGACCAATGGCCTCGGTTTTAAGCGCAACTCCCGGCCCGCTCGTAGTTGTAATTGCAAGTGCACCGGAAAAAGCGGCTCCAATAGCGGCACTCACAGCAGCAATTTCATCTTCTGCCTGAAATGTTCTTACTCCGAAGTTTTTGTGTTTACTTAATTCGTGCAAAACATCAGATGCCGGTGTGATTGGATATGATCCCAGGAATAATGGTAGTTTACATTTTACTGAAGCTGTCACAAATCCTAAAGCCAGAGCTTCATTGCCTGTTAAATTTCTATAGGTTCCTTTTGGAAGATCCGCTGGATCAACCTGGTATCTGGTAGTAAATAGTTCTGTATTTTCACCGAAATAATATCCGGCTTTCAATGCTTTAGTATTTGCATCAGCAATTTGTTCGGCATTTTTAAATTTCTTTTTTATCCACTCGAGTGTAGGCTCAATCGGACGGCTGTAAAGCCAGTACATCATTCCAAGAGCAAAAAAGTTTTTTGATCTTGCAATTTCTTTTGGAGATAGCCCGCTATCCACAAGTGCTTTTGATGTAAGATCACTTAACGGAACCTGGACAACATTAAAGCCATCAAGGGAATCATCTTCGAGAGGATTATTTTCATAATGAGCAAGTCTTAAACTTTTTGCATCAAAAGCATTCATGTTAATAATTATTGTAGAGCCTTGTTTCATATCATTCAGGTTAACTTTCAATGCTGCCGGGTTCATTGCTACTAAAACATCAGGTTGATCACCGGGTGTGTGAATATCGCTACTGCTGAAATGAAGTTGAAATCCGCTAACTCCGTATGTTGTACCGGCAGGAGCTCTTATTTCTGCGGGATAATCCGGCAGAGTTGATAAATCATTTCCAACAAGTGCAGTTGTGTCTGTAAATTGAGTACCTGTAAGCTGCATGCCGTCACCGGAATCACCTGCAAACCTTACAGTTACATCATTTAATTCCATTGTCTCTTTTGGCATAAGTATTCCTTAGTTATTTAGAATTATTTTAGGAGTATTTCTTCCAATATAAATATCAGGTTTATTATTCAAATTGTTTACTAATAAGCTGGGATAAAACTTATTTATTTCGGGCATATACATTTCCCCTGCAATAATGAAAGATATGATAATAACAGTGAGATAATCTGGTTTGAAAAAATAAATAATCTATATCCTTTTATTCTTATATCTTCAGGCTACTAAAGATAAATTGAATTCGTCAATAAATTAAATAAGCAATGTGTTATTGTCAAATATATTATTTTTACATAAAAAAAGGACTGTATAAATACAGCCCTTTTTCTTTTTAGAGATATAAGTATCAGAATACTATCTAATTAACTTCCCAGGTATTCCCGTTGAACAATACTTTTTCTATATCGCCTTTTCCTTTCATCTTTATCACATTTTCAATCTGAGCTTCAACACCTGCATCATAAGTGGGTTTGAATATCTGGCGGAATACACCAACAGGTGATGGGAATTCCGGGTTGTCTGACATATGAGCAAGAATGGTTGCTGGTACAGGACTGTGATCAAATTCATCGTGAACATACAAGTCATTAACCGAATGTTTGCCGTCATTTAAATCAACAATAACCGGTTTTGCTCCGTCTAGTTTTATTCCTTTATCTTTTTCATTACCAAAAATCATTGGTTTTCCGTGCTCAAGGTAAAGTACATTATCGTTTCTTGTCGATTTATCTGTTAAAGCTTCAAAAGCACCATCGTTAAAAATACTACAGTTTTGAAGAACTTCTATAAAAGCTGTTCCTTTATGATCTGCTGCTCTCTTCAACATTAGTTGTAAGTGTTTTGGATCTCTGTCAAGTGCTTTTGCAACGAAAGTAGCTTCTGAACCAATTGCTAATGAAACCGGGTTAAAAGGATAATCAACACTTCCAAAAGGAGATGTTTTTGTCTTTTTCCCTTGTTCACTAGTCGGTGAATACTGTCCTTTTGTCAATCCATATATCTTATTATTAAAAAGGACAATTTTAAGATCAACATTTTTTCTGCACGTATGAATAAAATGATTTCCACCGATACTTAAAAGGTCACCATCTCCGGTTGCTACCCAAACAGAAAGATCAGGACGACTAACTTTTACTCCGGTTGCAATTGCAGGTGCTCTTCCGTGAATAGTGTGAAATCCATAAGTTCCCATGTAATAAGGAAATCTTGAAGAACATCCAATACCTGAAATCCATATGATATTTTCTTTTTTAATTCCAACTATCTCCGGGAATGTTCTCTGAACCTGTGCGAGTATTGAATAATCGCCACAACCGGGACACCATCTTACATCTATTCCGCTGGAAAGATCTTTAGCAGTTAACTTAATTTCATCAGCTTTAATTTTTACATCACTCATCTTACTTGCCTCCCAGGATTTCAATTATTTTATCTTCAATATCCGATACTCTGAACGGTAAACCACGAACAATGTTCAATTGTTCAGGACGAATCAGGTATTCACTACGGATAATTTTTGCCAACTGACCGAGATTTATTTCAGGTATAAGAACTTTCTTGAAGTTTTTAAGAACTTCTTCTGTATTCTTAGGCATCGGATTTAAGTATTTCAGATGTGCCTGCGATACCTTATACCCGTCTTTCCTTGACTGGTGGACAGCTTCTGTAATTGCTCCATAAGTTCCACCCCATCCAAGAACCAGTAAGTCACCTTGCTGATCACCGTCAACAGCCAGGTCAGGAATATCATTAGCAACATTTTTAACTTTCTGATCTCTTAAATGAATCATCAGATCATGGTTATCAGGATCATAACTTACATCACCTGTAATATTTGCTTTTTCCAGACCACCAATTCTGTGTTCGAGGCCCGGTGTACCAAGTTTAACCCAGGGTCTTGAAAGATTATCATCTCTCAGGTATGGAGCAAATCCTTCAACTTCTTCCCTGTATTTTACAGGAATATCAACAATCTCATCCATGTGAGGTACTTTCCAGGGTTCTGAACCATTAGCAATATATCCATCTGTTAAAAGAATAACCGGTGTCATAAATTTTATTGCTATCCTGCTCGCTTCTATTGCCATATTAAAACAATCGCTTGGTGTAGAGGCTGCAAGAACTGGAACAGGTGCTTCGCCATTTCTTCCGTAAACTGCCTGTAAAAGATCTGCCTGCTCGGTTTTTGTTGGTAAACCTGTACTCGGACCACCTCTTTGAACATCTATAATTACCAGAGGAAGTTCAGTCATAATTGCGAGTCCTACAGCTTCTGTTTTTAATGCAAGCCCGGGGCCGCTTGTAGTAGTAATTGCCAAATTACCTGCATAGGAAGCTCCTATTGCTGAGGTGATTCCGGCAATTTCATCTTCTGCCTGTAGAGTTTTTACCCCGAAGTTTTTATAAGTACTTAGGTACTGAAGAATCTCGGTAGCAGGTGTAATTGGGTATGAACCAAGAAACAATGGAATTCCTGCTTTCACTGAAGCAGTTAAAAATCCTAGTGCAGTTGCTTCATTACCTGAAATACTTCTATAAGTTCCTTTAGGAAGTTTTGCCGGGCTGACAGTATACCTGGTGGTAAACATTTCTGTCATTTCGCCAAAATTGTATCCGGCCTTTAACGCCAGTTCATTTGATTCGATAAATTCTGGTTTATTCTTGAATTTGCTTTTTAACCAATTTACGGTTTGGTCCATTGGCCTGTTATATAACCAGTACATTACTCCAAGAGCAAAAAAGTTCTTTGAACGTTCAATTTCTTTTGGAGATAATGATGTATTTTCGAGAGCTTTTTTTGTTAGTGATGTTATCGGAACAGAATAAACAGTAAATCCTTTTAATGAGTTATCTTCAAGAGGATTTGTATCATACTTTGCCAGCTTTAATCCTTTGGCATCAAATGCATCTGAATTTGTGAGGATAATTGCACCCGGTTTTAATTCTGTAATATTTTTTTTGATCGCAGCAGGATTCATAGCTACGAGCACATCCGGTCTGTCACCGGGAGAATAAACTTCTTTTTGTCCAAAATGTAATTGAAAACCGCTAACGCCATAAACTGTTCCTGAAGGAGCACGGATTTCTGCCGGATAATCCGGAAGCGTACTTAAATCATTTCCAAGTAAAGCTGTCGTATCGCTGAACTGTGAGCCGGTAAGTTGCATTCCATCACCGGAATCACCTGCAAACCGTACAGTTACATCTTCAAGTTCAAGAACTTCTTTTTCCATTGTTCTACCTTAATAATGAGTATATAAGATTAAATTTCATTTTCGATCATGTACTCACCCATAAATTGTGCCATTTACTATTTTTGTTGATTAAATCTGCGATTTTATAAAAAGAAGGAATATTGAATTATTTGACAGGAAATGTAATTTGTGGAATATGAGTAATGCTTTTATTTCTCACATATGGAAAGTTTCTTTACAAAAACTAAGAATTATAAATATCAATTATTATAAAAAAGCCCGTCTAAAGTGTACACTTCAACAATTCGGTAACAATACTGGCTAATATCTATTTTTGAGGCATTATAAATTAGACGTCATAAATAAATTTCGTTAAAAAATTATGCGGATATAGAAAGGCAATATATGCTGAATGGAAACACTAAGAAACAAGAGAATCCCAACCGGAAAATTCTGTGTAAGTCCTTTCAGTGAAAGCAAAAAATGTTAAACAAACTATCCCGGACAAATTTGTCTGCCGCAGGTAGATTTATTTTCCGAGAGGATAGCCAGCATAATTTTAGAATTTTATTTAAAGACTTGACCTTTTGGTACTTTTGGGTCAAGCCAAAAGTACAGTTGAATAAAAAAGAATCAATAAAACAATTAAAATTTTGCTATCAATCAAGCCAGCTGAATTTAGCAATATTCAATAAACAAAAACTAGTTACCAATAATCAATTGTGTTACCTAAATAATGAAGGATTACGCTTAAAGACGGGCTTTTCATATTGTCTTATGGTATGCATGTTATTCAACCATTTCCAGAATTCTGTAAAATTCTTCAGGCGGAACAAAACCAGTTATCCTTTTAACCTCATTACCATTTTTATCAAGAATTAAAACTGTAGGAACACCTACAATCTTATATTTATTCCTTAACGCCTCAACATCGTCCGCAAGTGATTTAGTCATATCAGCTTTGAGATTAATAAATTTCTCTGACTCTTCAATAACTTTTGGATCTGAAAACGTGCTGGCATCCAGTTCCTTACAAGGGATACACCAGTCAGCATAAAAATCGATAATTGTTCCCTTCTTTCCGTCAGTTTTTGCTGTTAGAATTTGTTCGGAATATTTTTGCCACTTAATCGAATTCTTTTCGCTCGGGATCAAAGTATATACTGCAACTCCAATAAGTATAACTGAAAATACAATCCTGAATATTTTAAATCCTTTAACATCTTTTGCAAGCTTTTCAAAAAACAGTAAATAGATTGCTGTTATTATCATAAATACCGGCAGCACATAACCAGAGAATGATTTCGGCAAAAGCGGTAATAGAAAATATAAAGCCATACCGATTAGTAAGAAACCGAATACGTGCTTAACTCCATCCATCCATTCACCGGCTCTGGGCAGATTCTTAATCTTACCAGAAAATATTGCAAGGAACAGATACGGCAGCCCTAATCCTATTGCTAAAACAAAAAACATTAAAAATCCAAAAAACGGATCGCCCTTTGCAGCAACATAAGTAACCAATCCTAAAACAAAAGGACCAATACACGGCGCTGCAACAATGCCCATTGTCAGGCCCATGAAGAAAGCACCGAAATATCCACCTTTTGCTCCTCCGGCTTTTGCAACAAGCGCGTCTGGAAGTTTAAATTCATAAACACCAAACATACTTAATGACAGAATCAGGAAAATCAAAACGATAGATAATATGACATAAGTGTTTTGCAACAATGAACCGAACACTGCCCCACTAAGCGCAGTGACAACACCAATAACAGAATATGTAAGGGCAAGTCCGATTACAAACAACAGCCCCATAAGAAATAATTTCTTTGTGCTGCCTTCACTCTGACCACCAAAGTAGCCGATAGTTATAGGGATCAATGGATAGACACAAGGAGTGAGATTAAGTGCGAGCCCGCCAAGAAATACGAGCAATAGACCTATCAGTAATCCGTGTGACTCTAATGAAGAAGTAATAGAATCACCGTTGTCAGTCGTTGTAATTGAAGTAGTGTTACTTAGTCCGAGCTTGAGGTTTTTAAACAACTCAATATTAATATCATTTACATCAGCCTTATTTGAAGTAACAATTATATCTAGAGTATCCTGAACATTCATTGGTGGAAGACAGGTGCTATTATTACAACTCTGGTATTCGATATCCGCAATTAGTTTATATTTTCCGGGTAAAATATCAGTCGGAGTTTTTATAGTTCCACCAATGTAAATTTCACCTTCCCATACAGATAAAGGATTGTCAGAAAATCCAAGTGTAACATTTTCCGCCGGTGGATAGACTACTTTTTCAAGATTAAAAAAACCCTTCCCTGTATTTATAATAGTTAGTTTGGTGGGGATTAAGAAATCCTCGTTGGGTTTATCTGAATTGATATGCCAGCCTTCTTTGATATTCGTCTTAACTGCTATATTAAAAGCATCACCGGGACTAACTTTATCGACGGACAAAAAAGATTTTATGGATACTTTTGAATCATTGCCTGACTGAGCATAAGTAATATTTGCCAGGAATAATATTATTGTTAACAGGAATAGTAAACTGATTAGTTTTTTCATATTTGCTATAGTTTATTTTATGTTTTTTGTTGTTTTCTCCAGCCCTGCACTATCGGGAATCTTCGTCCATACCCAAAGGCTTTGGTAGATACTCTTAGTGCAGGGGCAGACTGAAATCTCTTATATTCATTTTTATCAATTAAATTCAGAATTCTTGAGACTGTTTCTTCATCACCAATCTCACTTACAATTTCTTTGTATTCTTTATTTTCTTCAAGGTACATTTTTAATATTCGATCGAGTAATTCATAAGGAGGCAAACTATCCTGATCTTTTTGATTCTCTCTCAATTCTGCTGATGGCGGTTTCGTAATTATTTCATCAGGAATGATCTCATTTTCTTTATTGATAAATTTTGCTATCCGGTAAACATCAGTTTTGTAAACATCCGCAATTACTGCAAGTCCCCCACACATATCACCATATAAAGTGCAATAGCCTACCGCCATTTCGGACTTATTACCAGTAGTAAGCAGCAAATAATTAAATTTATTTGAAATTGCCATCAGGTTTACGCCCCTGATCCTTGCCTGCAGATTTTCTTCAGTAACATCTGATTTCTTCTTACCAAATACCGGCGATAATAATTTCAAAAAGCTTGTGTATGCTGACTTAATTGAAATAGTTTCAGATGAGATGCCCAGGTTCTCTATTAGTTTCAATGAATCAGTTTTACTTCCTCTGCTTGAATATTGCGAGGGCATCATTACAACATGAACATTTTCTTTGCCCAATGCCTGAACAGCAATATAAGTAACAAGTGCCGAATCAATCCCGCCGCTTAATCCGACAACTACTTCTTTAAAACCCTGTTTCCTACAATATTCTTTTACTCCGAATATTAAAGAATTCAGGACCTCTTCTTCAAAACTTTTTTCTGTTTCTTTAATTGAAGCATAAGTCCCGTTTGTTTCAAAGATAAAATAGTCTTCATCAAAAGAATTACCAAGACAAACCAGTTCCCCGTTACCATCAAAGCACATACTTGCACCATCAAAGATCAAATCAGTTTGTGCACCGACACAACACACATACGCAAGAGGGATTTTATTCCCTCTTGTCAAAACTGAAAGCATTTCTTTCCTGTCTTTCCTTTTTCCATATGCGTAAGGGCTGGCAGAAATATTTAATAGAACCGAAGCACCCTGCCCGATTAAATTGGCTACAGGATCTTCTGTATATCTCCTTACGTGCCAGTAGTCTGCATCATTCCATATATCTTCACAAATGGAAATGCCTAATTTATCGCCTTTGAATTCGTGAATAAAAATTTCTTTTGCAGGATCAAAGTACCTCATTTCATCGAAGACATCATAATTCGGAATCAATGATTTATGCTGAACAAATTTAATTTCTCCTTCATAACACATTATTGCAGAGTTATGGACATCCGTCCCTATATTATCATCATCTTCTGTAATTGATCCAAAAATAATTCCGGTATCCTTTGTAACAGATGCAATTTCGTTTGCTGCTTTTGCAACAGCTTTTCTAAATTCATTTTTTTCGATTAAATCAAGTGGCGGGTAACCTAGCAGGGCTAATTCCGGAAAGATTACAAGATCGGCACCGTCATTCTCAGCTCTCCTGTAACCTGAAATTATTTTATTTTTATTACCGGCGATATCACCAATAATTGTATTTATTTGACAAAGTGCTATTTTCATAAATCTTAAAATGTTTTAGCAAAAATATGAAAGGTTCTTCCGTTTTACAACGAATTCGCAAAAATGTTGCTTTATTTAGATATTATTGGTTTTTATGAGTAAAACTATCTACCGTTAATTTAATCCTGTGCCCGAATTCACGTATATTTTACCGATAATACCATTATTTACTCTTCTAATAAATAATTCATTATAATATCACTGGGAAACAAAAAAATTAATGGAGAACTGAGATGAAAAAGAAGTGGTATAGATCCAGAAAGGACAAAATGATTGGTGGAGTTTGTGGAGGTATTGGCGAATACTTTGATATCGATCCAACCTTAATACGTATCCTTTTTGTTGTGGGTCTGTTTATGGCAGCGGGCTTCCTGGCATATATCGTTCTCTGGATAGTAGTACCTGAAGAACCATTAATTCCTATTAGCTCTAACAATACTGAAACTACAGGAGAGGCCGGGACCGGAACAGGCACAGCCCAAGACGAAACCCAACAAACTACAGATGTCCCTAAAAGAAACAGATCAGGGATATTTGGTGGAATAATGGTAATTCTGGGAGTTCTTTTACTGATTGATAATTTTGTTACATTCCATGCATTCTGGCCACTGGTGCTTATTTTAATCGGTGTTGGAATTTTGCTGAAAAACAGAAATGACTAAAATTTAACTGAGAGTTTTAAAATGAAAACGAAACATATATTCTGGGGTACATTATTCATTTCAATAGGAATATTGGTACTACTTAATAATTTAATTGGATTCACAATTTACTGGGATGAGATCTGGAGATTCTGGCCGGTTGTACTTGTGCTTTGGGGTGTTACCATCTTAGTGAAAGATCAATTCTTTAAAGGCATTCTCTCCGGAGCATCAGGAATAATTCTTGCTCTCATAATTTTTACAACATTTCAGTCAACTGCCGGAATTCTTTCAGACAACTATTGGAATTCAAATGATTTTTATATCTCGATGGACAGTTCTGAAAACATGCAACAATTTACAGAGCCGTATAACACAGATTATAAAAATGCTTATTTGCATTTTGCGAGCGGCGCAGGATCATTTAGTATTGTCAATTCCACAAATGAATTAATTGAAGCTACAACAGCAGGTGCCGATTACGATTTTAGTTTAGATAAAGATTCCGGTGATAATAAAGTTTCAATCGACTTATCAATGGAAGATCACAGGTTTAATTTTTATCACGGCAAATTAAAAAATAAAGCCAGGTTCTCATTAAATACAAATCCACAATGGGATATGGATTTTGATATCGGAGCTGCTTCAGCTGATTTCGATTTGACTGAATATAAAGTTGAAAAATTAAAAATTGAAATGGGTGCAGCTTCTTTAAAATTACGATTAGGTATGAAATCGGATGTATCAAATGTGAAGATTTCCGGTGGAGCATCAGCAATACATGTTTACGTTCCATCAAGAGCGGGTTGTGACATTATCTCTGATATCAATTTATCTTCAAGACATTTCAGAGGATTCGGCAAACTAAGTAGAAACCATTATCAGTCAGATAATTTTGACTCAGCAGCGAAAAAGATCTATTTGAATATAGACGCGGGTGTTTCTTCAATAACAGTAACCAGGACTGATAACTAGTAATTTTATTTTTTCTTTCTTTTCTTCCTGATTTTTGATGGCTGTGGTTTCCAGAGATATTTCTCAAGGATAACACAGCCATCTTCATCAAATTCAATTCCTTCAGATAGCAATAAATCTTTCATTAGATCAGTATCACCGAAGTGCATACGACCTGTCAGGGCTCCAAACCTGTTTACAACTCTGTGGCAGGGCAAACCGGTGACACTTGTCCCATTTATTGCCCACCCGACTGTTCTTGCCGCTGAACGCGTTCCGCAGGCTTCGGCTATATCACCATAAGTTGTTACTTTTCCGTAAGGGATTTTTGCAACAACCTTATATACTTTTTCGAAGAAATCATTTTTATTTTTAGGCATTCTAAAATATTTTTAGATACAAATAAACTTATTGCCAGAGCTAAATTTGGCTAAATTTTAAAAGATAAGCTCTGATAAATTTGTTAATATCACCATCCATTACCTTCTGAACATCAGAAGTTTCTTCATCTGTTCTGTGGTCTTTGACCATATTATAAGGATGAAATACATAAGAACGGATCTGGCTTCCCCATTCTATTTTCATTTTTCCTTTCTCAACTTCATCAAGTTCAGCTTCCTGTTTTTCAAGTTCTATCTGGTACAATTTTGATTTTAGAAGTTTCATTGCATTAACTCGGTTTTGCCCCTGTGAACGTTCGCTCTGGCAGGCTGCAACAGTATTTGTTGGAATATGAGTTATACGGACGGCTGTTTCTACTTTATTAACATTTTGTCCGCCTTTCCCACCTGATCGGTAAGTATCAACTCTTAAGTCAGCAGGGTTAATATCAATTTCAATTGTATCATCAACTTCCGGTATAACAAAAACTGAAGCAAAAGAAGTATGCCTTCTTTTATTTGAGTCGAACGGAGAAATTCTAACAAGTCTGTGTACCCCGTTTTCTGCTTTCATATAACCGTATGCAAATTCACCCTCGACCTCAATAGTAGCGCTTTTTATTCCCGCACCGTCACCATCAAGAATGTCAACAAGTGTCATCTTAAAATTATTTTGTTCCCCCCAACGTAGATACATTCTCATCAACATATCCGCCCAATCCATTGACTCAGTACCACCAGCTCCCGAATGAATGGTAAGTATGCAATTTCTTCCATCATCTTTACCACTAAGCATATTTTTAAACTCAGCATTTTCTATAGCGGTTTCAAGTTCCCCCATTTCTTTTTGAATTTCTCCCTCAAAGGAGGAATCATCTTCCATTTTAGCTAACTGAATTATTTCTTCAAGGTTCTCGGCTCTATCATTAACTCCCTTCCATAGTTCTACCCATGATTCAAGAGTTTTGATTTCCTGCAGAATTTTTTGTGCGGCAATCTGATCATCCCAGAAACCAGGCTGGCTGGTCTGGTTTTGTAAATCTTTTACTTTTGAGTCTTTATTAACGACGTCAAAGATAACTCCGTAAATTATCGATTCTTTTTTTATACCCTGACAGTGTCTTTAATTCTTCTTCGTACATTTATACTCCAATTACTTTATTAATGTTTTTAATCACTTTATAATTTTTTAAACATCCAGTTCCATTCTCAACATAGCACTGGCAAGTATTTTGCCCTGTGCGTCATGTTTCAAAGAAACTGTTCCTCCACCGCCAAGTGTGTTATGCAGCAGAAAGTTTATTGCACGAATATTCGGCATTTCATATCTCTCTACTTCTCCAAAACAAATACCTTCAAAATGTTTTTTAACTCTCTCAGTTGTAAGATGCTTCTTAATTATTTCAAATCCTTTGTCATCATAAGCAATCACACCTACATTACCTGCATCACCTTTATCGCCGCTTCTTGCGTGTGCAATATCAATTAATTTAACTTTCATTATTTTAACTCCAATATTTTTACATGTGGTTCAACAAGTGTCTTCAGAAGCAGAGCCGGCCAATAAGCAACAACTTCGCTTGGTTTTGGTCTTCCGCCAGCAAATCCTGTTACACTTGGCGGACCTGTTAATATAAGTGGGGCAATTTCTTTTCCAAATCTTTCCACAGTAGCACGATCATTTGCCCTGACTGCAAATCTGAGCATAACTTCGTTAATCAAATCTTCATCCAATTCTTTGGAAAGAGGACCTTGTGTAGCATTATATCCAATGAATTCAGTATTTATTTCCTCGAACTGCAGACCCAGGTTTTCCAGCCTTTTCCTCAATATTCTGTCAGCCCTTTTTGCTTTAGTTAAAGCTTTAGGCCATGAATATGTAAGTGAGCCAATCGCAGAATAACCGCTCGAATATGAGCAGGATACTTTATAGAATTCAGTTTCTTTGAATCCTTTAACATCATATACTTTTACCCTGTTATCCCCGAGATCCTCAAGTTTAATAGATGAAAAATCTGCAATACAATCAGGAGTTATATAAGACTTTGGGTCACCAATTTCGTAAACAAGTTGTTCAGCAACAGTATCGTATGAAACCCGTCCACCTGTGTTTTCGTGCTTGGTAACAACAACTTCACCATTTGGATAAGCTTCACAAATTGGGAAACCTATTTCAGCAAAATTTTCTATCGATTCCCAATCACCTAGAAAATTTCCTCCGGTTGATTGTGCACCGCATTCGAGAATGTGACCCGCTACAGTACCAGCCGCCATTAGATCATAATTCTTTGGATCCCATCCAAATTCATAGATCATTGGTGCAAGTGTCAGTCCTGTATCTGTAGTTCTACCCGTAATTACAATATCGGCTCCTTTTTCCAGTGCTTCAACAATAGGAAGTGCTCCAAAATAAACGTTTGCACTAAGTATTTTATCTTTGTACTCTTTTAATGGCTCACCGCTTTCCATATTTTTTAATTCAGCCCCGGCTGCCATTAATTCATCCATCCTGTCTTTTATATCGTCACCAAGTACAACAGCTATTTTTAAATTTTCAATATCTAATTTTACTGCTTCTTCCAGAATAGCATCTGCGCATGCAACGGGATTTACTCCCCCGCCGTTTGTAATTACCTTAATACCTTTTTCTTTACAGACCGGCAAAAGTCTTTTCATTAATGGGGGAAGATCACGCGCATAACCAAGATTTGGTTTTTTATTTTTTTGTTTCTGAAGAATGGACATTGTTACCTCTGCGAGATAGTCCATTACAAGATAATCAACATCACCTTTTGTAACCTGCTGATATGGCGCTTCAATAAGATCGCCCCAAAAACCCTGGCCGGATGCAATTCTAATTTTATCCTTCAACGAAGACTCCGTTTTTTTAATTTATATGGAATTGTTGGAATGTATTTACCCGAAAGGATACTATATAAATATAGTAATGTGAATTTTTTAACAATAGCTGAAAATATTCAGGCTACTTTATAAAAAGAAATTCACAACAGTTCCAAAACCCTTAATGTTAAATTCCTTTACAAAAATAGCCCTGAATATATTAAATTACAATTGCTTTATATCCGTAGCAATGAAGACCTGATGCACCTTCATCCTGAATTTTCCTGAAAACCAGCTTCAGGCTCATTCCAATCTTGATTCTATCTAACTCAACATCCGCAATTTGAGCCGTTACTCTCACTCCATCTTTTAATTCTATAATACCAACTGCAAATGGAGTTTGGAGTGAAAATATGTCGGATCCCACTCTTATTATTGTATAAGTAAGTAATTTTCCTTCAGGATTTAATCTAATATTCTCAAATTCCTGAGCTTTACATTCCGGGCATATCAGCCTCGGCGGAAAATAAACCTGTCCGCATTTTTTACATTTACCAGCCTCCAGGCGATATCTTTGAGGTATTTCCCTGAAATATTTTGGACTAATCATAATGCCTCCAGAATGTTTATTACACAACTTGCTCCTGAGCCGCCCATATTCTGTGTCATTCCAATTTTCGCATTCTTAACCTGTCGTTTTCCAGCCTGCCCTGTTAATTGTTCGTAGCACTCTATTACCTGTGCTATACCTGTTGCGCCTACAGGATGCCCTTTGGATTTTAATCCTCCACTTGTGTTAATTGGAATTTGACCTCCTTCGAGCGCGGTAAGACCGTTCTCTGCAGCAGGACCTCCTCCGCCCTTCTCAAAGAAACCAAGATCTTCTGAAACAACTATTTCAGCAATGGAAAAGCAGTCGTGAACTTCCGCAAAATCAATTTGCTTTGGGGTAATTCCAGCCATTTTATAAGCTTTTTCTGCTGCCTTAGAAACAGAATTTAAAGTCGTAAGACTTTTTCTACTATGCAAAGCAATGGTATCAGAGGCCTGTGTAGATGCCTTAATAATTACCGGGTGTTTCGTAAATTTTTTGGCGACATCCAAAGAACATAAAATTACAGCCGCCCCGCCATCACTTACAGGGGAACAATCAAGTAGTCTTAAAGGATCGGCAACTAAAGTAGAACTGAGAACTTTATCAATGGAGATTTCACTTCTGAATTGAGCATTTGGATTATTGAATCCGTTTTTGTGATTTTTAACAGGAACTGCAGCCATTTGCTTCCTCGTAGTTTTATACTGATGCATATGAGCATTTGCAATCATAGCATAGAGACCGGGGAAAGTTACTCCCTGGTAAACCTCATAATCCTGATCAGCTGCAGTTGCAAGTGCTTCGGTAACATCAGCGCCATCAGTCATTTTTTCTACTCCGCCAGCAAGGACTATTTCACTATTACCCGATGCAACTTCAAAATAGGCTTGCCTGAAAGCCATTCCGCCTGAAGCACAGGCTGATTCAACTCTTGTTGAAGGAATAGGACTAACCCCAAGATAATCTGCCATTACAGCACCAAGATGTTCCTGCCCCACAAATAGTCCGCTCGACATACAACCTACATACATTGAATCTATATGGTCAACTTTAGCATCTTCAATTGCCTTAAGAGCAGCTTCAACAAAAATATCTTTAATTGATTTGGTCCAGAGTTCACCAAACTTAGTCATCCCAACGCCAATTACTGCTACATCTTTCATTTTAATTCCCCCTTATTCGTTTAGGATAATTTTACTTCGGTACTTTGCATATTCTCCATAATCTAGATATATCTGGTTATGGTCCAGCATATCCCTTACTTTTGCAGCTTTATCCTGAACATCTTTAATTTTATCAGTGACATTAAAAATGAATCCATCACTACCGGCACCGGAACCAAATGATACCATAAATATTTTATCGCTGGGATTTGCAACATCAAGGACAGCGGAAAGTCCAGTTGGAGATGAGCCAGAATAAGTATTTCCCATCCAGGGAACGATCCATCCTGTTTCGAGTTGTTCTTTGGTAAATCCTAATTTTTTGCCGGCCATTTGTGGAAACTTTCCATTAGGCATATGAAATACTGCATATTTAAAATCTTCCGGCTTCATACCAGATTTATCCAATAATCTTTTGCCAGCATTTAAAACATGTCTGAAATATGCTGGCTCACCTGTAAATCTTCCTGCGTGTCTTGGATAGTACTGATGTTCACGTCTCCAGAAATCGGGGGTATCGGATGTGTATGAGTTTGTAAAAAGTATTTCAGCAACCACATTTTCCTTTCCCATAATAAATGCGGAACCACCAGCTGATGCTGAATACTCGAGCGCATCACCGGGAGCTCCCTGCGAAGTATCTGCACCTATACCAAGTGCATATTTCATTTCGCCGGCCTTAACAAGACTGTATGCAACAAACATTGCTTCAGTTCCTGCTTTGCAGGCAAACTCATAACTTGCAACATGTACATCCGGACCAATTCCAAGTGCATCAATAACAATTGTGCCACTCGGTTTTACAGCATAAGGATGTGACTCGGACCCAATGTAAACAGCACCTATATCAAGCGGATTAATACCAGCCCTTAGTAAAGCATTTTTTGTTGCTTCAACTGATATTGTAATTGTGTCTTCATCAATTCCGGGAACTGTTTTTTCAAAAAGTTGTAAACCTCTTTTAATAACTTCGGGGTCAGATCCCCATTGTTTGGCGATGCTTTCAACTTTTATGCGGTAACGAGGGAGGTAAGAACCGAAGCCAACTATTCCAATCATTTTGCTTCCCCTGATTTGTTTGGAAAATAGAGCTAACCAACGTTCTGTATTTAAGTGTAGTTATAATATATCAAATTTTATTTTAGCAGTAAACAATTTTCTCTATAGATTATAAAAAATCGACAGCAACGGTATTTGCAATTTGATTTAGATCAGATTCCTTTTCTACTTTATGCCAAATAATTCTTTCATCTTTTCTGAACCAAGTCATTTGCCTTTTGGCAAATCTTCTGGTATTTCTTTTTATTAGTTCAATTGCTCTCTCGAGGGTGATTTCTTCATCAAGGAACGCAATAATTTCTTTGTAACCTACTGTATTTAATGAATTAAGCCCTTTATCATATCCTTTGTTCAATATATTCTTAACCTCTTCAATAAGTCCGTTTTCAATCATATGATTTACTCGCATTTCAATATTTTGATAAAGTATATCTCTATTCCAGCTTAATCCATGCTGTTCAAAAATATATTCATCATTACGCTTATGTTTCTTCTGTAAATCACCTATTCTCTTTCCTGTAATGTGGTAAACCTCAAGCGCCCGAATTACTCTTTTCCAGTTTGATGGTTTCATTTTAACGGCACTTTCAGGATCAACTTTTTCTAATTCTTTATACAAATGTTCATTACCATATTTTTCTCTTAATTTTAATAGGCTTTTCCTGAATTCCTCGTCCGCATCTACTGAATTAAAAATCCCATCAACCAAAGCTTTAACATAAAGTCCTGAACCTCCAACAACAATCGGGTACTTTTCTTTCAAAAATATACGGTTGATAGTTTTTAACCCATCCAGTTCGAACATACTAACATTAAAATCCCTGTCCGGGTTTAATTTATTAATAAAATGATGTTTACATTCCTGAAGTTCTTTTGAGGTAGGTTTTGCAGTTCCTATGTCCAGTAATTTATAAATCTGTCTGCTATCAGCAGAAATAATTTCTCCGTTCAACATTTCAGCCAGACGAATACCAAGGCTGGTTTTCCCAGAACAAGTTGGACCGACTATACATATTACTTTTCGTTCCACCCTTCCCTTCCAATCAAAGGCACAAATTTAAATTGAGGTACGTCTTCTTCTTTGAAGTTCTCTTCTTCCAGCTTAGTTATAATTTTTAATGTTTGTGAATTTTTATCTCCAACCGGGATGACAAGTTTGCCGTTAAGTGCAAGTTGTTTTTTCAATGAAGGAGGTACAGAGGGAGAACCTGCTGTTACAATTATTCCATCATACGGGGCATATTCACTCCAGCCAATTGTGCCATCCCCACATTTAGTTCTTACTCTTACACCTAGCTTATCAAAAAGTTTTTGAGTCTCTAGAAGTATATCATAATTTCGTTCTATGCTAAAGACATCCATTCCCATTCTTTCGAGAATAGCTGCCTGGTATCCGGATCCCGTTCCAAGCTCAAGGATTTTATTGCCAGGCTTTAATTTTAGCTCTTGAGTCATAAATGCAACAGTATAAGGCTGAGATATTGTCTGCCCATATCCGATTGGCAATGCCACATCATTGTATGCAAAATGCTTCATTGCTGCCGGTACAAACTGGTGCCTTTCTACTTCACCCAATGCTTTCAATACTGAAATATCATGAATGCCTTTCATAGAAAGAGTGTCAACAAGTTCTTGTCTTTGATTTTTATAAATCATTTTCTTTTAATAATTTTATTAAGTTACAAAGATAAAATAATATTTCTAATTATTAACCTGGTCAATAAACAAAATAACCGGAATAATTTTATGTTTGAAGCAATAATAGGTGCCCTGATAATAATGTTAATGAGAATTTGCGACGTAACAATCGGCACAATACGGACTATTCTTGTTGTGCAGAGTAAAAAATATTATGCAGGATTTGCTGGATTTTTTGAGGTACTGATCTGGATATTTGCAATCAGGTATATAATGCTGCATCTAGACAATATTCCCAACTTATTTGGATATGCAACAGGATTTGCAATTGGGAATATTCTTGGGATAACACTTGAACAAAAAATTGGTTTTGGATTTGCACAACTTACAATAATATCCAGGCAATTCACGGATAAAATTGCAGATACTCTAAGAAAATCAAAATATGGGGTTACAATTTTGCCGGGAGAAGGAGGAACAGGTGGAGTTTCAATTATTGCTTTAATTGTTCCCAGAAACAAACAAAGAAAAACAATTGAATTAATCGAATCGATTGATAAAACTGCCTTTATAACCATTCAACATTCATTGCCATATAGAGGGTTCAAACATGGGGTGAGGAAATAAAAATTTATAAGGCGAGTAACTTTTAAGATTTTCTAAATAAATATAACTTGCTGGAAAATTACTTAGCTATTTCAATTCAATTAAAAATTATTTTTGGGTAAATAATATTTATAATATCCTTGTAAAACTTGCATTTCCATGAACCTTATTATTAACATATTTTGCATCCTGAATCTTTCTTTCACTGTGAAAACCACTTTTATCTTCCCAACCAACAGGTGCAGAATGGATTAAAAAATACATGAAAAGAAAAGATATTACTGAAATAGCGGCATAAATAATTATAAGTGGCATCAATTTATCTCCATACAATTTAGAATCTTTTATCATTACATGCTCAAGTAATATGCCAAAATGTTAATTCATTTAAGAAATTGCTTAAACTTTGAATTTGTTGAAATTATGTACAAATATCGAAAATTATCTAAAATTAATTCGATAGGATATGTTATAAAAATAAAAATTACCGGTAAAAATGCCGTTTATCACGTAAAATATGCTACTTTTTGTGAATAGAAAACTTGCAATAATAATAATTTCAGATAAAAAATAAGATGATTAAAAGTGTCAGTTGAGTAATAAAGCAACCAATTGGCTTGATATCAACTATACAACTTAGTCGTTAAAATAAATCTAATAGTTTCTCTATATTAAGAATCACAATTTTGCCTGCAGAAAACGCAGAGTACACGAAATATTTGCATACCTGGGACACTCTGATGTTCGGTTAAAATCTGTTTTTTAATAGTCTTTTTACCATGATTATTATAGTAGATCTTAAATTGGAAGCTATAGAACAACACTGTAGTCTTTCTTAAATTACTTTATAAGAAATTTGCTTTTTTTATGTTGTGGCTAAAGTAATCGTATCTGCTTTTGTCAATTTCATTAAATACAGGTTAGTGAGCATTATGTTTATTGATACGATTATCATTGCTTTTGAAGAAATTTGGTAAGCACGAAAGTGTAATAAAACAATTCAGGACTATTTGGGATTTAAAAACGAAAAGGACAATTTTGAATATTATATTAAAGAGGGTACGTCGAACGACTGCATAAGTGTAATTAAATAGAATCTGTCAATTAGATAAGATTATGATAACCATTCTCATCTTCCCACCCTAAAGCTGCATTTTGAATTAATAAAAACGCAAATGGAAAGCAAATAAGGGAAATGACAGGGTACATAATTGTTAAAGCCAGCATACAAACTCCATTAATATATTTTTACTTCTATACCATAATATTTTATCAGAGCTTATCATCTTAAACAGGCTTATAAATAACATCACAGGGTACAAAAGACGATCCCTAACAAAAATCATTTTAGACTCAAAGATAAAATTACTAGTCGTAACACTTCTCATAAATAATTTTGGTCAACTTTTGAGGCGCCGGTCGGATTCGAACCGACGAATAAAGGTTTTGCAGACCTTCGCCTTAAACCACTTGGCCACAGCGCCCTAAATTATACTCAATAATCTATGCTTAATGTAAGCATTATTTTAAAAAATTAAAATCCACACCAGTGGATTTTTTGAGCGGGAAACGGGACTCGAACCCGCGACATCAATCTTGGAAAATTCACTTACTTCAGTAAACAAATATAATGAAATAGATTACAAATTTGCAAGCAACGGAATCACAACAATAAAACAAGAGATTTATAAATATGGTTCCAAATGATTAAGCTTAGTTATTTTCTTTGTGGTACTATGATATTGCATCCAAATGCCTGATCTATACAAAACTTAGTGAATCACAGTATAGTTGTATAATCATTTACTTCATTACAATATCAAAATGAGTGCGAATAATTTAATCCCGCTATTATTTCATTAAAATTGCCCCCTTTTGTTTCAGTTGTTCTAAATGCATTATATGAAATTGTAAGCGAAATTTTATCTGTCCTAGTGAATGAATAACCTGAAGATAGGATTGTTCTGTAAGAACTATTGTTTTGCAGAAATGAACTGCTTACAGAGAAAGATGTATGTAGTTTATTGCTTAAAGCGTTATGATTCAATCCTAGCGAGACAATCTTAGTATTACTTGAAATGGTATCTGCATAAGTTGAACTTACCAAACCAAACGATGAATTGGCCGAGAGATTTTCGGAAATATAAAATGCCAATCCAAGATTTACGTTATTGACCTTAGTAACACTCCCGCTAAATAAAGCAGAATTATTCTCAGATTTTTGATAAGTATAATTTATGGATATATTTTGCAAAAAAGATTGTTGACCTATCATAAAAACGTGATTCATTCCAAGCACAAGGCTTGAGAAATCAACTTTTGAAGTATCATTCTTAGAATCATTACCCATATTAAGGAAATTTATTAAAATATTCGCATTCCAGAATTTAGTTAAGAGCCCGTTAAAATTAACCCCAAATTGATTCCGTGAAGTAGTATAAGCTTTCTGATCAATCAGGTTGTCACTGAATCTAATCCAATTTGCTGATACTGAGTATCTGGAAAACCTATAGGATGTTATGGCTGTAAATTGTCTTTGATCATTTTGTAGATAAGCAAGACCAAGCGAATGATATCCGGGTCCAATTTGTTTATAGCCTATTTTAAGCTTAAATGTCTGAAGATTCAGGTTAAAGTCGGTATTTACAGCATAATCATAACTTGAGCTGCTTCTGGGCTTATATAAACTCGAAAAGAGACTCGGTATATTCGTGCTATCCAAATTGATCTCAGATGATCTTAAATCCCGAGTATAAACACTTCCGCTTGCTTCAAAGTTTATCACAAATTTATTATCATCAAGACTTATTTTCCCTACAGTGCCAAGTACCAGATTTTCCTGTGGAGAAATTGAGCTCTGGTTATAATTTCCCTTAAAATGATTACCTGTTTTAGCTTGTATCCCTGATGCGATTGTAAATGGATAATCACTGACATCGCTTATGCTCGAATCATTTATACTTGTAATTTTAATAATTGCCTGATACGTATCGGGACCTGAAGCACTCCAGTTAACAAATCCATTTGCTGGTTGATCACTAAAGATCGTTTGAAAAGTTGCACCTCCATCTCTCGATAATTCAATATTTACATCTCCAGTTATACCGGTAGATGCCCACCGAACTGTTTGCAAAGTTCCAACTGGGACCTGATCATCTCCATTAGGCGTAATGACTGTAATCGATTTTTGAGTTAGATTGATGGATGAAACATCATCTTTAGATCTTAGAAAAATAAAGTCAACATGAGTGCTATTATCTTTGCCAACTCCGATTTTTGAGGCAAACAAAAATCTTTTATAGCTGCCATTCTGAGCCCCTCCATTAACAGCCTGCTGAGTAAAACCTGCAACCGTTGAAAATCTGAGTATACCGGGATTTAAATCAATCCCCCCTCCCCTAATCACAATTCCATTTAATGTAAAATCAGAATAGGATTCCGAAAAATCTCCAAGATGTGCTTTACCCCAACTCCACGCAGGATTTATTCCAAACTGATTTATATTCTGCCTGGCTGAACTACCTTCAGTAGAAAGTATTATTTCAACCGGAATTGATATGTTATTAAAGAAAGTAAATGTGGGTCGAATCAATAATCTTCCGGTCGATGAAGGACGTCTAGCTGTAATACCAGAGATTGAATAAAGCTCACCGTAAAAGCTTATATCTCCGCTGACTGAAAAATTTTTATTGATGAAACTTTCTGTCGTATCTCTCTTTGCCCTGTTTTGCGCCAAAACAGATTTATTAAAAATTATGATAAATAAAATCAGAGATATTCTAACAAATAATTTCATCAGCCTTGACAGTTTTTGTTGTAAGCAAATCATAATTCTTTTTTTTTAAAAGTTCATCGCGAATTAATAACACCGCGGGGTTCAGGATAAATTGAAAGCCATGCTGGTTCTTCAATATAATCACCTGAGATATATGCGGTCCCCTTCCCTGGGTCAGGATATTTATAGTGACTAATGTTTGCATTATATTGCTCACCGAACCATAAATCTCCCTTTGAATCCAGTGCTATTCCTGAAACAAGTGACGGTGAGGAAAATGTCCTATAAAATATTGGGACTATTGGACCTGAAGAAGTAAGTTGTGACGAATCAAAACGGAAAATTGCAGTGTTGTCGGCCCCCCACAAATTTCCCTGTTTGTCAAATACAAGTGAATTTATTCCAATCAATGTAGGAGTTTCTGATTCAGTAATGGTAATTGATGGTTCAATTTCTCCTGATTTTTTTAATTTATCTACGGAAATTTCTACAATTTCGCTTTTATAATTGCCAGGATTTTCTCCTGTAACCCATAAATTGCCGGACAGATCGAAGGCGATATACTCAGGTTTTTGTAATTTTGATGATACAATCGTTTCATCCGGTGATTCTTTGGAAGGTCTCTTTGCACCAAGCATTTTCACAAGCGACTTAAATTTATATGAAATTATTCTCCCTGTATTCCAATCAGAAATCCACAAGTTGCCATCTTTATCAAAATCCAGACCCCAAGGCCAGTCTATACTACTATTGGAGATTGTAACTATCGGTTTCGCTTTTTTATCGCCTTCCAATTGGTATGGAGAGAAGGCAAATATTTTCCGTTTGCTAAAACCGGCTACCCATAAATCCCCCATTTGGTCGAATGAAAAGCCCCTCAGGCTGACGTAATGGAACTGAATTTTTGCAAAGGGTTTAGGAGAATCGGGAGCATCTAGATCATCTCTGTTATAAGCAATTAACCTTGCTCCGGTTTCAGTACTGACCCAGAGTTTTCCACTTGCAGGTTGCTCAACATACATTATAGAAGCATAGACTGTGTCGCCCGCTTTGATATGATATCTTCTCACAGGTCTTAATTCTCCAAAAACTTTTCCAACACGCTCACCTTTTGTAGCCGCTATATCCGATCTGAAAACCAGCACTGTGTAATAGCCCGGACTTATATTCTTTAAGGATTTACTTTTATTAAAATTATATGTTTTATCAAGCCCGATTACTCTTATATTTGCGGTAACAGACCCGGAATGAATTGTTAAGAATAAATTCCCAATTTTCGTTTTTTGATTTTTTGTAATAATGTGTCCTTTTGCCTGCGGCAGGCTGGTTAAACACAAAAGGAAAATCATACGAGGTAAAATGAATGTTTTTCTCACCCTAAGTTTAGATTTATACATCTTGCTTTCCATTGGAATTAATATCTGATCCCTACTTCGATACCCGGCTGACTTTCTTCGCCGCTAACCAGATAACTTGTAACGTAATAGAAATATAAACGTCCGGCTTTCAGTATTTTGTCCTTGAATATGGGCTCTGAACTATATTTTACAGTTCCCAAGTAAATAGGGTTCTCACCCCTCTCATACCTGTATATTTTATAGCCTGAAAGATTTTCTTGCTCAGCTTCGTACCAGGTTATTTCAATTCCTCCAGTTACTTTTTTAGCACTTATCCCCGCAGGCGGAATTACAGAAATACTTTTGATTTTAGCCTCGACCGGATTGCTTAAATCACTTTGGCCGCCAAATACATCTTTTGAACGGACAGCATATAGGTATGAACTGCCGCTTATTACATCATCATCCGTAAAATAATTTTGGAAAGGTGGTATAGTTGAATCATTGACAGCTTTGAAATCACCGATAGGTTTTCCTATCTTATCAATTTCTTTTCTCAGTAAATCGTAGCCATCTATTCCGTTTTGCATAGCGCTCGTATTTGCCCAATAAACACTAACGGATTTCCCGTTCACTGTGAGTTTAACATCGGTTGGAACTAATGGTTTTGTCGCGACAGATGGTCTAACATAAACTGTATCAGAGTATGCACTTTTAACATAGCTAGTATTTTCGGCTTTAACGGCATAAGCATATGTTATTTTACCTGATAACGTAGAATCATTGTCAATATAAGTCATAAGAGAGTCTTTAGCCGGAATTAATTGCGAGGCTTGTTCTAACTTCCCATTAATGCTGCTGCTCCTATAGACATAATATCCTCTCGTAAAGCTTTCATTACAAGTCCATTGAAGCTTTACTCCTTCTTTGACCCCTTCTCCTTTAACATCCAGCGGCGGGAAAGGTGCATCCGGATTACTATAAACGCCGAAGAATCTTGGTGACTTGGTAGATTTTTCTCCAAGTTGTCCTTCCGCAATAAAGTAATAGTAATAAGTTATCTCTGGTTCAACTTTCTGGTCTAAGTATGAAGTTTGATTTGTTGGAAGTGATACAAGTTTTACATATCCAGTGTCATAATTTGCGCTTTTATATATGTCAATGAGTCTGACTGAAGGATCTTTCTTTGGCTGCCAGCTTAATTCAATGCCGCCTTCTGCATGTGCTCCTTCCACTTTTATGCTGTCGGGTAAAGAGGAAACTGCCTTAAAATTATAATTTCCTACAATCACAGTATCTGAATTTTCTCCTTCATTCCCAAAGATATCTTCCGGAGTTATATAATAACGATAAATGCTTACAGGATCTATCAAAGTATCCTGCACAAAAATGTTCAGGCCATCTTTACCCGCATTAACTCCTTTTAGAGGGTTTATAAGTCTGAAAGGTGGACGAAGATTGTCTTCTCTCATTACCTGGAAGACAGGCATTTTCTCATTACTCGTGGTCCACTGAATAAATATTTTGTCCCCATCACTCCTTGAAGTTTTCTGATGGATTTTTTTAAAAGAAACTTTACCCGGATATTGGACGGCAAATGTTCGAATTGTATTTAATACTTTCCCCGTAGTGCTAACTTTAGAGTACCTATACTCGTATTGCGTATTTTCATTAGCGCTAGTATCCAGATAAATTGTGCCCAGGGCCAATCCCAAAACCGGTACCTGCGCGTATGAATAAAGAGAATCTATCCTTTTATATTTATTACTGATTTCCCACACATTCTTTAATATATCATCATTTCCAATAATCAGGTAAGGTAGCTGAGAGTGGAAAGAACTAACTCTGTTTTTGAATTCAGTAAAATTAGCAGGACCAGAAACTGTGTCTAAGGTATGCCAGGCATTTGTATTCTCAACTCTTCTTTCAATTATATAGGAAAACTGCTCTCCCGTGTTTTCTTTTAAGGGGATGTCTTTATCAAAGTAGACGAAGATTCCTTTTTTACCGCCGAATGCTTTATCCATTATTGAAACTTGCGAAAATATTCTTGGAACTGCAAAAACGAATAAAGTTATTACAATAAAAATTGCTGATTTAATTCTTCCTGTATTTTCTCTTTTCATAAAAGCCTTTATTTACTACAGCCCTGTGCTGTATTAGTGCTGCACGAGCCGCTTTTAAAAGAAAACTTAGTGTTTCCATTTGAATCAATATGCATTAGTGCGCTCATTGCAAATGTTTTATTAAATACAGATATATTGGGCGGAGTACAAAGCTCATCAATTCCGACTCCCTGCTGTTCTATATCTGCGCCAATTGAAAAACTTCCACATCCATCTAGGCTAAACAATCCGGGATTTGTTTGGTAAATGCCTGTAAATGCAAGTTGCAGAGTAGCTTCCGCAGATAACTTTGTACAGATCAATGCATCCATACTAAAGGAAGCATCGATGAACCCTATGGCACCTATTCCATACTCATTTCCGCTTTTAGAAAATGACGTCCACATCTTAACATTAGCTCCTGCTTCAACTCCAAAATGGATATTCGCAACTCCCGTTTTGATATCAATTGTCGGAATAGCAATTGGAATGGCACACTTACCTGAGAATAAAAATCCGCTTATACTTGATTGAAAACCGCAAGGCAAATTTTTGTCGTAAGAGGCTTTGGCAAACCCATCTTTTACATTTTGAGGCATACTTCCATAGTCACCAATTATAATTGCCGCATCCTGCTCCGGTAGTCCTGGAATTTTGGCCGTAATACCAGCAAAGAAGAACCAGCCGCTTCCGTCAACCAATAACTCAGCGGGACCCTTTATATTAACGCCTCCCATATCTTTATCTATATCCATCGTGCCCACGAGCTGGCCCTTATCAAAATCATATTTCCAAAACATCTGACCGAATGGAGTATCAATATTGTTCACTCCAATCGATTGGTCATTCGCATAAAATTCACCTGTAACGGTGAACGTTATCCTGTTTTGTCCGCCATTAACCCCTTTTGGAGTTGTCAGGTTTCCTGCAACTGAAAGGGTATCCCAATTATTTCCAACTACTTGGATATGTCCGCCAACAGAATCAAAGTAATTGATATTCCCACCGATTTGAAGCTTTTGCCAGAAGGTCCCTGTTTTAGCAAAAGGACTATTAGGTGTTTCAACCCAAATCGAAGTGGAATCGGCAGTATGATAGAGCCACGAATTCAAACTATACTTGCCTTCTTCCCAGAGTCTACCTCGTGCAGATAATCCTTTACTGTTAAAGATCATTGTATCAGCCGCTGATTCTGAGAATGCATAATTAACCCCTTTATCAACAAAAGCTATTTTAAAAGGAACTAATCTCATTTTTATTTGTCCGTTTTCCTTATAATAGACTAATACGCCGTTCACTGTACCCGGATAACCTGGAATGTTGAAAGAAAGTGAAGTCATCTCTACGTGATGCCCAGCCGGAACGTATTTTATTTCGGAAGGATTGAATATTCCAATTTTATAAATCTTTAGAGTCTTAGATGACTGTTCCGGAATCAGGTCAACATTATCCTGATTACTATATAAATAAATTGAAGAAATATGGACTGAATCCCCGGAGGCCATCCCGGGTAATCCACCGAATGCTGCAACCGAAGAGCCCGGTTTTGAAGCAAACAGGAACCAGTTTGAGTTTGAACTATTATAGTTCAGCTTTAATTTACCACTAAGTTTCACGGGGATTATTCCCCCGATACTAATGTTATTTATATTTACAGAAGAACTCAAAATCTCTGTCGGTGAGATATGAAGTTGAGTGACGGGCACGTTAAAAAGCTGCGTTTGCAGCGTAGCTTTTGTAACATTAAGATTACCGTTTAAATTCCAGTCTTTGATGAGCAGTTTCCATTTGTCCATTTGAAGCGATATGTTATCATTTTTCTTATGGATATAGCCTATACCATTAGCAATTGAAATATTCACATCCCCGAGATTTATTAGGCTATGCGAAAGTTTTGCATTTGTAAGGTTCAACTCGATCCGTGTATTTAGTCCTAAAGAATCTGCATATAACACCGAAAGTGATGAATCTGCTACCGCTTTAAAGCCGTACAATTTGAAATTCAATGAATGCATCAGAGAATCGGATACAAGAAACCCGCTAAAATTGCTTATAGGATCTTTTTGTGTAGCGGTGATAACAGGAATTCTTAAATTATTTGCTCCTGAATTCCTAATATAGAAACCTCCTCCCGGTAAACTAAGATTTGAAGATATTTTGCTGAAGGAACTCTGGCTTACGAATACCCTTCCCTTTATTATTCCGCTGCCGGGTGCATTTTTGTCCAGTTCAATTCCAATTTTATTATCTCTTAATTCTCCGGAATAGTTGTGGAACACCTGCAGACCTAAATGGTTCATATCCGTTTTAACAGGAAGTTTTGCAGGGTCAGAAACGGGAATAGTCTGCCCAAATATTACACTTGTCTTATTTGGGTCCGGGACAATTTCAACATTTGAAAACGATAAACTTTTTACAATGGCATTCTGATTTACCTGGAATTGATTATTTTTAAGTGAATCAAGGTGTGCAATACTGCCTGTTATAAAAACGTGCCCGTTATTATCGGCCAATGAATCCACCTCTATGGGAAATCCCATCAGGTGAGTAATGTCCATTTTGTCATAAACTTTTAAATTAAAATTAATATTGCTCAGGCCTTTGGAAGGTACGCTTAGACTTTTTCTGTCACCAATTAAATTCGAACTACTTTTCCCTGCTATAAAATCATTGCTGCCGATTGGGACATTATGCAATATAAAAGAACCGTCAGTGCCTGTACTTGTGATACAAGGATTCCCGCCTGACTGAGCTACTTTTACAATTGCTCCGGCAACAGGCTGATTATTTTTACCAATATAAACGTGTCCTGCAATTCTTGCCGCTTTAAGCAAAGGCACTGTAACAGAAACCGGATTTTCTGATTCATAATTGTTGATTGGGACTATATTGCTTAGAAAGTCCTGGCTATCGGGTGCTTGTACAAAAACTTTAAATGTGGTATCAGGATTTGTAAACACAAAATTGGCTTTGCCATCGTCTTTTGTAATTCCATAAAGCGGTTTTCCGTCGTCGCCTTTAACGGGATTATTTAGCTTATCAAGTATCTGAACTTTTGCCCCGGCAATTTTACTTCCTGGTAAAAAAGGAATATAATGTCCATTAGATTGCACATTTTTAGGCTTCACATATACGGTTATTCTGTGCTCCTTTCTGTATAATTTAATAGTTTGCATATCTACAACCGGCTTATTAACGCTCACTTCGATTGTGTCAGCAAAAAATATCGGACTCAGCGGATCAATAATTACTTTGTGCATTCCGGATGTGGCGCCGACCTTAAATTTGACAGGTGGGACTTTCATAGTATTGAAATTCAAAATTGTCGGCGCATCAAATTCGGCCGACTCTCCCCCTTTTACGGTTACCCTTGCTGATAGGCCCCCTCCGTACTCGCTTATTATTTGTCCTATGATCACCGAATTGGGCTCAAGATCGATCGGTTCATTCCATTTTTCACCGGGCATAAGTACCTTGCCTTTTGAAGGGATATCAACACCGAACGGTTTATAGCCATATTTATAAACGAATAGACGCCTTAGGGGAGAAACAGGATTTCCGTTCTTGAATTTAACCGGGAGGTTTGTAAAAGCAAATCTGCCTGCGTTATCCGTTAGGGCCGATCTTTCCGCTGTGAATATCCCTGTCATTAATTTAACAGTAGCACCCGGGATTTCAAGCCCTGTTACAGAGCTTCTAACAAACCCTTTGACATAGGGACTCAACGGATGAGCTTTAACCGTAGATGTAATTTTTTGGGGCTTATATTGATCTGAAAAAAGTGCCGTACTGGTATCTTTGTGGGAATATTCGACAGGCCAAGTAGTGCTGTAATTAAAAACACTTTCATTGGTACTTCCGGAATAAATATAATACTTATCATTCGGGCCATCATTGAACATCACCCTATAAAATTTCAGTGACCCGTCTGCTAACGTAACTCCCTCGGCAACTGATTCATAATTACTGAACCATAAACGAAACCCCGCCCCTTTTTGATTGCCCCCCCTGTCCGGGGGTGCACCCTCATTAACCGGGACCCCTTTGGGGCGTTTTTTACGGAGCAGCCAGACGTTCATACCTGGGATGCCATTACCCGGAGTTATCTTCTGATTTACCTGGTTATCGGATTCAATTTTTAAAGTCAACTGGCAGCTTTTGGCAGTGGCAATAAAATCGCCCAAATTTTTATTCTGGCCGGTTTGGATTACAATGTCCTTGGATGGCGAGACAAAATAATTTGCATCAGGGTTATCGACGACTATTCTGAACATACGATAGTAACCGGTTGTTATCACAGAAAAAGGTCCGGTTATATTTGTTTGCACAAATTTAAAATTAAAATTACCGCTTGCGTCTGTTTTCGTAGCAGATATTACCTGGCCGCAATCATCAGGCCCACTGAATCCGGTTTGAATGTACCCTCCTTGTTTTACAGCTGTGACATGACGGGTAACTATTGAATTAAAATCAACTTTATTTGCAGCAGGGTCATATGGGTGATACTCAACTACCAGTTTAATATTTGTGTTTGCCATTGAGAATGTTTTGTTATCTCCAGGTTCCGCAAATTTATAATTGAGTGTACCGTTCAATGAAGTTGTTTGCCAGTTGCCGCCATTTGGCACACCTTTGGCATAAGTGAATTCTCTTATATCGCTTGTGGCAATAATTTTATCATTGCTCTTATCCACAACCCTGACCTGCCAGGCATATTGTTTGTTATAATTTAATGGAAGCGTAAATGCATCGTGAGGAGTAGACCGGTAGTAATAGCCGAACATATTGATATTCTTTTCGTAATATACTGCATTATAAATATCAACATCGGGGATGAAATATGATGTATTGTTTTTAATTGCGTCTGATCTTGATTGTCCTGCTTTTACTTCAACAACGATTAACCTGTAATCAATATTTTGATAATCATAACCTGAAGGCAGAGTATAGCTCCAGGAGAATTCAGGTTGTTCCTTTTCGGAAGAGTTATCATTCGGATATGATAATTTAACAGGGTTTTTAATTGTGATGGGGAAAAAATGGATAGCAGGTTTCTTTTTTCTGAATGTAAATATTTCACTTTCCCCATTATTTTGTGTGGGAGGATAACCAAACTGATCAAGTGCTTGTACCTGCCAGGCATATGTTTTACCAGCTTCAATCGGAAGCGCACTTATTGGGTATACAAGGGTTGTATTAAGTATATTATCATTTTCATATTGAGGGATATTCGAATTCAACGCTTTTGATGGGGTTTGGCCGGGTAATATTTCGACAATCTTTAATGAATAATTAAGTTGATAATCCGGAGGAGCAACTACAGGCGTCCACTGGAAAACCGGATACTGCATATTATTTTCTAGGGAATCTCCATCAAAAGGAGTCACTAAATGCGGGGGATCTGGATAAACAATTGTAAAGTCAGAGCAAACATTCTGGACAAGCTTTCCTCCCTCGGGATCTTCTATGTCAAGGCATAAATTATAATGACCCTGAGGAATTCTTCCTGTCCTCTCTATTTGGTCTTTAATATCTGTGTATGGGTAAGTTGCAGCACTAAATTTTATAATCTTAGTATTATCTACTATAACAGTAGGAATTGAATTCACATTGATAAGATCAGAAAGGCTTTCTAATACAACCCCAGTCCCATCCTTCGATAGTGTAGCTCTAATTTTTATTGGGGTGCTCTGCTGCAGCCTGTTAAATATTGTTAGGCTCCCGACTGCCCCAGGGTTTACCTGCCAAACATTAGTATAAGGAGAAGGGAATGGAGAAAGATTTAGGATTGCATCCCAGCCAGTATCTTGTGCTTTTGTTAAAGAACAAAATATAATGACTAGTATGCCTATTTTTTTTAGGGGATGCATTGAGCCTCCAGACTAATCTAATTGAATATCTAGCCCTCTTATTTTTAGCCCTTTAATTTTTATATCCACATAAGCAAAGGATATAAAGCAAAACTTGGCACCCCCGCAAAATAATTTTATTACAAACTATTTTGGTATGAGTCTTAATTGACCACTTGTATTATAGAGTAACGATAATTACCAGACTTAGGCTCATGGAATTAACTTATTAAATTTTTAATAAAGTAGCAAATTATTTAATACAATTATTTACCCGACAAAGGAGCGGTAACTTCTTGATTTTGCTCTTAACGATTCCTCAATTTTACATTCTTAAATAATTTTGAGACTGTAAAAATATGTAGTCTGCTTTTTGTCACTTCAACAAATCATTTGTTATTCTTCTCTGCATGGAATAACTTTACCCAGATGATTTATATTGTTAACCTTAGGAAATCAGATAAGGATAAAATTTTAAAAATAGACAGTTCTGAATTTCCAACTAACCGTACTTCTTAAATATGAAAAAATTATTAGTAACTTTAGCAATTTCAGCAATTGTTCTAGCTTATTTATTTTATCCCGAAAAAGTAATCACCTACCCTTCTGGAGAAACTGCACCCTCCCCTCCAAAGCAAACAAACCTAGCAAACAAGAAGGAATGGGCTGTGAATTAATTTACGATTGAAGCACTTGCCGAATATGACATCAAGGCAAGAGTACTGAGCCGTAATAATTTTTCCCTCGGGAAAGAAAGTGAATTGTCCCCATTTGATCTAGCTCTTGGTTG
>Ga0210095_1000079_pt1 | contig 35470 bp, 31 predicted proteins | sample China_Galinas_PW_FD_184861 | JGI IMG/M metagenome (GOLD analysis project Ga0210095, IMG submission 184861) | Wetland microbial communities from San Francisco Bay, California, USA, that impact long-term carbon sequestration - China_Galinas_PWA_D1... | ecosystem: Environmental > Aquatic > Marine >...
TCTCCGCCTTTACCGGCGGAAGTTTCAATTTCTGCATAGTCTATAAACATTATCAGGCCTGGTTAAAATAATTCGATACAGAGTTTGTTAGTGTTACTGCATCTCTTGTGTAAGGATTAACACGGTAGGAAAAGAAAACTGATTTTAATATTTCCGTTGCTTCATCATACGTGATACATTCAGAGATTTTTTCCATTGTATTTGCAAAGTCTTCCCTGTCATCATTAAAAACACAGGCTACAATTTTATCAATATCCTTATCGCTTAAATAACTGAATACATCTTTTTCTCTAAAGGGAATTTCCGGTTTAGTCTCTTCAACTGGCTTTTCCTCTTCTTCAGTAATATTATTTTCTGAATTATCTTCGGATTTTTCCTCAATATTTTCTGATTCTTCAACTAATAAATCCGGAATTTCTTCAGATTTTTCTGTACTATCTTCCTGGATTAATTCATCTTCCTCAATTTGGTTTTTCTCACCTAAGGATGCTTCTTCACCAATAAATAAATTAGATTCTTCTTCGAGTGCTTTTAATTGTGAATCGAAGGCCTCAAGCAATTCATCATCAGCAGAAAGTTCACTTAATATGTCTTCTTCATCTATTTTTGCTTTCTCTTCCATTTCTGTTTCCGAATAACTTGTTATTTCCTCAGTTTCTTCCGGTTCATTGTCGTGTAAATTAAAATATTCCTCATCTGAAACTTTATCCATCACTGTTTTTTCTTCGTCCCTGTGCCTTAATGGAATTTCAATCGGTTCCTCTTCAGTGCTTCCTAATTCAGTTTCTTCTTTTTTATCCTCAGTCTCATCTTTCACCTGCTCAACTATAGGTTCAGAGACTTTTAGCTCAGTTTGTACCGGCTCTTTTTCTTCTTCAATTTCATCTTTTACGGCGGCTATTTCAGATTCGTCAACTTTTGTAGGTGTGTACAATATTTTTTGAATTTCTGCAATTTCAAATTTCTGACGTGCGTCAATTGGCAGAGACCTCCTCACTCTGAAAAGATAGTCAATCAGGTCTTTTTCTTTCAGGAAAAGCTCAACATAATTAGGAGATATTTTTTTATCAGTTCCTCCTATATTGAAAAAATCAGCCATCGAGACCATAGAGTTGTCAATCAATTGCTGACTATGCTCACCGAACAATTCCTTATTTATTTTATTTAACACTACTTCAAAATCTATAAGAGTCAGATTTACAATTTTTTTCTTCTCTAAAAAAGAAAGCAGAACATTTCTTAAATAGTCATAATAATAGAGATAATTCAGCGATAATTTTATTTCATCAGTCGATTTAAGTTGATCTTCGTTGTAAATAAATTTTGTTAGCGACCATTTGGGCCTGACAATATAATTTGCAGTAAATGATGCAGCCTGCATTACAAGGCTTTTAGCATCTTCAAAAGAAATGCTTTTGTTTTTCTTAATCTCTTCACTAATTGCATCAAAATATTGTTGAATTTTCTGATTAGAATAATCAAATGCTGATTTTTTCAAAAGCTTTTTGCGATCCTGAAAAATCAGGTATTCAAGTTCAGCATTAATATACCTGATGATTGCAGGGTGCAGATCTAAAGAACGTAGTTGTTCGAACGTAAAAAAAGCTCCGAGCTTTTTTATCTTGTTTAGTGAAAAATCTGTTATGAATTTTATTTCTTTTTCGAACATTGCTTAATCTACCGGTTTATTGAATACAAAATATAAAAATCCGCGTTAAAATTATAATCAAAATGTGATAATTGGGGCTAATTTTCACTTTCAGTCAACCTAGGTTAATTGTAAAAATCATAAATATCACCGTTCTTTGCTTTTATTGCACTCCCGTAAAAATATCAGATGAAAAGCTGTCCAAATTTTTAGCTTGACAAGATCGGATTAATACCTTAGCTTTGTAAGTAAGTGATTACTATTATCCAACACATAAAATGATGTCAAGAGAAACAACCGATATACGCCAGGGGCAGATCAAAAAAGCAGTGCTGGATATAATTGCTGATGAAGGCCTGCATAATATCACTACAAGAAACCTTGCAAAATGTATTGGACTTACTGAAGGTGCAATTTTCCGGCACTTTGCCACAAAGCGTGATATAATTGTAGGTATAATGGATGATGTTACAGTTGATTTAATTGGATCACTCAGAAACATTGTGCTAAAGCCAGAGAAGGCAGAAAAAAAACTATATAGTTATTTATGCAAGAATATGCAGTATTTGAAGGAAAATAGGGGTATTACAATCCTCCTTTTCTCGGAGGCTGCTCATCTCGGGGATCAGGAATTGAAACAGAAATTAAGCCAAATACTTACCGAGCAAAAACAGTTTATCATTAAAATTATAAAAGACGGCATAGCCGAAGGTACATGGAATAAGAATGTCCACGCGGAAGATGTGGCCGCCGTATATATGGGAATTCCCATAACATTTAATATTGAATTAGTGTTAAATAAAAGTGAAGTAAACCTGGATACCTTCTGTAAGAGAATGTATTCAGTTATTTTGAAAATCTTAAATAAATAAAAAAATTTGCATGGAAATGTAAGTAAATGATTACTTAGTATTGTATGCAAATTATTGGAAATAAAATGTTATACATAATTATCTCAATTATAATCCTCGGAGCTTCTTTCCTGTTTTCTATGTTAGGACTCGGAGGTGCTTTAATTTACGTCCCTGTCCTTAAATGGGCAGGTTTTCCAGTTAAGGAAGTCGCCATACCTTTAGCTCTTCTGCTGAACGGACTGACAACACTAATTGCCCTGATCGCCTATTTTAAAAATAAGCTGGTCGATGTTAAAGGCGGGCTAGCAATGACAATAGCCGCTTTCCTGTTCGCCCCCGTCGGCGCGCTGGTTTCTGATAAATTACCCATCAACATACTACTAATACTTTTCTCCGGCGCTGTATTGGTCGCAGCCGGAAGAATGTTATTCATGTCAAAAAGACCCGAACCAAAGGAAATCATGTCTTTTAAAAAACGCGCGATTATCGGCGCTATAATTGGCGGGTTCGCAGGTTTTATGGCCGGACTCCTCGGGGTTGGGGGCGGCTTTATAATGGCTCCCCTGCTGATGTGGATGGGATACGAAACAAAAAAAGCGGCAGCTACGTCGGCATTTGCGGTAACCTTCTCATCATTCTCGGGTTTTTTAGGTCACGCAGCCCAGGGACACTTTAACTGGACACTAACAATAATACTCACGCTTGCGGTAATCGTAGGAGCGTTGTCGGGTAGCAACTTCCTGGTAAATAAAGCGAAGACAAAAAGGGTAAAGCAAATATTCGCAGTCGTTCTGTTTGTAATTGCAATTAAGATAATTGCAGGTGTAATATGATTTATGGAGAACAAGATAAATGTTAAAAATTATAAAGATTATCTTAGCAACAATTGCCTTAATCTTAGCCTTTAATTTTCTGGCAAAAGCTCAGCAAAAAATTGAATGGAATGGATACCTGCAATATCGTTTTACCGATAATTATTTGAACCAGACAAATTTTTCTGTCAGAAGAGCAAAATTCTGGTTGAAGGGAATTTTACCAGCTGATAACGGAAACTGGAGCTACAAGCTGCAGGCCAATTTTCTTAAGCAAGACAAATATCAGTTATTATTGCAGGATGCCTTAGTCAGCTACAAGTTAAACAACTTTGAGGTAACAGCCGGACAATTTGTTCCCGATTTCAGTCTTCAAAGAAAGCAGCCCGATTACCAGATACCGCTCTTAGAAAGAGCACAGGTTGTGAATGCGCTTGTGCCGGGTGCCGAAACCATGGCAAGAGATATAGGTATCGAGTTAAAGCTATATGAAAATGAAACCGGTTCTTTCAGCCTTGGTTTCTTCAACGGAAACGGGGCGAACAATGTTTCCAATAACAGAAACTTCTTATTTGTGAACCATGGGAAATTATTTCTTCTGAACACTCATGCTTCGACAGTAGAGTTAGGGTATAATCTTTCATACCGCTACGCACATAACTACCAGTTTTCCAAAATATTCGGCAGCAATTATACATTTACAGGAAAAGATTTTCGATTCGGCTTTGAAGGAAGAATAAATCTTGGCGATTTCGAATTACAATCGGAATATATAACAGCACATCTCGGCAATCATAAAGCCTACGGATACTATGCGCTGGCTGATTACTTATTCGCCGCAAAACATCTGGTAACTTTTTCAGTTGAACAATTAAAAAATTTAGATCCTTCTACAATTGACGATCCCTGGTACACAGTAGGCTATTCGTACCTGTTAAAAGAAAACAAGATAAAATTTTCACTTGACAATAGTTTTCAGCTCACAACAGATAAAACTAATTCTTTAACGACAATACAAATTCAATATTTTTTTAAGTAATAAAGGAGATAATAAAATGGTAAATCCACAAGACTGGCTGGAGTTTGGACAAAAATTTCACGGACACAAATGCCCGGCAATGCCTATGGGCCTCAGGGTCGGTGCAGCAGCAATGAATAAACTCGGTGTTGAAAGAGCCAAAGATGGACAAATCGTAGCTTTTGTTGACCTCGGGGAAGATCATTGTGCCACGTGTTTTGCTGATGGTCTTCAGGTAATAATGGGAACAACTTTCGGAAAAGGAAATATCAAAAAGACTCACAAAGGGAAATGGGCGGTCACACTGGTCAATAAAAGTACTGGTAAAGCCGTACGGGTTACTCCAAAGGCAGAAGCAATGCTTGCAAATAAGCAGTCGGCATTCTTCAAAGATTACAGGGAAAAAGGAATTCCTGCCAGTACCGTGCCTGCCGAAGTTATTGTTCCCTTAGTTAACAACGTGATGAATGCACCGGATGAAAAGCTGATAAGTATTTCTGATATTTTTGACTTTGAGCTAGCTCCGCATCACGATAATTTCAACGGTTTTGTTTGTGAGGAATGCGGCGAGATGACTGTAGAATCCTATGGGAGAATTAAGAATGGTAAAAATGTTTGTATAGATTGTGCTGCAAAAGAATAAATATGAACCAGACTTGATTAAATAGAAAAAAATAATTCTCCATAAAAGAAAAACCCACCTCAATGTCCTCTCTTATGAGAGGTTTGGGGTGGGTTTCTTAAATAAGCTAATAGTCAGAATTTAATCTGCGTCCTTGTTCGTTTTAAACCTGGCCGAGATAAACTCCCTGTTCAATCTAGCAATGTTTGCAACTGAAATTCCTTTCGGGCATTCAGCTTCGCAGGCGTAAGTATTTGTACAACTACCAAAGCCCATTTCATCCATAACCGCTACCATTTCCTGAACGCGATCGTATCTTTCAGGCTGTCCCTGTGGAAGCAGCGCAAATTGAGAAACTTTCGCACCAACAAAAAGCATAGCTGATGAATTTTTGCAAGCTGCGACACAAGCTCCGCAGCCGATACATTCAGCGGCATCAAGTGAAGCATCCGCAGCATCCTTGGAAATTAGAATCGCATTTGCATCCGGCGCACTTCCGGTATTAAATGAAACAAACGCTCCTGACTGCTGAATTTTATCAAAAGGAGAACGATCAACAATTAAGTCTTTAATAATCTTAAAAGGCTTTGCTCTCATTGGTTCAATATAAAGAGTTTCTCCACTCTTAAAATTACGCATATGAAGCTGGCAGGTAGCAGTTTTAGGTAGTGGCCCGTGCGGATGTCCGTTAATTACCAACCCGCAGGTTCCGCAGATTCCTTCGCGGCAATCGCTTTCAAAGGCTATCGGATCTTTACCTTCTTTTTCCAGCGTATTATTAAGTTCATCAAGTAATTCAAGAACTGATGCGTGGGGCGAAACCGTTACTTTGAATTCCTCAAAATTTCCTGCAGCTTCGGGGGACTTTTGTCTCCAAACATTTAATGTAAGATTTATATTATCGCTACTCATTATTTATAACTCCTTGTAGCTAGTTTTACATTTTCAAAATTAAGCTCTTCTTTATGCAGTTCCCATTCACCAGCCTTTTTAAATTCCCAGGCAGCTACATAAGTATATTCATCATCTCTTCTGAGAGCTTCTCCTTCCGGTGTCTGGTATTCTTCCCTGAAATGTCCACCGCAGGATTCGTTTCGGTCTAACGCGTCCAGTGCCATCAGTTCACCGAGTTCAAGAAAATCTGCAACTCTACCTGCTCTTTCAAGCGTCTGGTTCAATTCTTCTGCTTTACCGACTAATTTTACATCAGTCCAGAATTCTTCTCGTAATTCTCTGATTTGTTTTATAGCTTCCTTAAGTCCTTCCTCGCTCCTGGACATTCCCACTTTATCGATTAAGATGTGACCCAGTCGTTTGTGAATTTCATCAACGGTTTGTTTGCCATTTAATGAAAGTAACTTCTTAACCATGTCGTTTACATTCTTTTCAGCTTCTTTAAATTCAGGTCCTTTTGGATCAACTTTTTCAGGTTTCTCAGTAGTCAAATAATTTCCTATTGTATAAGGAATAACGAAATAACCGTCCGATAATCCCTGCATCAGTGCGCTTGCACCAAGCCTGTTTGCACCGTGATCTGAGAAGTTTGCTTCTCCAAGTACAAACAATCCTGGAACGTTGCTCATAAGATTATAATCAACCCATAGACCACCCATTGTGTAATGAGGTGCAGGATATATTCTCATTGGCACTTCATAAGGATCTTCACCTGTAATGTTTGCGTAAATATCGAAGAGGTTACCGTATTTATCTTTCACTCCGTCTTTACCGATACGTTTAAAGGCATCTGCGAAATCCAGGTAAACAGCTCTTCCGCCACCTACGCCACGTCCTTCATCACAAACATATTTTGCGTTTCTGGAGGCAACATCGCGGGGAACAAGGTTACCAAACGCGGGATATTTTCTTTCAAGATAATAATCTCTTTCATCTTCAGGAATTTCATTTGGAGGGCGATGATCTCCAGCTTTTTTAGGAACCCATATTCTTCCGTCGTTTCTCAAACTCTCACTCATCAAAACTAATTTCGACTGACCTTCGCCGTGAACGGGAAGACAGGTCGGGTGAATCTGAGTGTAGCACGGATTTGCAAAAGTTGCGCCTTTTTTGTGAGCTCTCCAGGCTGCTGTAGCGTTCGAGTTCATCGCGTTGGTTGAGAGAAAAAATACGTTTGAATAACCACCTGTTGCCAGAATTACTGCCTGGGCAGAATGTGATTCCAGCTCACCTGTGGTAAGATTTCTTGTTACAATTCCCTGTGCACGTCCGTCTACCAGAACAAGATCAAGAAATTCCTGGCGCGGGAAAATTTCAACGTTACCAAGCTTTACCTGGCGATTCATTGAACTATATGCTCCGAGAAGTAATTGCTGTCCGGTTTCTCCGCGTGCATAAAAAGTTCTCGATACCTGCGCACCACCGAATGAACGGTTAGCAAGTGTTCCGCCGTACTCTCTCGCAAAAGGAACGCCCTGCGCCACACATTGATCAATTATGTTATTGCTTACTTCAGCGAGACGATAAACGTTGGCTTCGCGTGAACGAAAATCTCCGCCTTTTACAGTATCATAAAATAAACGGAAAACTGAATCGGCATCGTTTTGATAATTTTTTGCTGCGTTTATTCCACCTTGGGCAGCAATCGAATGTGCCCTGCGTGCGGAATCGTGATACGTAAACGCTTTTACTTTATAGCCTAATTCACCGAGAGTAGCTGCTGCAGAAGCGCCAGCCAGGCCTGTCCCAACTATTATAATATCATATTTTCTTTTGTTTGCCGGATTAACAAGTTTCATTTTGAATTTGTGGTTCGTCCACTTCTCATCAATTTTACCTTCCGGAACTTTTGAGTCTAATTTTATCATTACTTACCTCCAAAGAAAAATAAAAAGTAAATTGGAATTGAGGCAAATCCCGCAGCTATCACTATAGCGTAAAAAGTTCCAAACTTTTTAATAAATGGTGTGTATTTATTATGGTTCCATCCGAAAGTCTGAAATGCACTTTGAAATGCATGATTAAGATGGAAACCTATCAAGATCATCGAAATAATATAAAATATTGAATACCATGTTTCCCTGAACCAGCTGGTAACAAGGAGGTATAAATTGTGTTCCTCTCCGCCAAAATTGTATGGCGCCCAGAATGTAACCAGGTGGAGAACCAGGAATATGAAAATAATAATACCGGTCTGAAACATAAATCTTGAGTAAAGCGAACTATTTTCAGAAGAAGCATTGATTTTATATTTAATTGGTTTTGCAATCTTATTTTCAATCCACAATCTGGTTCCGTAGATAATGTGGAAAAGAAATATCGCAGCAAGAATAACCTCAACCACCCTTACAATCGGTTTAAGAGATTCGAGTGCTCCTGCGTAAGAGTTGAAAGCGTTTTCTCCGCCGTAGAGTGAAAGATTTCCCGCGAGATGCATAAGTAAGAAAAGAATTAATGAAATGCCGGTCAGGGCCATAATAAATTTTTTACCTATTGATGAGGTAAAAGTTTTCGTAAACCAACCCATTGAATTTCTCCTATGTGTAATCAGAAATTCTGATAAATTTTATCGATCAGAAGTAATGAAAGAACGAAATGAGCTCCCCTTTTCAAGTGTTTTTTTAACTCGCAGATATTGCAAATGATTGGCACTATCATGTAGAGACACACTTATTTTCGTCTGGTAAAATTATCGATTTAGCCGAAGAAAATCAATTTGATTGCTTAAAAGGCTTTTAATGGTAATATTGATTTCTAAGGTTTCATAGCTAAATTAAGCATGTCCTTTAAATTTGCATTCTAAAGTCTTTTTGGGGGAGCAATGCACGGTCTTATTAAAAACAAATATTTATTAAATTTCCTTCTTATAGTTTTTTGTAATTTAATCTTCGCAGGATGTTATTCAGTAAAAGAAATTACTGATAATGATTATGAGTCAATTGAAGTACTGAAAGTTGAAAAATCAGACGGACAAATTATTGATTTTACAGTTGACCCTAAGGGTTATGCAATTATTTCGGACAGCTCTATTATCAGGACCGACCGGTACAATTTAAAAGAAAAAATTAATCTTTCAGAGATCAATAAAATTTACGCAGACAAATTTGATCCTGACAAGACTTTCTACCTTGTAATCGGTTCTATTTTGGGCCTTGGTTTAGTTTTGGCCCTTATCTTTGCACCAAAACAACCTTTTGGTGGTTAATATTTTTAAGTTTTTTTATCAATGATTTTGAAATAGAAATTTTAAAACATATCTTCGCGTAGTTCTTTACATAATGATTTATGGTGTCCCGAATAAAAATCGGGAAGAATAGGGAAACCGGTGAAAGTCCGGTACTGTCGCGCAACTGTAATAGACATAACCAGTCTAACAGCATTAAACCACTGGAGAAATAATATTCCGGGAAGGTGCTGTTAGCGTCTAAAGTCAGGAGACCTGCCATAGATTCAATAAATAATCAACCTTCGCGGGCGAGGTTAAATTAACGGGAATTTCACTCCGTTTTTTCAAACATCACTTACCCCGAAGTTACAACCTAAACATTCACTTTGCCGGAATTGCCGGCCAGTTTTACAGGAGTAACTTCTATGGCTAAAACATTTTTCATTTCGTTAGTTTTTCTTATTTATTTTATACCAATCTCTGTTCTGGCTCAGGATAAATCAGATTCCCTGAGTACTTATGAATTGTCCGATGTTGTGGTAACTGCGACAAAAACATCTACCCCTGCATATGAGCTTGCAAGTTCTTTTTCGGTAATAGATTCTGCACAAATAAAGAATTCTCACAGCAACAATATTTATCAATTACTTCAAACACAAACCGGTTTAAGTATTTCACAACAAGGTGCGCCGGGGGCATTTACACAGGTTTATCTTCGTGGCGCTGATCCTTCTCAGACACAGGTTCTGATTGATGGAGCCAGTATGAATATGGCAAACGACCCGTCCAATACTTACGATTTCGCAGATCTTTCAACGGATAACATAGAAAGAATTGAAATCATCCGCGGACCACAGAGTACACTTTACGGTTCGAACGCTCTGGCAGGCGTAATTAACATTATCACAAAGAAAGGCCGCGGGAAACCTAAGTTCTCTCTTTCCACCGAGGGAGGCTCCTATAACACCTACAAAGGAGCACTTGGACTTAGTGGATGTCTTGAAAAATTTAATTACTCACTAAGTCTCAGCAAATTTAAGACGGACGGTTTCTCTTCAGCCGATGAAAAGTTCGGGAATACAGAAAAGGACGGCACCGAGAATTATAATACATCCACAAGAATCGGATATGAGTTAAGCAATAGTTTTAACCTGAGTTTTTTCGGGAGATTTACAAAAGCCAACACAGATTTTGACCAGACCGGCGGAAAGTTTGGAGATGACCCTACTTACAAATATAATCTTGAAGAAGGCGTATACAGGCTTGAAGGAAATCTGAAACTGCTCGATGGGAAATGGATTCAGAAATTCGGCGCTTCTTTTTCCAGAAATTTGAGGAAATATAAATTTGATGTCAGTCCGAATAATCCCGCGGAATCCAGAAGTAACTACGACGGCAAGAGAATAAAATTTGACTGGCAGAATAATTTGACTTTATATAAAAGCAACATTCTAACATTCGGAATTGAATCTGAAAATGAGTTAGCAAATTCTTCCTATTATTACAGCAGCCACGTTACAACTTCAAGCCCACTGCCCAATACATTCGAAAGTGTATTCCCCGAAAAAAGCGCGAGAACTACCGGCGTTTACCTGGAAGATCAACTTAATATTGATAAAAGTTTCTTTGCATCGATTGGTGCCAGGTATGATCATCACGAAAAATTCGGGTCTGTTGTGACTTTTAGAATAGCACCGGCTTATGTTTTCTGGAGCACAGGGACAAAAATAAAAGCAACTTACGGAACCGGTTTTAAAGCTCCTTCACTTTTTTATTTATACGACCCGGCTTACGGCAATCCGGACCTTTCTCCAGAAAAGAGTAAAGGATGGGACGCCGGGATAGAGCAATATTTATTCGGTTATAAACTTACAGCCGGAGTAACTTATTTTCATAACTCTTTCACAGATCTATTCGGTTTTGATAGTAATTTCAAAACAATAAACATTAATAAATCAGAGACTAAAGGAGTTGAAGTCTATATTGATTCAAAACCGGCACCGGGTTTTACATTAAACGCCAATTACACCTTTACTGAGAGCAAAGACCAAAGTGCCGGCAGCGCCGATAACAATTTATCTCTTTTAAGGAGGCCAAGACATAAAGCAGTTTTTAGCGCAAATTACAATTTTACCCCTGCCCTAAATGCCGGAGTCGATGCAATAATTGTGGGTAAACAGGAAGACAAAGATTTTTCCACCTACCCTGCAACAAGGGTAACTCTTGGTAGCTATACACTAATTAACGCATCAGCAACTTATAAAGTGACCGGGGCGATACAAATATACGGCAGGCTCGTAAATTTGCTGAATTCTGATTACGAAGAAGTATACGGTTACGGTACTGCAAAAAGGTCCGGATATGCGGGCGTGAAGATTAGTTTTGAATAGAATGAATATTCTTTATATATTTAATTAATTAAAAAACGAAAAAACCTTTCAACACAAGGAGATTAGAATGAACAAAAATCTGGTTAACCCTAAATTCTGGGCACTAACTTTGATGATACTGGCCGCTGCCTTTACAAGATTAATTCCACACTATCCGAATTTTACAGCAGTTGGAGCAATGGCTTTATTCGGAGGAGCATATTTTTCAAAAAAATATCTGGCATTTATTGTACCGATGGCTGCCATGTTAATATCTGATCTATTCCTTGGATTTTATTCGGGAATGTGGGTAGTCTACTTAAGCTTTCTATTAATAGTCGTAATAGGGATGCAGATTGGTCAAACTAAAAAACCCGGAAGAGTTTTACTCGCTTCTGTTACAGCATCTGTAAGTTTCTTCCTTATTACGAATTTTGCATTGTTTCCTCCAAATATAATTTACCCGCAAAATTTAGCCGGGATTTTTGAAAGCTACCTAGCTGCTATTCCATTTTTTAGTTACACATTATTAGGCGACTTATTCTTCGTAGGAATTATGTTTGGCGCATTTGAAATAGCAAAGACAAAATTCCCTGTTCTCGCAAAAGCTGAAATTTAGTATACAAGTTATTAGTAACCTTCAAGGTCAATTTTTTGCGACCTTGAAGGTTTCCTTTCAATCCCCGGTCATCTCTGTTTATTTAAATGAAACTGAAAACTGACATACCGTTTTTAATTGATTTTGACGGTGTTATTCGCTTAGGGAAAAAACCTGCTGATGACACAAAGGGATTTTTCCAGTTTATCTCTGATAATAAAATACCGGCCTGCATTCTTAGTAATTCAACTTTGAGAAATGGAAATGATATTAAAAAGTTTTTATCTGATCACAATATCAGGTTAGATTTCCCCGCTTTAACCTGTGCAGATGCATCTCTGAATTATGTAAAAGAAAGATATAAAAAAGTAGCAGTGTTTGCCTCTGATAGTACAAAAGAAATGTTTAACGAATTTCTAACCGATGAGAATCCGGAAGCAGTTATTGTTGGCGATATGGCAGATAAGTGGACTTATGAGATTATGAACCGGATATTCAGATTTATTCATAACGGTGCTGATTTTATCTCAATGCAGAAAAATAAATTCTGGAGCCCGGATGATGAAAATCTGTTTCTTGATGCCGGTGCTTTTATTGCTGCTATTGAATATGCAACGGGTAAAGAAGCGAAACTGGTTGGTAAACCCTCAGCAATTTTTTATCACTCAGGACTAAAGGCTCTGGGCTTTCCTGATAATTCAGAATTTAATATGATTGGCGATGATCTTGAAACTGATATTGAGGGAGCACAAAGACTGGGTGGGAAAGGAATCTTAATTTACACAGGCAAAACAGAATACCCCCTAAATCCAGCTTCTGAAATAAAACCAGATTTTGAAACAAGAAATCTTACGGAAGTCACCAAACTTTTTAGCTGACCTTATTTTTTCTTCCTTCTTTTCCAGGCCAGGTAAATAATTTTTTTCAGGGCAGTAGTATACTTTAGTCCCGACGTTTCCGCGGAACGCATAAATCCGGCACCTTCTGTTAAATCGGGATTGGGATTTACTTCGAGAACATATAGCTTATTATCTGCCGATAATCTCATATCCACTCTTGCATAATCCCGGCAATTCATCGTTCTGAATGCCTTGATAGCAATATCTTTCGCTTTCTTTTCAATTCTTTTTGGTAATTCAGCCGGACAAATCGGGATGGTTTTATGATACGATTCATGGTGTGGATCCCATTTAGCCTGGTAGCTTACAATATTGTGTAAATGTCCGGGCATTTCGGTAAAATCTATTTCACTGATTGGCAGTGCGACCGGCTCCTTATCTCCCATAATTGCAAGGTTAAGTTCTCTGCCCTCTATAAACTCCTCAACCAGCGCTGGCTGTGCAAAATATTTAAGGATATAATTTATTCTCTCCTTCAACTCTCTGTTATTCTTAACAATCGACTCATTCTCAATACCTACGCTAGCATCCTCAAAGGCCGGTTTAATTATCAAAGGGAAATTTAACTTATGCCTGTATTGCTTCTTTTCTTCCCTAATCACCATAAATTGGGGAGTTTTAACTCCAACGGCATTTAGCAGGCGCTTTGCTAGTACCTTACTCTGGCAATTTGCGAGCGCCATCGGAGGAGCTCCGGTATATGGAATTCCAAGCAGCTCAAGCAGACCGACCATATTCATCTCCAACCGAGAGTCATCCTTGAATATTTCGACAAAATTAAATACTACATCAGGTTTGTGTTTTTTTATATTCTTTAGTAGTATATCAATATCGTCTTTTATATTTAATGTATATGCGTCAACTCCTTTGCTACGGAGTCGTTTAGCCATCACCTGATATTCTTCAATTGGCGTGAGTTCTTCAACTTCGAAGTAGGGCACAAAATCTGCATCGGCCAGATTTTTATCCGGATCTTTTACATAAAGTTCCGGATTAGCTTCGTTAAATATTACAGCAACTTTTAATTTTTTCTTCATATTGAAAATAAAAATACGTAAATAAGTTCTATAAGTAAAATTAGTCTGGTAATTTACTTTTGCTAATTTCATAAAATAAAATTAATTAATACAATGAGTTTTTATCCTCAACCTTATAAATACCAATGCGGACCATTTGCCCTGAAATATAGTCTTGTAATGCTCGGAGTTTTTAAAAATGAAAGAGAGATTGGAAAACTCGCTGGCAGTACATGGTGGAATGGCACAGACGAAATAGGACTTGCACAGGCTGCAAAAAAGTTTAATTGTAAGATGAAATATTTCCGGAGAGAAACTCCTGATGAAGCAGTAAAAGTTTTAGCACGTCATCTGAAAAGAGGAATGCCCTGCATTTTAAGCGTTGATAACTGGGAACACTGGATTACTGTTGTTAATGTTCAGAAAGGTAAGTTTATAGTTGTTGATAGCGCACTTGATAAAGTTATTGTAATATACGGGGCAAGGCAGCTGGCTAAACGCTGGAAATTTTATGATTATGAAACCGGTGACATTAGTTACGATGGCTACGCCATTATTTCAAATGTAAAGCATTCAACTAAAGCCAGGTTTACACTTGAAAAAGCACGTTATGTAATGAGGGACAGGAATAAAAACCTGGCTGAAAAATGGGATACTTATTTTAATGATTTAATATCTATTTGCAGACCAAATAATCCCAACGCAAAAAGTGCCATTTCATTTACAGAATTTTTAAGAAGACACGAAAAAATGCTGGTTGAGCAAATTGCATATTGGCATGGCGAACCATCTTACAGTGAACTCGACAAATTACTTAAAGACATGCAATTTATGGCCGAAGTTTATGACCTCGTAATTCATACCGAGGATCAGAAAAAAGCTCTTGTGGATCTTTCTTCTTTATTAATGATGTATGCTTGTGGAAAATACGGCATGGACCCACTTTATTAGTAATAAATAAATCTTTATATAATTATGAACAGAAATCCTAAAATACTGGACAGAAATAAAACTGCTTTATTAATTATAGACATTCAACAAAGAATTCTCGGTGTAATGCAAAACCCGGATGCGGTAGTTGCAAATACCATAAAACTCATAAAAGGTTTCAAAGTTTTAAACTCACCCATAATTTACACTGAACAATATCCCAAAGGACTGGGACAAACTTTTCAAGAAATTAAGATTGAGCTTGGAGATCTTACACCAATTCAGAAAATGAGTTTTAGTTGTTTTGGCGCAGAAAACCTCTTTTCAGAATTAAAACAAAAAAATCTAAAACAGATAGTTGTGACAGGAATCGAAGCTCACGTTTGTGTTCAGCAGACTGTCCTTGATTTATTAGCTAACGATTTTCAGGTAAATCTTGCCACAAATGCGGTATCTTCCAGAAACCAGGTGGACTATGAAACCGCAATAAACAGAATGAGAACTCACGGAGCCGAGATTACCACTGTTGAATCTATACTTTTTGAGATGCTCAATATAAGCGGGACCGAGGAATTTAAAGCTATTTCAAAAATTATTAAGTAATTACTTTTTAATTATTTAGCTTCCCGTAAAAAAGAATATTTACTTACATCTGCGATTATACTTGCCTATTTAATTTTTAAATCCTAAATTCATTTCCCTTTCTCTGCCGGACTACCCGTCAGTGATGGTATTTTTTGGCTCCTAGTAAAAACTGCAAGGAATTATTAATGAAAATGCTAACCGGAAATATTTTTAGAATTATTTATGCCGTTATTTTTAGCGTAATCGGGATTAACCATTTTATTAATGCTTCTGCATTCGCCAAATATTTTCCTTCTTACATACCCGGTAGCGTAGAGTTAGTCTATTTAATAGGATTTGTACTAATTGCTGCATCAGTTTCAATTTTATTCAATAAATATGTAAAACCGATTTGTATTTCTCTATCAATATTTTTGCTCGTTGTTGTATTCATGGTTCATCTCCCAGGACTATTAAATATTGAAATAATGAAAATATCTATGATAAACGTCTTGAAGGATACCGGCCTTGCAGGCGGCGGGTTGTTAATTGCTGGTATTTTCGATATTTCAGAACATAACTAACATTCACTTTCCTATAATTTAACTTCATTGACCTAATCTTCTACTAGCTGCCTCAATATGAATTTTAATGAGACACTTTCTCAGAATTAATCAGTAAAAATTTCCTCTTTTCAATAGTAAAAATTTCCACTTTTACTCATACCGGATAAGCAGTTAGAAATTATTACCGATCAAAAGCTGGCACGTTTTTGTAAAGATATATTCTGCATAAAGATATGAATTTAAGAGGTCCAAAGTGAAAAAGAACGGGTTAAATTATGAGCGTCTGTTTCAAGGAATCCTGAAAATCTTTTTTAGCAAGAAAGAAATAGCTCGATTTAACAATCTGGTTTCTGGTGAAGAAAATAAGCAAAAGAAAATTAAATCAAAAAATAAAGATGGACAACAGATGGAATTTAATTTTAATAGCAATACAAGTGTTCAGGTTCAGATTGACTTACTTATAACTTTCGCATCGGAAAAATTAGCCTCAGACAAATTTCTAAGTCTGCTCCAAAACCTGGGTCAATATTGCATAACCGTAGGTGAATTAAATTCTGCTATTTCTGTTTATGATAATATTATAAGGAGCACTAAAAAAGACAAAGACCTGTTGGAAATAAGAGCTGAAGCTGTTGCTTCTTTGTCAGAAATTCACAGACGAAAAGCTGAGTGGCAAGACAGCTTTAAACTTGCCAAACAAGCTCTGAATATTTTTAAGAAAAATAACAACAGGAAAGGACAAGCACACTGCTATAATCTTATTGGTACAATTTATGGCGAACTTGGGGATCTAAATGAATCACAAAAATATTTTGAAGAGAGTCTGAGCCTAACCCGGAGGTCCAAAGATTCTGAATTTAAAGGGAAAATTGAAGTAAACCTTGGAATAATAAATAATGTATTAGGGAATTATGACAAAGCTCTTTCCTATTTCAACAGGGCTCTTGTTACTTATCAGAAAGTAACAAACTATAAGAGAATTGCTGAAATTCAGCACAATATAGGTATGATGCATATAAACAAAAATAACCCAGGCATAGCCTTAAAAGATTTTGATAAAGCCATAGACACCTGCATAAAAATTGGCTATCTGCCAATTCTTGGAATTTCCTATCTCGGGAAGTCATTTACATTTACTAAGCAGAACGACTATAAGCTTGCTGAAGCATTTGCCGATAAAGCGATGCTGATATGCCATAGGATTGATGATAAACTTTCAATAGCTGATATATACAAGGTCATGGGGATTATTCAGCGCAATAAAAAGAATTTTGAAAAATCTGAAAATTACTTGCGCACAAGTATGAGAATAAACAAGGAACTTGGTAATAAGCTCAATGAAGCAGAAACAGCATACGAACTTGGTATACTTTATAAAGATCTTGGAAACGTAAGCGATAGCAAGACAAAATTTGATGACGCTCTTAAATATTACAGGAAATTAAAAGCACAGCCTAAAGTAAACGAAATAAAAGAACAATTAACTGCTCTTGCGGTTTAATTATTTGGCTTCTTCAATAACGGCTTTATTATTATAAATATCTCTACGCTTATCCATCAAAGGAATTGTTGACCCTTTTAACCTGCTTTCATCCAATAAATCAAGATTTAGATCAGCAATTACAATTTGTTCCTGGTTAATTACACCTTCTGCTGCTATTCCATCCCGTGAAAACGGGAAATCTGAAGGCGTGATGATCGCAGCCTGCCCATAATGAAGATTCAAATTTTCAACCGGAAGATTTCCAACAGTGCTTGTCATTGCTACATAAACCTGGTTTTCAATAGATCTGGCATGACAGCAATATCTTACTCTCAAAAATCCCTGCCTGTCATCAGTACAGGATGGAACAAAAATTATTTCGGCGCCCGCTTCAGAAACGATTCTTGAAGCTTCAGGAAATTCAATATCATAACAAACCATAATAGAAATTGGTGCGTACTCGGTATTAAATACTTTAAATTCATTTCCAGCTTCCGTTTTCCACAATTCTTTTTCCCACCTGGTTCTGTGAACTTTATCCTGTGTAAAAACTTTACCGGATGGAGTAAATAAATAGGCCCTGTTCACTACTCCCCCATTTAAACTGGTTGGATGAGTCCCACCTATTAAATAAAATTTATGCTGCATCGCGTAAGATTTCATCAGTGCAATATATTGATCCGTATATTCACCCAGCCTCCTTACAGCAGAATATGCTTCCTTTGATTGAACAAAAGATAATAGCTGAGTTGTAAAAAGTTCAGGCAACAAAACGTAATGTGGATTATATTCCGCGGCTGATTCCATAACAAAATTGATTTGCTGCTCAAATTCATCAAACGAATTTATTTTTTTTAAGTTATACTGTATCGCTGCTATTCTTACTCTCATCCTTTTCTCCTTTTCCGGGTTTATATTCCTGATTAAGCCAAACTATTAATGTTGCATTTTCCAGTGAGTGAGTATCCCCGGTTAAATAATTATCAATTATATCACAAAACTGAAATCCTTCTTTCATCTGAAACCTTAGCACCGGATCATAAATATCACCCCAAATTACGTGCATTGCATATGTGTGCGGATCATATTTGTCCGCGTATTTATGGTAATTTGGAATTCTTCCGGCGGCTATAATTCTTTTAAGATTTAATTGTTTACAAAGCTTTCTTCTTGCTGAATAAATTTTCTTCCCAATACCTCTTTTCCTGAGATCGGGATCAACACAAACTTCGGCCCCATAGAGAGTTTTGCCCTCGGGGGTGTGTGTATTAAACGTCCCCTTTCCCGTTATTTCAGCAAAATTATTAAGTGGACCATATTCTTCCCAGAAAATTATTAGAGAACTCGAGGTACCTACTATTTTTCCCTCATACTCGGCTACTAATTGTCCTTCAGGAAATATTTTAATATGATTTTCCAGCTGTTCAATTGACCATGGTTTAAGATGGGGATAAACTTTTTGCTGCAAAGCCCTGACAGATTCGAAATCTGAATGCATTAAATTTCTAATAATTACACGTGATATCATATAAAATACCTTCTAAGAGTGATTTCAAATTTCAAAAGCTTATTATTTCCGATTTTCTATGTAATTTTTTAGTAGTTTCTGAATATATAAAAATATTGAACAAATTTTTACGTGCGTTTAATAAAAAAGCCGCTCAATAGAGCGGCTTTTTTATTCCTTTAATAGTCAGAACTAAAACCCAAAGGTTAAGCCAGCGCTGGCAGTCTTAACATTTGCAAATTTATAATCGATATTTAGATTTAAAATTGCAAGCTTGAAAGCTGCACCTACAGTAAATCCTGCAGAATTAGCACCATCCATTTCAAAAGATATATTTTCAGTTTTTTGGGTTATCGTTCCCCCATTATTCACATCATATGTATAATCGTACTGCACAGTTGTTTTCGATGTTTCTGAAGTTAATGCAACGTATGGTGTAAAAGCAATAACGCTTCCAAATGTTTTGCTTGCATAGAGACCAAACATAGATGCTTTGGTCTCGAATATTGATCCAATTTTCAGATCCTGGTAAAAATAACCGACAGCTACATCAATTGGAAATTCCTGATTAAACCAGACCGCAGGGTTGTGCATACCACCGAATCCCCAGAAAGTAAAATCGCCAAGGTCTTTTATATTTACTGACGGGAACCACCTGAACGCTACACTGGTGCCGTAAAGAGTTCCAATCCCAAGTTGAATTGCTGCGGTTGGGAATATTGATAAATCATTTAAAAATCCTTTTACGTCAGTCAAACTATAATTTTGAAGCGTATATCCCTGAACCTGCTGTCCCTGGAAATCCAGCACAACATTTTGATTATCTGATCCCATAATTGTAGGACCCGAAATCTTTAAGGTCCAAGATTTGCTTAATAGTTCGTTTTTAATATTATCCCGTACATTTTGAGTTGTGTTAACACTATTTGCAATATCTGTAGCCTGTGCATCAGTAAAATTAAATGAGCCTACAGTTGAAAAAACTTTTTGAGCGTCATCAATTATAGAACCCATTGCAATAATTTTTATTTCAAGGTTAAATGAATTTTTTGCAGCAGAGGGAGCTTTAGTTACCCAGCCTGTATTAAGGTTTGATCCAAAACTACTGATAGCTGGTCCGACGTATCCAGTAGCAGCTGATGTTGAGAGGTTCTTAATTGTTTGATTAAAATCCTTGTTATCATTTTGTGAAAATGAAGTAGTAGTAAAAATGATAAAACTAAACAAGAATATTATGTGTGTTAGTTTTTTCACAAACTCCTCCGGTAAATATTTTTTTAATTTTTTATAATCTACAAACTAGAATTTATTGAGTACAAATATATTAGATAAAATTTATTTACAAACAAAATACTGCACTTTTTTACTAAAAAATAGTTTAAAAATGTAAAAAATCAGCCCAAATTTTGAAAAGCTGGTAACTAGCATAAATATCGTCCCCGCAATAGACGGCAATTTCTTTTACTTTTCCTGCTTCATAAAGTGTTTTTACTTCCATTCCGGAAATACCTTTCGATTTTGGAGACTCAATACCAAAAGCATTACAATAGAAATCCAGGTTAAATTTTCTTGTTAACCCATAAAATGTAAACTGATCAAGCAAGTCAATGTGAAAGGATTTATCATATCGGTTGGTAATTAAATTTCTGGACGGCTTTGTCTTTAAGATTGCTGACCGAAGCATTAAGAATGGAGCATCAAACATTCTTCCGTTAAATGTAACCACCCTGTCAGCAACTTCAACAATGCGCCAAAAGGATTCAAGGATTTCTTTTTCACTCAATCCTTTGTAGTGTGTATTTTTTTCTTCGGAATACCATTCTTCTTCTTTTTCACTTTCATAATAAACGAAAGATTTTTCCTTGTCTACATCGTAAATACCAATTGCCACAACTTTTGCCGTAAAAGGATACAAGCTCATGTACCTTATTGCATCACCAATTTTTTCTTTTTTAATTTCCTCGTCTTTTGTTTTCTCAGCATACCGTAATAGATATTCCTGCTGACTCTCTGAAAGTGAGTCAAATGGGTAGGCAGAGGTTTCAATATCAAAAATAATTGTTCTCAAAATAATTAGCTCCTTTAATTATTTCTTAATTATTTCAACCCCCGGATCGAATTGTAAAACTTTGGCGTAAAATTCATCGGATAATTTAGTTGATCTCTTTGTAACCGGATCAACGTGCACCAGAACGCCCTTGCCTTCTGCAAGCAAATCGCCGCTTTTTTCTCTTTCAACTATATGTTCGTACCCGAAGCTTGATTTTTTAATATAAGATATTCTTGTATAAATATTAAGTTCATCGTCAAAAAATGCGGGCTTCATATAATTTATTTCGTTTCTAGCCATATAGTAAAGCCTGTTATCCGAGAAAATTCCTTTTCCAGGTAAAAGCCCGGCGTCTTTAATGTAATGGATCCTTGCCTGTTCAAAAAAATTGAAGTAGACGGCATTGTTTAAAATACTCAGCATATCTACTTCATTAAATCTTACTTTAACTTTATAAATATGTTTAAAATTTTCTTTTTTGAATTGAGGTTTCATTGTTTTAAATATCTAAAATTTTATTCTTAAGGAAAAGCAATATTAAGTTTATTTTTAATAACAATATTGTTGGCTGTAATTTCGAATGAGTCATCGATTGAAAAAACTTTTTTGTCTAAAAGATTTCTCCCTGCGGTCGAATTAACAATTACAATAATTTATTAAATGAGCAATCCAGAAATAATAATATGCAAAAGTTTATGTTACTTACTCCCCTTCGTCGATCTCACCATGGATTCTATAAAATCCCACATATCTTCGGGAATAGCTTCAAGCATATTAAATTGTCCTGCGCCCTTCAACCATTCGCCGCCATCGATTGTAATAACTTCCCCGTTTACGTAAGAAGAAAAGTCTGAGACAAGATAAGCAGCCAGATTTGCCAGTTCCTGATGTTCACCGACTCGTTTTAACGGAACTTTATTTTTGAAATCAAATTTATCTTTCAAATCTCCGGGAAGTAGTCTTTCCCATGCACCTTTTGTAGGAAATGGCCCCGGAGCGATTGCATTTGATCGAATTCCGTATTTCGCCCATTCTACCGCAAGAGAGCGCGTAAGGGCCAGCACACCCGCTTTAGCGCACGCTGAGGGCACAACGTAGGCGGAACCGGTCCATGCATAGGTTGTGACTATGTTTAACACAGTGGCATCCTGCTTTTTATCGATCCAGTGTTTACCGAAAGCCAGTGTGCAATTATATGTCCCTTTCAGAACTATGTTTATTATAATGTCGAAGGCCCTGTTTGAAAGTCTTTCGGTTGGACTAATAAAATTTCCCGCCGCGTTGTTCAACAATATATCAACTTTCCCAAATTTTTCCACTGACACAGTAAGCAGATTTTCAACCTGTTTATAATCGCTTACGTCACATTGAACCGGAAGAACGTTTCCTTTTGTTTCTTCTTCCAGCTCTTTAGCAGTTTCATTCAGTACTTCAATTTTTCTGCTTGTAATTACAACATCTGCTCCTAGCTCCAGGAAATATTTGCTCATCGCTTTCCCGAGTCCAGTGCCTCCACCCGTTACTACAATTACCTTTCCTTTCAGTGCATCTTCTTTTAACATCGGCTGTGAATAATTTTTCATAATAAGTTTCTCAATATTTAATTATTAAATATAAGAAACCCAATCCATTAATTTAACGGATTGGGTTTTGTTTTGTACTACAAGCGGTAAAAATCAGAAGCAAAATTTATTTGCTTCAATTAATTTATCCGCAACACTTCTTCTTAATTTTACTGTGTTAACGGTCTCAAGTTTTGTGAAACGTTTTAATCCAAGGAGAAGCATTTTTAACTCATCACCTTCCGCAAACGCTGCGATTGCGTGCTTACCGTAAAGATTAATTTTTTCTACTGCTTCATTGATATAAATCTGAGTCATATCTATATAGGGCTGAAGCTCTTCCCCTTTCTTTGTCTTAGACAATTTCATCGTTCTGAGATAAGCAGATTCACAAGCAAACAGTTCAATCATCATGTCTGTAACATTCATAATGATTTCCTGCTCGTCTTTCAGTTTCTGCATAAGTTTTTGAACTGCGCTGCCTGCAATCATAAGAATTGCTTTCTTGGCATTAGCAATCGCCTTCTTTTCCGCGGAAAGTAATTCATCATCCCCGCTTTCAAATGATGGAACTGACATTAATTCTTTTTGAATTGCCATAGCCGGGCTCATCAAATCGATTCTCCCTTTCATAGATCTCTTTAGAAGCATATCAACAGTAAGAAGGCGATTGATTTCATTGGTACCTTCAAATATCCTGTTGATCCTGGAATCCCTGTAAGCACGTGCTGCAGGATATTCTTCCGAATAGCCGTAACCTCCGTGTATCTGAACCGCTTCATCGACCACATAATCCAGAACTTCTGAACCGTAAACTTTGAGCATTGCACATTCAATTGCATATTCTTCAGCAGCTACCAAAGCAGCCTCTTCGTATTTGCCGCCTTTTGCCAGAAGTTCTTTAATATTTCTGTTTATTAAATCACTTACACGGTAGGTTGCCGATTCTGATACGTAAATCTTAGTAGCCTGCTCAGCAATTTTATGTTTTATTGCACCGAAGTTTGAGATCGGCTGATTAAACTGTTTTCTGCCGGTAGCGTACTCTATTCCAATTGTTGAAACCTTTTTCGCGCTGCCGGTGGTCATAGCACAAAGTTTGAATCTTCCAACATTCAGAATATTGAAAGCTATATAATGCCCTTTGCCAATTTCACCGAGTACATTCTCGACGGGAACTTTTACATTATCGAGAAATAATGCCCGGGTTGAAGATCCTTTGATTCCCATTTTGTTCTCTTCTTCACCGCGGTTAAAACCTTCCGAGGTTGCGTCTATAATAAAGCATGTAAACTTATCTCCGTCAACCTGCGCAAATGTGATAAGGATATCCGCGAACCCACCGTTCGTGATCCACATTTTTTGTCCGTTAAGGACGTAATATTTTTTATCATCTGTCAGTTTTGCGGTAGTCTTTGCTGAAAGTGCATCCGAGCCTGAAGTCGGTTCAGTTAAACAGTAGGCTGATTTTAATTCGCCGCTTCCCAGCTTTGGAAGATATTTTTTCTTCTGCTCTTCTGTTCCATAATACAGAATAGGCAAGGTTCCAATTCCAGTATGGGCTGCAAATGAAACTCCAAAAGAATGGCTTTTGCCCATCTCCATTGCAATTGATGTGTTAGTATTAAAATCTTCTCCAAGGCCACCGTACTCTTCGGGAATTGCGGCTCCGAGTAATCCAAGTTCTCCCGCTTTTTCCATTAAACTTACAGTCAGACCGGCTTCTTGTTTATCGATAGCGTCCAGCTTCGGCCAGATTTCCTTTGTTACAAATTCTTTCGCTGCATCGGCCATCATTCTTTGTTCTTCCGATAAATCTTCCGGAATAAAAATTGATTCTGGGTCGGCTTCTTTAATTAGAAATTCTCCGCCCTTCAATACTTTTGATTTTGTTGTTGTGTCTTCCATTTTACTTCTGATATTTTGTTAATAAATATTTTGATTTTCAATTCTAAGTTGTCATTCCTAACTCTTTTCGGAATCTCATTTGATATATTCTCGAGATGCTGTACCAAGTTCAGCATGACATAGTTGCTGATTATGAATATTATTTCAGCAATTCATAAATTGCCGCTACACCCTGTCCGCCTCCTACACAAGCAGTTACCATTCCGTATTTTTTCTTTCTTCTTCTTAATTCATTTAAAACCTGGATGGTTAGCTTAGCACCTGTACAACCAAGCGGGTGACCTAGTGCGATAGCTCCGCCGTTCACATTAACTTTCTCAGTGTCCAGCCCTACTGTTCTGATCACTGCCAGAGATTGTGAGGCAAAAGCTTCATTCAATTCAATCAGGTCTATATCTTCCAATTTTAGATTTGCCTGTTCCAGAGCTTTTGGAATTGCGGCTATCGGACCAATTCCCATAACTCTAGGGTCAACACCTTCCATAGCATATGATTTTAAAACGGCAATCGGTTCGAGTTTGAGTTCCTTCATCATTTCACCCGACATTACCATAACAAAAGCAGCACCGTCGGATGTCTGTGACGCATTACCCGCGGTTACTGTTCCGCCTGCAGCAAAGACGGGTTTTAATTTTGCAAGCGCTTCAAGCGTTGTATCTGCCCTTGGACCTTCGTCTGTATCCACAACGTATTTTTTACTTTTCTTTTTTCCTTTCTCAACAAAAATTTCTTCAATTTCAACCGGCGCAATTTCATCTTTGAAATACCCGTTTTTAATTGCATTAATCGCTTTCATATGGGAATCGTATGCAAATTTATCCTGGTCTTCACGGGAGATTTTATAATCTCTCGCAACTTCCTCAGCAGTAAGGCCCATAGCCAGATAATATTCCGGGTGATCTTTTGCGAATTTATAATTCGGTGAAAGTTTCCACCCGGTAGTTGGAACCAGCGACATTGATTCGGTTCCTCCAGCAATTATGCAATCGGTCAGTCCGGAGCGGATTTTTGAAAAAGCGATTGCAATAGATTCCGCGCCCGATGCGCAGTAACGGTTTACTGTCATTCCGGGTGTCCTCATCGGAAGACACTGCAGAGCAATCATTCTGCCGATCTGAAGTCCTTGCTCGGCTTCCGGAACTGCGTTGCCGACTATAACGTCGTCAACCTTATTCGGATCAAGTTGTGGAACCTTGCTTAATAAATACGTAATCACATCTGCGGCTAAATCATCCGGGCGATAATTTTTAAACCCGCCTTTTTTTGCTTTGCCAACTGCGGAACGATATCCGGCTACTATATATGCTTCTTTCATAATTTCACTTCTGGTTTTATAATTAAAAAATTTGTCATTTATTTTCATCATATGTCATTTCGACCTGAGGGAGGAATCTTTTTATCATTTAGCAAAAAGATTTCTCATCCCGCTTCCGCGGAATTCGAAATGGCAATTAATTCCTTAACGGTTTTCCTGTAGTAAGAATACTTTGAATTCTTTCCATTGATTTCTTTTCACCAATCAGACTCAGGAATGCTTCTCTTTCCAGATCGAGTAAATACTGCTCGGAAACGAGTGACGGTGCAGTAAGATCACCACCGCACATTATGTAAGCTAATTTCTCCGCAATCTTTTTATCGTGCTCGCTTATATATTTTGCATTATAAAATGAATAAGCGCCCAGCAGCAGAGTTGAGAGACCCGATCTTCCAAGCACTTTGATATCTTCTCTCTGTGCCGGCTGAGTATAACCCTGTGCACTTAATTCAAGCACTGCTTTTTTCGATTCAAGGATAACCCTGTTCTGGTTGATCACATACTTGTCTCTTCCGTTTTTAAATATTCCAAGTCCGAATGCCTTCTGAGCTGAAGTTGCGACTTTTGCCATAGCTATATTCAGGAATTTTTCCTGAAGTATAGGCAGCTCAACCAAATCCTTTTGGTATTGATCGGAAGCACGCAAAGTCATTTCTTTTGTACCTCCGCCGGCAGGAATAATGCCTACACCGACTTCAACGAGGCCAATATAAGTTTCAGCACCGGCAACAACTTTATCGGAGTGCAGGCAAACTTCGCATCCACCGCCGAGAGTCATTCCGTGAGGCGCAGAAACTACGGGAATAGCAGAATACCTGATTCGCATTGTTGCATTCTGAAATGCTCTTACCGCCATATCAATTTCATCGTATTCCTGTTCTGTAGCAAGCATAAACATCATCGCAAGGTTTGCACCAGCAGAGAAGTTCGCTCCATCGTTTCCAATTACTAATCCTTTATAATCTTTTTCAGCTATTTCTATCGATTTATTTATTGCCTCGAGAATTTCAGAACCGATAGAATTCATCTTTGTCTGAAATTCCAGGTTCAATACGCCGTCTCCAATGTCGTGCAGGGTTGCACCTACATTTTTCCATACCGGTTTGTTTCCACGATAATTTTCAAGAATAATAAATTCGCCTTTACCGGGAATATTTTTATAGGTACCGGAATTTATATCATAATATTGCCTTGTACCGTTTTCAATTTTATAGAAAGATTTAGCTCCCTTCGCCAGCATATCGTAAACCCATTTTGCCGGTTTCAGATTTTCTTCTTCCATAGCTTTGACTGATTTTTCAAGTCCAAGTACGTCCCATGTTTCAAAAGGACCAAGTTCCCATCCGAAACCTGCACGCAGAGCATCATCAATTTTGTATACCTCGTCAGCGATCTCTGGAATACGGTTTGATGAATACTGGAAGAGCATGAAGGAAAGTTTTTTCAGGAACTCGCCTGCTTTGTCTTTGGCAAATGTTAAAGTTTTAAGTTTTTCTTTCAAACTGTCCATCTGCTTTGCAGCCGCAACTGAAGCAAATTTAACTTTTGCCGAAGATTCGTATTCAAAAGTTTCAATGTTAAGTTCAAGAATTTCCTTTTTGCCGTCTTTGTCTTTTACCTTCTTATAGAATCCATGTCCAGTCTTATCTCCTAGCCAGTTATTTTCAACCAGTTTATTTACGTAATCCGGTATCTTAAATAATTCGCGGGCTTCATCATCGGGGCAATCTTTGTAGACATTGTTCGCTACTTTTACAAGCGTATCTATTCCAACCACATCTGCAGTGCGGAATGTTGCTGATTTTGGTTTCCCTGTGAGCGGACCTGTTAATGTATCGATCTCTTTAATTTTTAGGCCCATTTCTTTCATCAATTTAAAAACCGCCATAATGCTGAATACGCCTATGCGATTAGCAATAAACGCCGGAGTATCTTTACAAAGAACAGGGGTTTTGCCAAGGTAAATATCACCGTAGTGCATTAAGAAATCGATTAAATCTTTGTTTGTCTTTTCTGTTGGAATTACTTCCATTAAGGGCAAATACCTGGGAGGATTAAAGAAATGCACTCCGCAAAAATTCTGCTGAAAGTCATCACTTCTTCCTTCAAGCATGGAATGAATCGGAATTCCGGAAGTGTTTGAAGTTATAAGTGATCCCGGCCTTCTGAATTTTTCAACTTTTTCAAAAACCGATTTTTTAATATCGATATTTTCAACAACTGCTTCAATAACCCAATCACATTCACTTAACCAGTCAAGGTTATCTTCAAAATTACCCGTGGTTATTCTTGAAGCAAATGATTCTTCGTAAAGAGATTCGGGCTTTTGTTTCAGCACCATTTTTAAATTATCATTTGCTATCCTGTTTCTTACTTCCGGACTTTCAAGTGTTAATCCCTTTTTAGTTTCTGCATCTGTTAATTTATTTGGAATAATATCCAGCAGGTAAGCATTACAGCCAATATTTGCAAAGTGGCACGCAATACGCGAACCCATTACGCCGGAGCCTAGAACTGCAACTTTTTTAATAATTCTATTCATAATAAGATCTCAGTTTTTAGTGTAAATTAAAGTTTATTTATTTTTTTGATCATCCGCTTTTTTATTAGTTTCTTCACTATACAACTGATCGATTAAATCCATATATTTTTTACAAATAACATCACGTTTAGCTTTAAGAGTCGGGGTCAATTCACCTGTTTCAATACTCCATAAATCCGGTACCAGCAGAATTTTTTTTACCTGCTGAACGTGCCCGAATCTTTTATTGTACTTTTCAACTTCTTCCCATATTCGGTCTTTAACATCTTTAGAGTAAGCGATATTTTCCCTGGTAATTAACTCTATATTCTTACCTTTGGCCCATTTCCTCACAAAATCAAATGAGGGTTGAATAATTGCGGCTGTATATTTCCTGTTTTCACCAATTACCATAATATGTTCGATGAAAAAAGATTCCTTCATTTTATTTTCGATTGGCTGAGGGATAATAAATTTGCCACCACTCGTTTTGAAAATTTCCTTTAGGCGTCCGGTTATTTTGAGATATTTTCCATCCAGTATTTCTCCGACATCTCCCGTATGGAACCAGCCTTCTTCATCTATCGCTTTTTTTGTCGCTTCGGGATGATTATAATATCCCATCATTAAATTCGGACCTTTGCCGAGTATCTCACCGTTTTCTGCAATTTTTATTTCAACATCGGGAATCGCATAGCCGACAGTGCCAAAATAATTTCCTCCTTTATCAAACCTGTTGCAAGTCAATACGGGCGAAGTTTCTGTAAGCCCGTAACCCTCAATTACGGGAATACCCGCAGCCGTAAAAACTCTGGATAAACGTGGTTGGAGCGCAGCGGAGCCGCTTATTATACCTTTAATTTCTCCTCCGAGGGCCTCAACCCATTTTACAAATACGAGTTTCCTGGCAATAAATAATCTTAAATTATAAAACCAGTTATTTCGTCCCCTGTCGTGGTAATGAAGACCGAGATTTACAGACCATCCGAATATTGCTCTCTTTACAATGCTCAGGTTATAACCAGTTGACATTATTTTTTCAAAAATCTTTTCCAATAATCTCGGTACTGTTATAAAATAATGAGGTTTAACTTCCTTGATATTATCTCCGAGTTTCTCCATACTTTCAGGATAATTAATTGATGTACCTAGCAACATATAGAAATAGGCTGCAGTCCGTTCAAAGATGTGACAGAGGGGAAGAAAACTTATTGTTCTTTTAAATTTTGAGATAGGCATTGACTGGGCGAGCGAATTAACGTTCCCCATTATATTCCTGTGTGAAAGCATTACCCCTTTTGGTATGCCCGTTGTACCGGAAGTGTAAATTATGGTTGCAAGATCATACTGTTCTACCTTTTCGCTAATTTCATTTAACTGTTTCCTGTAGCTTTCGTCGGCTAATTTCTGAACATCATTCCAGATTGGAGCGCTTTCAACTTTGTCAAAAGTATAAATGCCTTCAAGTTTAGTTTTCAGTTTTTTATTTACTTTCTGTACTTTCTTAAAAAGGTCTCCCGTCTCGGCAAAAGCAATTTTTACTTTTGCGTCTTCGAAGATAAACGCGTAATTGTCTTCACTGGTTGTGGGATAAAGAGGCACGACCACTCCGCCTATTTGCAGAACTGCAATATCTATAAAATTCCACTCAACCCTGTTGTTGGAAATTATGGCAATCTTATCTCCCGGTTTGCATCCCAGTTTTAAAAAACCGAGACTCAGCTCATCAATGATTTTTTTTACTTCGGCAGTGCTGAAGCTTCTCCAGCTGCCGGTAATTTTATCACTGAAGGCCTTCTCATTCGGGTAATGCTCAAGCTGGTAGGGTAATATATCTATCAACCTGTTTTTTGTTAAGACCGGAGTTTCCAAATTTCATCCCCCTTTAATAGATGAATAATTTTAGAATGAAAATAAGAAGAAGAGTTTAAATTAGCAAGCGAATATTCGCTAATAAAGAATTTTTGCTATTGACTAATAATTTTTATTATATTTCAGAGGTTGTTGTAAATGCTGTTCTTGATTAAATTGGCTCACAATGAAACTATCAGAAAATAATATAAAGCTCATTTTCGGCCTAAAACTAAAACAGCTCAGGCAGGACAAAGGTCTTTCCCTCTCTGAATTGGCCAAAAAAAGCTCATTATCTACCTCATACTTAAATGAAATTGAAAATGGAAAGAAACATCCCAAATCGGATAAAATAGCAGCACTGGCAACTGCACTGGATGTTTCCTACGATAAACTGGTTTCATTAAAGCTCACGAAAAACCTGGCTCCGGTCAGCGAACTTCTGGAATCTAATATCCTGGAACAGCTTCCGCTCGACCATTACGGAATAGACGTTCACAAACTTTTGTTGCAAATTTCCCACGCACCTCTTCAACTTAGTGCACTGGTTTCTACATTAATTGAAATGGCAAAAAGCCTGGAGTTGAGCGAAAATAATTTCAGTAAAACCGCGATAAGAACGTATAAAGAATTAAACGATAATTATTTTCACGACCTGGAAGAGGCGGTAAATAAATTTTACCGCAAAATAAAATTTGATTACAAGCCACCTGTTAAATATGATGTGCTGCTTAAACTTTTAACGGAAGAATTTAATTACGTTGTTAAGGAAGATTCAATTCCGGAGCTGCACGAATTCCGGACAATAAGAGGCATTAACATACCCAACGGAAAAAACAAGAAATTACTCATCAATAGCCGACTGAGGAACTCACAGAAAGCTTTTATAATAGGGAAAGAAATTGCCTATAATTATTTGAACATTTCAGATCGGACACAAATTTACTCGGACATGAGACTCGATTCATTTGATGAGCTACTGAATAATCTCAGATCTTCTTATTTTTCAACTGCGCTAATAATTGGCAGGCAGGCACTGATAAAAGACCTTGAAGTATTCTTTAAAAAGAAAAACTTTGACGATAAATTTCTGCTTTCCCTACTCCCCAAATACAATGTCTCAGCCGAAATGCTGTTCCAGAGAATTACAAATCTTTTGTCAAAGTATTTTAATATTAATGTTTTCTTCTTTCACAGGTTTAATGCGGAAAATAATTCAGATAAATTCCGACTCTTAAAAGAGATCAGGTTAAATACAAAAGAAAATCCCGGGGGTTACCAGATAACAGAGCATTATTGCAGGAGATGGCAGGCTGTTAATATTATTAAGGAATTGGCGGATCTTCAGCAAAAGGGAAAAGATTTTAACACGCCTATAACAAGGGTTCAGAAATCTGAATTTATAAATTCAGGGAATGAATATTTGACAATTTCGATTGCGAAGGTTTCAACTCTTTTAGAAAACACAAATTATAGCGTTACACTGGGATTTTTAATGAATGATGAGCTAAAACAAAAGATTGATTTTGTGGGTGACCCCGGCATTGCTAAAAAGATGATTAATGACACCTGCGAACGCTGCCAGCTAACCGATTGCAAAGAAAGGATTGCTGAACCAAAAGCTTACGAAAAGAAAATCAGGTTTGAAAAACTTGAAGATGCTTTAAAGGAAATAATTAAAAAAGAAACTGAATAACAATTCTTATTTATTCCCACCTTCAAACTTCTCTATAATCTTTCTTGCTTTATCTGAAACCGGGACAGATTGATTCTTTTTGTAATCAAAAGATACCAGCTTTGTTACTGCTTTTGCAGCGACAATTTTTTCATTTTTATCTGCTACAACAATGAGATGCTCAACTTCAGAACTTTTATTCCCGATTTTTGAAGTACGGTTATAAATTTCCACTTTATCGCCGAGCCTGATTTGCGAAACATAATCAATTTCGATTCTTGCAACCACGGCATTAAAATCCAGGCTGTCTGATTTTTTTTTCATCACATCGTTATAATATGCAATCCGTGCTTCTTCTAGATAAGAAAGATAGGTGGCATTATTTACGTGTCCCATTGCATCAAGATCGGAGAACCTTACTTTTATACTTATTTTATGTTTGAATTTTTCTATTTCCATATTACTTAGTTAAAAACTTCCTCCAATATTTTTACCGCACTATTAATTTCTTCAAAGGATACATCCAGATGTGTAATTGCTCTCAGTGAATCAACTCTGCCGACAAGCAACAACAATCCTTTTTCTTTACATTTTTTCAGCGATTCCTCAACGGAAAATTTAAGCGGTTTGAAGATAAGAATATTTGTCTGTACCGAATCCATATCAATTTCCAGGTTCGGATTTTCATTTATCGCTTTCGCTAATATTTGTGCTTTTTCGTGGTCTTCTTTCAATCGTTCCCTGTTATTCTGAAGCGCGTACAAACCTCCGGCAGCCATAATTCCCAGCTGTCTCATTCCACCGCCCCACGCTTTTCTTACGCGGAAAGCTTCCTTAATAAAGTCTTTTGAGCCAGCAATAATAGAACCTACGGGGGCACCGAGTCCTTTTGAAAGACAACACGAAATGGTATCGAAATGCGAAGCGTATTCTGCGGGAGATATTCCCGTTGCCGCACAGGCATTCCAGATTCTTGCTCCGTCAAGATGATAATAGAGATTATGCTTTTTTGCCAGTTCACCTAGCGCTTTTATATTTTCAATCGGGTGGATTGTACCGCCGGCACGGTTGTGAGTATTTTCAACTTCAATCACTTTTGTCCGCGGCATATAATACGCACTTGTCGGCCTTATGTAAGGTTCAACCTGTTCGGGAGTAAATACACCTCGATCTGCTTCAACTGTCAAAAGCTGAATCCCGCTTAACGCTGAAGGAGAGCCGGATTCATAATTAAAAATATGAGCGTTAAACTCGCAAATTACTTCATCGCCGGGATTTGTCAGAACATTCAGACAAATCTGATTTCCCATCACTCCGCTCGGTACGTAAAGCGCGGCTTCTTTTCCAAGAAGTTCGGCAGCGTATTCCTGGAGTTTATTTACGGTAGGGTCTTCCTGAAATACATCATCACCAACCTCTGCCTCAAGCATTGCTTTTCGCATTTCCGGTGTAGGTTTGGTTATTGTGTCACTTCTTAAGTCAATATATTTTTCCATAGTTATCCGGTTTTTTTATTTAAGAAACATTTTTAAATTTAATAAAACTTAAGTTATTGTTCAGTAGATAATAGAAAATTGTGACAAACAATTTCATTTGCCCCGAACTTTAGTTCGGGGAGAAGCAAATAATTATGAATCTATGGCTTTAGCCATGAGTTTGTTAAAAGATAAGCACATTATTAAATAATAATTAAACTATGGGACTAAAGTCCATATTAAGAGTGTCCTCGTAACACCGGGCTAAAGCCCGGTGCTAATACAATTTTATCCGATTGGGTTTAATTTCTTCCTGAATTTTAAAATCAAAAAGAAAAGAAATACACAAAGGGAAAGGTATGAAGCAAATTTTGGAATGATCATAGGATATTGTGAAAAGAAGGTTTTCCCTTCCTGAATCGGGACATCACCCGTTAATTCGGTTCTCGTAAAAAGTTTCGTTTCTTTCAAAGTTCTTCCAAGCGGATCAATTATACAGCTTATTCCCCCGTTCGCATCTCTTATTACCGACTTCCTGTTTTCTATAGCTCGTAAAACTGCAATCTCTTTATGCTGATATGGCCCGCTGGATTTTCCGTACCAGCTGTCATTCGTAACAACTGTGATTAAGTCTGTACCCTTCTTCACAAATTGTGTTACGAAATAAGGATAAACGGATTCGTAGCAAACCAGTCCGTTAATTTTTAAAGGATAATTTTCTTCCGATGAACCGATTTTAACTTTCAGGGGAACATTAAAAACAACAGTGTCTCTTCCAACATTCCATCCCGATATGCCGACGCCCCAGCTGAATAACTTACCAAGAAATGGCAACTGTTCTGAAAAAGGAACTTTTTCACCAAAAGGAACAAGTTTCATTTTTCCGTAGCGTTCAATCTTTCTCGAATAAGGAGAAAGCAATAAAATTCCGTTATAAATTGAATAATAAAATTCACCGGCCTTACTGTATTTTGCATCCGGTGGAATTTTATCACCGGTCTGGTAGTAAATTATATCCGGCATCCCGGTAAGCAGGTGTACGTTGTTGGTTTTCAGAAATTTATAAATTGAATCTTTCTCCGGGTAATAAGCAGGACTCATCAGGTAAACCGGTAATGCCGTTTCAGGCCAGACAATTAATTCTGCTCCTTCGTCAACCGCTTTTTTAGAAAGTGACAAATAAAGATTAAGAGTTTCATCCAGACCGCTGAGTTCCCATTTATTCCACGGATCAAGGTTCGGCTGAATCAGCCCGACTCGGACTTTTTTATTTGATACCTTGAAATTTGAAAGCCGGAAGGATCCGTAATAAATAACAACAGAGAATATTAATATTATTGAGGCTGCATAATATCCGTAATTATTATCCTTTTCTTTGAAGCTGGTGTAGGCTTTATAAATAAATATATTTATATAAACTACAATTACAGAAATTCCAACCGCACCAATTATATCAGCAACCTGTATAAAAATTGTGAAATGAGAAAGCCCGCTCCCGAGTGTTAGCCATGGAAAACTGATATCCGTAAGCATATACAGATATTCGTATGTGATCCAAAAAAACGGGAGGGAAAGCAAGGCGAAGCTATTATTGAATGATCTTTTAGTGAGATAATAAAGTGTTGAAGGTATCAGGAATAACAGGGGGTTAAAGAACAATAACGCTCCGCCCGCTATCATTAAAAACGGATCAGTTCCCTTCTGCCAGCTCCCCACCCAGTAAACTGTGATAATTGTAAATATAAAAAATGTCAGATAAGTTGATCGGCTAATTTCTGCCAGTGTCTTTTTCTTTTCCAGAACTAGTAAATACGGAACAAGTCCTACAAACATTAAAATCTGGAAAGGGAAAGGAAACGGCGGGAACGAAATACCGAGAAGAACTCCGCTCAGAATAAGAAGCAGACGTTCCTTGTTTTTCTGTTTTTTTTCTTCTTTTGAAAGCGGGATTCTATTTTTGAAAAATATTTTTTTCAATTCTTTTTTTTTTTTCAAAATGAAATACTTAATAATGAAAAAAGCAGCAATAATTATTGTTGCGGCAATTGCAATATTTCTATATGTGGAAAGATACTTGTCTACAAGTTCTACATTATGCCCAAAAATC